>Ga0070749_10002548_pt1 | contig 12235 bp, 12 predicted proteins | sample VirMetDEL_Nov_18_FD_75180 | JGI IMG/M metagenome (GOLD analysis project Ga0070749, IMG submission 75180) | Aqueous microbial communities from the Delaware River and Bay under freshwater to marine salinity gradient to study organic matter... | ecosystem: Environmental > Aquatic > Marine >...
ATCGTCATCCTCGGAGGTCAACGCAGTACCAAGTCCAGCTTCGCGTCGCGGCTGTGCGTCTGGGCCGCCGCCACCATCCCGCAGGCGGAGGTGCGGGCCTATCACGTCAACGAGGACCGCTCGGTGGAGGACCAGCAGCGTTTCATCTGGGACGCCCTGCCCCTCAGTGTCCGCACGCTGCCCACCAAGAAGGGCGTGTATCACAGCGTGCAGTACAGCCAGAAGAATGGCTTCACCGACAACGTGTGCATCCTGCCCCCGCTTCCCGGGGCAAAACGGGGCGGCACCATCAAGTTCGGCAATTACCGCCAGTACCAGCAGGACGCGCAGGTGACGGAGGGATTCAAGGCCCATCTCATCTGGGCGGACGAGGAGATTCCGCCCAAGATGTTTGAGACCCTCATCTACCGGACAACCGACTACCATGGCCGCTTGGTGCTGACCTTCACCACCCTGTCGGGCTGGACTCCGCTTATTCAGGACATCCTCGGGCGCACCCGCACTTTGGAGAAGCGGCGGTCCCCCATCCTGAAGATGGACCTACCCGTCCTGCAGGAGAGCCTTTCCCGTCCGGGTGCGGCCATCTTCTACTTCTGGACAGAGGACAACCCGTTCATCGACACCGGGGATTTTCTGAAAAAGATCCTCGGTCGTCCAAGGGATGAGATTCTAGCCCGCGCCCATGGCATTCCCACCAAGGCCATCTCCGGGGCGTTTCCCGCCTTCAACAAGGAGCACAACATCGTGGCCGCCAAGGATCTTCCTTGGGTCCGCAATCCGGAGTACAAGGTCACCCGCTACATGGCCATCGACCCCGCCGGTTCCAAGAACTGGTTTATGCTTTGGGTGGCGGTGGATGCGGACGACACTTGGTGGGTCTACCGGGAATGGCCCGACTATGGTGAGTGGGCGATTCCCGGCAACGGTGCGGAGGGCAAGCCCGGTCCTGCCCAGAAAGGCAGCCGACGCGGCATCAAGGACTACGTGGAGCTGATTCGCGACCTTGAGAAGGGTGAAAAAATCTTTGAGCGTTTCATCGACCCCCGCCTCGGCGCGGCGGAGAAGCAGTCCGCCGAGGGGGCGGTTACCATCATCAGCCAGCTGGACGACGAGGATATGACGGTCATACCCGCTCCCGGGGTGGACATCGACAACGGGCTGCAGCTTATCTCCAACAAGTTGGCGTATGACGAGGAGAAGGAGATCAGCTCGGTCAATTCCCCCCACCTTTTTATCAGTGAGGACTGCCAGAACTTCATTTTTGCCATGCAGGAGTACACGGCCAAGGGTGGCAAGGACGAGGCGACGAAAGACCCCGTGGACGCCCTACGCTACATCGCCGTGTCCAATCCGAGATTTTACGACGAGGCCGACCTTGTCGATGTGAATAACCGAACAGGAGTATACTGATGAAGGGTGTTGCTGAATCAAAGCCCAAGAACGTGTCCCGTCATAGCTGGATGAAGTCCCTTCGTCTGGCCGCCAAGACCCGTAATCGAAAGCGTCGGACACAGGATCCTTGACTTTGTTGGGCATCATCCCCACGATTTGTTTGTGAGTTCCTACGACGGGACGAATACAGGAATCGAGGGTGATGTAGGTCTGCAGCAGGCTCCCAAGGGTGAGGCAGGCCCGGACTATGCTTCCCTTAAAAAGGGGTTTGAGCTTTGCCTGTCCAATCTCCAGCCTTACATAGACCAGTGTCAGGAGAACTATGACACCCGTTTTGCCCTGTGGGACGGGCAGTCGGCGGATGGCCGGAAGCATTCGCGGGAAGGTGCCAAGATTGACCCGTCTCCTTGGGATGGTGCGTCCGATCTGCGCGTGTTTCTGACAGACGAAGCCATCAACGCCAAGGTGGCGATGCTGTACATGGCTTTCAACAAGGCCCAGCTGGTGGCGGTCCCGGTCGAGGGCAACGATCTTAAACGAGCCAAAATTGTGAGTAACTTCATGAAGTGGCTCGTTCACACGCAGATTCCCGAAATCAATCGGGAAGTGGAGCTGCTTTGCAACTATCTAAGCGAGAAGGGTATAGCTGCAACCGGGCAGTTTTGGGAAGTGACACGGGAGAAGACTCTCCTGACCCTGCAAATCTCTGATTTGCAAAACCAGTTTCCAGATGCAGACGTGTCGGTCATGCTGACCGACCCCACGATGTCCGACACCTTGGCGTCCATCTTCGAGGAGATATACGGCTGCACTGGCAGCAAAGCCAAGAAGATGCTGCGCGAGCTGCAGAGGTCCGGAAAAACCACGGTGCCGGTGGTCGGGAGGGAGAAGTCGCGCCCGGTGGTCCGGGCGTTCAATTTGGATGAGAACCTGTTCATCCCCAATTCCTCCACGGATTTGGAGACCGCCCCCGCCATTTATCGGGTGCAGTATTTTTCCGCCGAGCAGCTCCGGTCTTTTGCGGCCAACGACAACTGGGATTCGGACTGGGTGGATGCGGCCATCTCCACCTGCCGGGGCAAGTACCTGACCCCGATGGTCAATGAATTTTCCCGGACGCATTCCCGCTCGTTCAATTACCTGCAGGAGCAGATGTCCGATTTGATTGGGGTGGTGTATGCCTATCAGCGACTCTCCGACGAGGACGGAGTCCCCGGGATTTATCTCACCATCTTCACGCCCCTCATGGGCACCGAGGGTCAGGACCATCGCGGGTATGCCAAGCATGGCCTGCTTGGTTATGCCCACGGGCAGTACCCTTTTGTGATTCATCGCCGGGAGTTTCTCTCCCGACGCTTGCACGACTCCCGTGGAATCCCCGAGGTGGGAAAGCCCATTCAGGACCAGATCAAGGTTCACAAGGACAGCCGCATCGACGCGGCTTCACTGGCCATTCTGCCCCCCATGGGATATCCGGTGGGCAGACCTCCCGCCCGCTGGGGTGCCGGTGCCCGCATACCGGAGAGGCGTCCCAACGAGTACCATTTCCTCGACCGCCCGATGCCTGACGGGAATACCGAGGCCAGCGAGAGCCAGCTCCGCAACGACTTCAACCGTTATCTGGGCTTTGCCTCCGCCAATGGCGACCAGCAGTTCGCCATGATGAAGAACCAGTTTGAGACCGACAAGTTCATGTCGAGCTGGTCAAAAGCGTACCGGCAAATCTGGTCATTGTACCAGCAGTTTGGCTCGGAGAAAGTGTTCTTCCGGGTGGTCGGGCTTCGACAGCAGGAGCCCATCGAGTTCACCAAGGGAGGGCAGGACGAGGAGTATGACTTCGTCCTGAACTATCAGGTCGAGTCAATGGATACGGAGAAGACCTTCGACAAGATTAAGCAGATTGCCCAGATTGTGGCGACCGCCGACCGGGATGGAGTGGTGGACTACAGCGAGTGGCTGCAGGCTATGATCGAGGCCATAGACCCGACCATCGCCGAGCGCATCATCCAGCCCAAGGATGTGAATCAGGCCAAGATTGTCGGGGAGCTGCAGGACACGCTGGCCAAGATTTATGCCGGTCAGGAACAGGACATCAAGTTGGGCACACCTCCGGAGCTGGGTCTGCAGGTGATTCAGGGCTATGTGCAAAACGACCCGGTGGTGCAGCAGCGCATGCAGAATCCGGACGACATGTTTGGCAAACGAATCGAGAAACTGATGAAGCAGCTGCAATTTCAGATTCAGCAGCGTGAAAACGCCAAGATAGGAAGAATGGGTGCCTGATGACTAATTCCGAACAGGAGGCTTTTCGCCAGCGGGCCATTGCTGAAGCGATGTCCCAGCTGATACCCAACACCAACTTTCAGCAGTTCATCGGTGTACTGCGAGAGCAGCGGGAGGTGGTGGTGGAGGATCTCTGTCGCGACGATGGCGTCCGCGACGAACGCACCACCATGGCCCTCATCGGAGAGCTTCGGGCTCTCAAGAACATTATCGGGGTCTACGACGAGTATCGCCGTCGCGATGCCGTTTGACAGTTTGATTGTTGACAATGAATAGAATCAATCACAGGTCATGTTTACCGGATGATTCTCATTTGGATTTGGCGGCTTCACCGGCCATAAATGGTGATGATGACTGGTTGGGTGGCGGCTTCACCGGCCTTGATTGGTGATGAACTGTTAGGGGCGGGCGGCTTCACCGGCCACAAATGGTGATGGACGAAAAAACTACTGAAGCGGCTTCACCGGCTTCTAATACTGGTGATGGAGAAAGGTCGGGTAATGTCTCGTTGGCTCAGGCAGCGGCAATGCTATTTGCTATGGAGCAAAAAGCCCAGCCGCCACAAACGCCGGAACCAGCAACACCTGCGGACGACACTACCACGGAGCCTCCGGTTCCGGACTCGACAAACAACCCCGCAGAAACAGCAGAAGTCCCGTCAGAATCTTTCGAGTCTGAGCCCGTGACGGAGGGGGAGGAAATCCCCGAGCCCGAAACGGACAAGGACAAGGAAGACGTTCCTTCACAGAAAACTTCTTCGGACAAAGAAGCCCGGATCCGAGAGAAGGTCCAAAAGCGCGTCAGTGAGGAGGTGGCAAAACGCAAGGTGTTGGAGGAGAGACTAGCCAATGTGGAGGCTGCCTTGAAACAGGCGGAAATCCAGAAGGCTAATCCCCCTCAACCAATGCCCAAAGGCAGCCTGCCTTTGTCGGACTACAATGACCCCGCGTCATTGGAAAAGTACGAGTCGCAAGCCAAACAAGCCAAACGATGGGCTACGGACCAGTTGGCCAGAGAAGACCTTGGCGAAGGTGTTCAGCTTGGGGATCAACTCCTAAACCGTGAACAGATTCGCGATGTGTTGCGCAAGGCCGAAATAGCTCTTGAGGATCAGATCCCGGCTAGGAAGCAGTTCTTAGCCGCCAAGTATCAGGCGTCTCAACAAGCAGTCGAGATATTCCCGTTCTTGAAGGATCCCCACTCCGAGGACTATCAGATAGCCGTTCAAGCCTACCGGCTTAACCCATGGCTTCAAGACCTCCCCAACGCCGATTTCATCGTTGGTGTGCAAGTGGAGGGGTTGAAGGCATTGAAAGCCCGTCAGGAAGCTATGACCAGACAGTCCAAAGATAAGGAGGCTTCCACTCCTAAACCCAAGCCCAAGACCCTTCCGGCGGTAAAATTGCCGGGGGATCAGACGGCGGTGTCTTCCGGCACCTCGACCCCAAGGATACCCACCGCTTCAGCGGCACGGAATGCCTTGGACGCTCAAAGGGAGAAGTTGAGGATGAAGGGCGCTGTGACTGCCAGTGAGGCGGCGGCCCTGCTGCAACGTAGTGAACAACTTCGCACTAACCGTTAATCATCATGGCTACAGCTACTTCTTACAATGTCTCCGGAGATCGTGAAGACCTCACGAACTTCCTCACCATCCTTGAACCCGAGGATTGCCCGAAAACGTCCACTTTCGCCAAGACGACGAAGGTGACCAATACCTACCAGTCTTGGCAGGCTGACAGCCTTGCGGCTGTTGACTTCTCCGGTGTGCTGGAAGGTCAGGACGTTCAGGCGTTCAACAACGAGGCGGCCAATCGCGGTCGTTTCGGCAACTATATCCAGACCTTCCGCCGTCCGTGGATGGTCTCCCGCCTTCAGGAGGCGAGCGATCCGGCGGGCGTTTCGTCCGAGGTTGCGAACTCCAAGGTCAAGGCGATGCGCGAAATCAAGCGCAGCATCGAGGCGGCCATCGGTTCCGACAACGACATGCAGGCCGACAACGGCGTTGTGCCGTGGAAGACCCGTGGTCTCGGCGAGTGGATCAAGGCCACGGCCCAGACCGTAAACCCGGTCCCCTCCGCGTTCCGCACCCCCAGCGCCAGCATCGACACCACGGCCACCGCCTCCCTCACGGAGTCGGTGTTCAACGACGTGTTCCAGTCGATCTTCCAAGTGAACGGTGGTCGCCGCAACTACACGCTGTTTGCTGGTCCGTCCCTCAAGCGGGCGGTCTCCAAGTTCCAGCGGGTGGAGGGCTCCTCTGGCACCACCAAGACCTATCAGGTCATGCAGGATGCCAACGAGGGCAAGGTCACCCTGAACGTGTCGATCTATGACGGTGACTTTCACACGGTCACCATCATCCCCGACATGTTCAACGGGCTGCTCGATGGTGCCGATCCCTCGACCACCACCAACGCCCAGAAGGCTCGTGGCTACGTGATCGACCCGGCTCTCGTCGGTATCGGCACCATGCTCGGCATGCAGGCTGACGAGCTGGAAGATCAAGGCGGTGGCAAGCGTGGGTTTGTCTCCACCTCCCTCCTTCTGGTCTGCAAAAACCCGAAGGGTCTCGGCAAGTTCGCCGCCTCCAGCTAACTTTTAACCCAAGGAGAACACTACCATGGCTGACACAGCTATTACCATTAACGATGATCGCGTAACGCCCCTGTCAATTCAGGAGCAGGCCGCGACGGGTTTTAACACCAAGCTCACCGTCCTCTACTCGGACATCGCCTACGGCACCGGCTCGACCGACACCGTGACGATGACGCTGGGGGCAACTCCCGCCAAGTGGTATGTTGACCGCGCAATGGTCAACATCTCCACGGCTTTCGCCGGTACGACCGCACTCACGGTGGTCGTGGGCCAGACCGGGGATACGGATGCCTTCATCACCTCGCAGTCGGTTCTGACGGCGGGCGTGTTGGGTGCCGCCGGGTTCCCGGTGGCGACGGCGGCCAACTCGACCGGCACCTCGTCTGTCGGGCTGCGGGCGGTGTTTACGAATGCGACGGGTGGTTCCCCGTCCGCCTTGACGGCGGGCGCGCTGGATATCTACCTCCGCATCAAGGACACGACGGAGTTGTCGTAATTCGGACAGTCTGAGAGAGGGCTGCGCAACCCCCGCAGCCCTCTCCAACATTTTATGACTCAGGAAGCCATCGCTGAACCCGAGATTATCACGTCACTTCCGGAGAAATTTCTTCGGGAGTTTGAGAACGACGTCATCGGTCGAGTCCCTCAGGAGAAGATCGACGCTGGGTTGCGTCAGGCGAAGCTGGCCAGAATCATGCGTCAGGCCGGTTCGACCTACATCCCCGGCATTGGACAGAAGATTGCGGAGGTTGACGCTCGCCTGTACTTTCGGATGATGCACTCTTTCGGGCATGAAGAGAACTGGCTCAAAGATTTTCTTTCTGATAATCCTGAGCTATGTGCCCCCGGATATCGTCCCCGCAAAAACGGCTTACGCCAAGGGAAGACCTTCATTGATGGGAAGCCGGTATAATGGCCAGAACCCGCAATTACTCGGACTTTCTTAACAGCGTAACCCAGCTGATCGGAGTTCCGTTGTCGCGGGTTACCACGGAGCTGGCCGATTCCATCAACCAGTTTTTCAATAATGCTGTTCGGGATGTCTGGTTGTCCACTCAGTGGCTGGACATCTGCCCACGAGGGGAAGCTCGGTTTGTTGGCAACAAGCTCACCTACCCCAACGATCCTACCCAGACCACGTACTGGACCGCCACTGCCCTAAGCACTACCTCCAATCAACTGGCAAACCCGTTGGATGGTTCAGTGACTGCTGGAAAGCTGTTGGAGACTGGGGCAAGTTCCGAGCACAAGATTGTCCAGAACGTCACTTCCTTCTTCCCCTCCCAGCAGTACACCGTCAGCGCCTACGTCCGCCCCAACGGCAGGAGTCACGTTCAGTTGCTGGCCTATGACGGCAGTGCGACTTACAGCGCCTTTTACAACACCTCCACCGGAGTGGTGGGAACTGTCTCCAATGCAACCGGGACCAGCATCACCCTCCAACCCAACGGGTTTTATCTGTGCCAGTTGAGTTTTACCGCTTCAGCTTCCGCCACGTCTTCCGGCACCTACAGTCTCAAGCTATCCACTGACGGGAGTACGGTCAGCTATGCTGGCGACACTTCCAAGGGGGTGTACGTCTGGGGCTGTCTGGTACAGCAGGTCACCAATGTCCCCGTCAGCGACCTCACCATCCCTTGGGAGCAGACCGGAGAGTCTGTCATTGAATCGGTGTTTGAGGTGTATCAATCTTTTCCAGCTTCGGCCCTCAATCCCCGCCGCCAAGGTTATCTGCTTACACAAAACGGGATTCAGTTGATCAGTGGTGCTTGGTCAACCTATGTAAATGGTGTCAACCAGAGCAGCGTTTATGGGGTTTTACCCTGCAATCCGGTCTTTCTATTCTATCGGAAGTACCCCGCCACCTTTACCGGGGCGGACTTTTCCGCCTCGGATACCTACTTGGTGGGTGAGCAGGTGTACTTCACGGATTCTTCCGGCAATGGGAACTATTACAAATGCGTCGTGGCCACCAGTGCCGGTGAAAGCCCCAGCACCGCCGCTTCCAAGTGGGAGGTCATCCCGCTCTACACGGTGTTTTTCCAGTATTGCATCTACCGCTCCTATGCCGATTGGCTCATATCTGATGGGCAACTGGACAAAGCTGATCGGGCCTCACGCATGGCGGAGCAAAAACTGGCTGACTCCATCGAGGTGCAGGAGCGTCAGATGGGGGATGTTCTCCCCATGAAGGTTCAGACGCATGTGACTTCACGTTCTTGGTAGCAATCAACACCCAGCATCATGGCCTACAATCTCAACAACATGTTCCCCAAACCGGCGCTCCATCGCGGGTCCGCCGTTGCCGATCAACGGCTGGCGGTGGACAACACGGCGGGGGGAGTGCAATTCAGCTCTTTTAACGAGATCACCAACATGGTGATGTTCGACGTGCAGGATGCCGACGCGATGGTGACGGTGGACGGCAGCGCCCCCACCAGCACCAACGGGCATAGGCTGTATCAGGGCACCACCTACACTTGGTCAACCGCCATGGCTCAGGCAGCCAAGTTCATACGTCAGGGAGCCACCAACGCCGCCATTCACGCCAGCGAACTGCAACTGTGAACGTCCTCTATCAACCGCTCGGTTCAGAGATTGATGTGCTTGGTCGCAGGCTCGGCTGTGCTGAGAACATGCGGCCTGAGGAGCGCCCCTTCTTTGCCACGGGCTATCTCGTAACCGATGGCGGAGTAGACAAAATTTTGACCAGCGGTGGTGATTCGCTGACGTTCGTACAATCAAACTAACCCACTACCATGGCTGATACACGCATCAATGCGCTGGCGACGGATGCAGCGGCAACCGCAGCGGACGATTACTTTGTCATTGACGGCACGACCAACGGCACGCGCAAGCATACTGCCTACACGCCAGTCTTCTCCACGGTTACAGCCAGTGGCAGCATGTCCATCACGGGGGCCACCGGCTCCCTGACGCTGGGTGCCGCCACGGAGACCCTGACCATCGCGGTGACGGCGGCGGGGGCTGGCACGATCACGCCGAAGAGCGGGCAACCGCTAATTATCTCTGGCGTTTCTGTTATTGGCGGAACGACTGTCGCGCCGAATCTTGGCCTTTACATCGCCTCAAGTGCGCTGACTAGCGATACTCAAGTCGGTATCGATTCCGAGCCGGTCTTTTCCAGTGCGGCGACCGTTCTCGGGTGCGCCGGATACTTTGCGCCAGCAACCGCTGCGGCCTCATTTACCCAGACATCTTCAATCGGTGTAAGAATCGGAAATGGCACCAAGGGCGCAGGCTCCACGATTACGACGCTCTACGGGCTGAAGATCGAAAATCAAACGGCGGGCGTAACGAATTATGCGATTAGCACGGGACTTGGACTTGTTCTAATTGGTGACACCACCGCCAGCACCTCCACTTCCACGGGCGCGCTGGTCGTGAGCGGGGGCGTGGGCGTCGCGGGAAACATTGTGCAGGGCGGGTATCACCGCTTTACCGCCAACGCGACCCTTCCGGGCCAAGGATCGATTGCAAAGGAAGCCGTATATGGTCTGTCCATGTACGCAGCCACCGGAAGCACTTACGACTTTCTGATCTTCAACGCCTCCGGCTCCGGCCTTTTTTCAAACGCCACGGGAACCTCCAACCTTAAAGCGTGGGGCGATTTCCAGATCTCAGGCACCACCGACAGCACCGACAAGGACACGGGCGCGCTGGTTGTGGAGGGCGGCGTGGGGATAGAGAAGGCGCTGGCGGTTGGGACTCGCGTTGGAGTCGGAGGGGCACCAATAGCAGGTGCCGGTCTAATTGTCAGAAACGACGCTGCGTTGACTGGTACGGAGCAAACGGGATTAAATTCTCAGGTTAAGTTCAGCTCCGCTGCAACAACTTCATGCTCTGGGGTGGAGTCCGCCGTAATAACCGAGGCGGCGGCCTTTACTATGACCTCTGGCCGCACGTTTACCGCTGCGGCTCCTGTGATTGGTGCCGGTTCTGCTATTACGACTCAGACGGGTCTTTATGTCTTCAACCAAGGGGCGACCGGGATAACCAACGCATATGGTATCGACATCGCTTCGCAGAGTGGCGCGGCTACGCTAAACGTAGGACTTAGGAACGCAGGACTAACCCTGTTGACAAACACCACCGCCAGCACCTCCACTTCCACGGGCGCGCTGGTTGTCTCTGGCGGCGTGGGCGTCGCGGGGGCGGTGAATGTTGCGGGTAGTTTCAGAGCAGCAGGCATACAGAACACGATAGGCACGGCTTCCCAGTCAGCCAACTACCCGCTCCGCATCAATCAGGGGGACACCGATGCGTTGGTTACTGTTGATTTGGTGAACCTTTCTGCCGGAACAAGTGCAGCGGCGTCCCTGCAACTAGAGACCAGCGCGGGGTCATCGGTTTTGCGCGCCCATAGCGCGCTGCACGGAACTTGGCCCAACACGTTCCTTATTGGTGCGTCTAACAGCGTGGCCATCAATGCGGGTGCCGTCGGGGATACAGTGAAAATTTACACGGGGGGCAGCGAACGCGCCTCCTTCACCAACACGGGGGCGACCTTAACCACCCCGATCACCACCTCTGCCCCGACCGGCGGCGCGGGCGCGTGGGAGCTGGGCGTCGCCAATGCCGTGAGCCCGACCTCCCCCAACCGCACCATCACCATCGAAATCGGCGGAACCGTTTACTACCTACACGCCAAAACCACCAACGACTAACTAATCTATGAGCGCAATCGCAATCACCCCCGTCGAGGTCTGGACGTCTTCCGGCGTCAAAACCGCCACCCAGTTCGCCGTGCGTTACGTCACGTATCGCAACGGCCCCAGCATCGCGGACACGCAGTTGCTGGATGCCAATGGAGCAGAAGTCGCCAGCCAGACCGTCGAGGCCACGACCGAGCAGACCGACACTTGGACGGACGACGCCGAGTTCTATGCGGTCCTTGCCGAGAACGCCGGTCTCACGCCCGCTGCATAGCCATGACCAAGAAACAAGCTGTCGAACTTCTGGCCTACCTGCTCAACCGTCTTGCGCTCAATCCCGCTGAAGCAGCGGGAGCGCAGGCTGCGGTCAACGAGCTGCTCAAGGATTTGCCGAAGGACTCCCCGCCCGTTGAATGAGCCTGATCTCCTTCCTGACGTCAGCCGTGGGCGGCACACTCCTCGGAGGTGTCGTCCAGATGCTCGGCACAGGGGTCGCGGAACTGCGTGAGTGGTCCGCGTCCAAGCGCCGCATCGCGGAATTGCAGGCGCTGAAGGAGAAGCAGATTGCCATTGGGGAATTGGAGGCGTTTACCAAGGCGCAGTCGGGAACCTTGGCCTCGCAGTACCAGCCGCCTCCCGCCGCGCCGATGGGGATGCACTGGCTCTTCACCGTGGTCGAGTGCCTGACCCGCTCGATTCGCCCGCTGATGGCCGTGGGCGCGTGCGTCTACATCTGGACCCGTCCGCCCGAAATGCTGGGCGAATTGCAGGCCGAGATCCTAGTCGCCAGCTTTTCCTGCATCTACTTCTGGCTGGGCATCCGGCATCAGGCGGCGGTCGCGAGGAAGAAATGACCTCCCATGAGCAAGCCCGACACAAATTACCGGAGCTATGCGGATGTCTCCAATATCCTGCTATGCGATGACCGCATCGTACCACCGACCAAGCTGTACGACGACACCCTGAAACTGTCGCACGTTGATCGGTTTCTGGGTGTGAGACTGTATGTGGTTGGTGGCCGGGAGAACGCCGTGGACATGAACCGGCAATGCCAGTCCGTCGTGTTCGATGACTGCACCTTTGAGTCAGGCGACCATTGCGCGGTGGTCATCAAGGGCGGAAGTTCCGACATCTCATTGAAGCAATGCCTGATTTACTCCCACCACTCCAGCTACGATATCGAGCTGGGAGGATGGAGCGACCAGTGCATGGACAGGACCAGACGGGTGTCGCTTGAGTATGTCCGCAGGTCAGACGGGGAGCCGGTGAGAATTGTGGTCGGGTGGGCG
>Ga0070749_10002549_pt1 | contig 12235 bp, 8 predicted proteins | sample VirMetDEL_Nov_18_FD_75180 | JGI IMG/M metagenome (GOLD analysis project Ga0070749, IMG submission 75180) | Aqueous microbial communities from the Delaware River and Bay under freshwater to marine salinity gradient to study organic matter... | ecosystem: Environmental > Aquatic > Marine > Coastal...
GCTGAGAACGTTCGGCCCGGAAGCGTCACGGTCGTAGTCGTTCCGCTTGCTGTGTTCACATAATAAAACGTATTGTTTGACGCTGAGAAATCAGAGCTTCCTTGATTGCTAACAGTGTACTCGCCGCCGCTCGGTAAATTGGTCAACTGGCTACCGTCAACCGCCGGAAGTCTTGCCGAAGCGTCAAGCTGAACGACTAGATTCGCGGTCGTACCTACATCTAAAGTCGCCGAAGTTCCTAGACCTAAGTTAGTTCGAGCCGTCGCGACGTTATTTAAATCGTTTAAATTATTCGCTATTGCTAATTTAGTTGAATCCGTCGCGCTTATGTTTGTCAACTGACTACCGTCCACCGCCGGCAATCTCGCCGAGCCGTCAAGCTGAACGACTAGATTCGCCGTCGTGCCTACGTCAAGCGTCGCTGAAGTACCTAAGCCGAGGTTAGTTCGAGCCGTCGCGACGTTATTTAAATCGCTTAGATTATTAGCGATTGCTAATTTAGTTGAATCCGTAGCGCTTATATTTGTCAGTTGCGAACCGTCCACCGCCGGAAGTCTTGCCGAAGCATCTAACTGAACGACTAGATTCGCGGTCGTGCCTACGTCTAAAGTCGAAGACGTTCCTAAGCCTAAATTAGTTCTAGCGGTACTCGCCGAAGCTAGATCGCTTAGATTGTTAGCTATCGCTAATTTAGTTGAATCCGTCGCGCTTATGTTTGTTAGTTGCGAACCGTCAACCGCTGGAAGTCTCGCCGAGCCGTCTAACTGAACGACTAGATTCGCGGTCGTGCCTACGTCTAAAGTCGAAGACGTTCCTAAACCTAAGTTAGTTCGAGCCGTTGAAGCCGAAGCTAGATCGCTTAGATTGTTACTCGGTACTAAATAGCTCAGATCATCATTAAACGAGCTAAGAGTGATTGAACTTAGAGCCGTCGGCGTTGCTTGATTTGAAGCGTTTCCGAGAAATATATTATTTAGATCAAGATTCGGAGTCGCCGCCGTTCTTCCGGCACCGCCGACGATGATAACGCCGGCGCTAGCTTCTTTTCGAACTACTCGACCTATATTTTGTAATAATGAGCTTTCCCCGGTCGGCTTCGTTGCTGTAAGCGCTCCGGCGGTAGTACTTACGAAAAGAGTATCGCCAACATTAAAAGAGCCAGTATTAACATTTTCAAGATTACCGAACGAAACGATTTGGACTTCTGCTTGATCATTAGCATTAGCATATACAAGACCAAAGGCCGGCATTTTTGCCGAGTCGTTAGCGTCCGCTAAATCAACGGTCGGAATAGTACCGCTTACGCCGGTAATTGTAACGACTTGACCTTTGGTCATTTGAGCGCCGGAATTGTTTTTAGCTTTAAAGCGAATCGCTCCGTTCACGTCTCCGAAATAGCTAATAAATCGATTTGTCTCGTCGCCGATTGATCTAGTTAAATTACCGTCTGCGCTTATATCGCCTTGGACGGTTAGACCGCCTACGGTTACGTCGTTAGTCGTCGTCGAGCCTTGAGTCGTTACAGCGTCAAGCGTAGGAGTAGTTTCGGTATTATCAATTACATCGAACTGAGTACTTAAAACGGGATCAGTAGCATTCGTATTGAAAACGATATGATCACCGGAACTAAGCGAAACGCCGGCTAGTGTTTGACTTCCGCTAACGATATAGAAGTCGCCTTTTTCGGCCGTAACTAAACTTTGACCGGTGTATTCGCCTTTATATTCAAGACCGCCGGTAATATCCAAAGCGGCGAAACTTAGGTTTCCGGCTCCGTCAGTTTTTAAATAGCGATTGCTTACGCCGCCGTCCGAAGTCGGCAAGCTATAAGCGGAACCGATAGAGAGTCCGCCGACCGTGATCGCGTTTGTAGTCGATGAACCGCGGCCGGTTACATCGTCTAGCGTATCAGTACCGGCACCACCTCCGGCGCTTGGAAATGCTTCAAATTTAATACTCATATCAATTAAACCCCGCGTAAATAATAAATGAATCACCGCCGGCCGCTTTGGCGTACGAAATGTTTGTTACATTTGAACCGCCGTCGATAGCTGCTACATCTAAAGACCAGCGACCGGGAATCGCTACGACTCCGTCCGTATTTCCTTTTCCGTCGCTCGCTAAAGTTCTAGCTCGTAGTTTGACATGAGCAAAGCTTGAAGCCGAGCCGTTATATACGCCGACATAAGAAAACGGACGGTCGGCGGCTAACTGTTCACCGGTGATCAGATCATAGAAATCAGAACTGTTTAGGTCGTGCCAGTCTGTATCATTAACGCTTGACGCATCATAACTGACAATAGATCGACCGGCCGTAATAGGAGGAGTTACGCTCATTTCGAAACCTCTTTCGTTTCTGTATTTGTATTTTGTTGATTTAGTCTTGATTTAGCGGCTACATTCGCACCGGCAAAAACTAGATATAGGGTATCAATTAAGCCGAGCGTTTCGCCGTTCGCTTTACCCGAAAGCGCTAGTATAAAACTACATAAAAGCGCAGCATAAAAGCCCATAGCTTTCCGACCGCCTAACTGTTCAATAATTGGCTTATTCATCGAAATCAACCGCTTGAAGTCTGTAAACGTAAGCGATCTTATCGAAGCTTCGTTTTTGTTTGATTACGCCTTCGCCGTAAGTATCATCGCCGAGCGTACCTTTAGCGTTTCCTTCAATCGTTTCTATATATCCGTCGCATACATTAACGCATAAAGTAATATGATCTCCCCAGCGCTTTTTTGAGCCGACATAAATAACGACTATATCTCCCGGAGCTACGCAATCGATTGCGATTCGTCGGCTTGTCTTAGCCCATGCTTCAAACATTCTGTAAGTACTCGGGAATATCTTCTTACGAATGTTCATCTTAACGCTAGTATAACAAAAAGCCGCAAAAGCTCCGCACCATGCGAATTGACCATTTCGGACGTAATCGGGTTGACTTGACCAGCCTATACCTTCCGCGCTTCGAATGTAGGAATTAACTCGATCGCTTGGATCTTTTACGACTCGTTCCCATTCTGCGCGCGCTCTTATCAGAGCTTCGACCGTGTGATCGGTTGAATAGCTTGGTCGGTTATCAGTTTCGCCGACTTCGGGTAAATCCGGCAATGCGATTTCGATTTGATTAAGCGCTCTTTGAGTACGTCTTAACGTCTCTCTAAGTTCTTCGTTTTGAGCTAATAAATCCGCTTTTGTAAGCTTTGACATGGTTTCACCTTCATTTAAGTTTTATGTTTCACGTGGAACATTAACTATACTTTTGAGCGTCTATAGTTGAGTTTAACACATTATTAACGTTTGCTAAATAGCCGTCGAGTCGATGATCGTTTGAAGCGTTAGAATAAGTCGTCGGTTCAATCGTTCCGGCCGCCGTTGAAATACCATGATTCGCGGTGAATGTTATAGTCGAACCGCTTATCGAATCAATTTCTAAACCAGTAATTGAATTATCTTGATCGCCGGTCGGTATGTAGTCAACTACATCGCCAACGCTAAAAAAGCTTACATCGTCTTCGCTGAAATCATCAGCGTTGATTGTAATACTTGAAGTCGTGGGAATCGTTGCAACCTTAGCGCTAGCATTCCAAGCGACCGGAGCTAAACCCGTCGTAATTAATTCTAGTTCCGTTCCTTCTTCGGTTAGATTCTGATTAATTGAACGAATCATACCGATTTCATTAGTTACGCCGTAGCTATCGCCATAGCCCTTTAAATGACTTGAACTTATATCGAGATAAGATCCAAGATCTAAATAGATACTTGAACCGGTACTAATCGAACCGCGCCACAAACGAAGCGGATTCGCTAACAAATTAAATATGCGACTAGCTACCGGAACGAATGCGTCGTAACTATCGCCGACACCTCGCCCGAACTGATCACTAGAAACGCCGGGTAAGTCGAGAGTTACTTTTGACCGCTCCCCACCATAACGATTTATGGCTTCTTGATCATTAAATAATACTTCCGATCTATACTTTTCTTCGGCCGGATCATAGTCATAGTTGAAAGCGATTTGCGTAACTATATCTTCGTATATATCCCAAGTCGGAACCGGATCGACTAACCAGTCGCCTTCACTTACTGTTAAAGCGGTCGCTTTTGAGCGTTCAGCGCCAATCGGTATTAGAGCTATCTTAGAACGTCCGGTCGAGCTATCTCGCTTCATTACTAAAGCAGCGCCGAGAAGCTTTAGAATCGACTCGAATGTAGATCTTAAGTCTGTACCGTCTCCGGCGTATTGATCGCTTAACATAAACGGCGAGGTCGCTCCGATTCTTAAAAAGCTCGCTTCGTCTATGTCATCGCTAGAAATATTTAGACCGATCGAAAGCTCGTCGTAGTCTCCGTTTATATTACCACCGCCGCCGCTTTCTAATAGCTTCAAAAGCGCAACTCCGACACGTTCGCCAACAAATCGACCGCCTCTAGTAATTAAAGCTCGTTCTCGGTTTGGCCAGTCGCCGAATGAAGTATTCCGACTTAAGTTTTGACCGCTTTTAAGGTGTAGCTTGTAACCGATAGTACCACCGCCGAAAGTCGCCGCCGTCGCATGGCTAACTTCGAAATACTGGGTCTTTGTCGTGTCGCTTCTTCGGTCGTAATAATGAACGGTTAGCCAGTAGTAAACGCCGGCCGTCGCCGTACTCGGTAAACCTAAAGAACCTTCGGTCAATATCACGCTTTCATAAAGTTGATACCAAGCTTTAGCGACTTCTCTTAATTCCAAGGTCGCGGCCGGCGCTCCGGGTTCAATACGAATTGATTTAACTAAATGTGAATCGGGTTCTCTAAAGTCTTCGATATATGGATCACTACCGGTTCCCATATCGAGCGGATAACTAAGCCGACTTAAAGTATCTAGTTCGATTCGATCGCCGGTCGCGTCGAAGAACTTTGGTCGTCTAGCGTATCTCGTCGCGTGTTCTCGCCAAGCGTTTTGAGTCGTCCAAAAGTAAACGGTCGCCGGGTATCGGCTCGCCGTGGTTTTACTAGCTAGAATTCTTTGATTACCCGAATCAAAACGCCATTTCGCGACCGCGCCGTCGAAGTCATTCGCCGAAGCTGGGCCGTCATTTGTCATAACGTCATTTAGAACATTCGGCCATTGAACAAGCTCGCCGTCTCCTAAACTATGCGACTTAAGCTCGGTTCTCGGTAAAGGGATATTTAAGGTCGGCGATAATTCCGAAGCCGTCAAGCTATCGCTAATAGTTGAATCGGCGTAAACTTGGTAAGTCAAAGTCGATCCGGTCGTAATATCTGTTAAACTTGTCGGGTAACTAGCTTCGCTTGAAATCGCTTCAAATGTTCTTTGAAACCTTGGATAGCGTGGGTGAGCTTCGGAATATGTATCGGCTTGGTTACCTTTGGGTAAGCTTGTGTCGAAATCTAATAAACTTGAATCGGTTTGAAAGAAACTGTTATCGATTAGCTGTATTTGATAGGTCGAAGCGGTTAGCGTCGAAGCCGTGTCCGGAAAGACGTAAACTCTAGGCGTTACATCTTGATTTAACTCGGTAGCGTATTCAATCGCCGAGCCGAATTGACCGTCGAAATAGTGATAATTATTTAACAAGCGAGTTTGATTAACTTTATCGCTTAAGCTTGTATCGATCAACGCGGTTAAAGGTACAAGCGAAAGCGATATGGTTTGACCGTCCTCAACGCTCGGAGACGCTTCGATAATACCGTTTATGATTTCGATATAGTCACTAGTTGAGCCGTCCGGGTATTGATGAGCGCCGTAGAGCTTAGCTCGTCGTCCTCTGAACGTGGTTATTTCGGTCGTTACTTCGGGAACTAGCGAACCTTCTAAATCGATTGAATGATTTTGAACCGGTGTATTTCCGATTCCCCTATCGCTTACGATCAATCGAGTACTAAGAGCCGCCGAAGCTCGAACCGTTTCGCCGCCGATATGCATAAGACGCGGATAACTTAACCCAGTTAAATTAGTATCTACGAAAACTTGAGCGCCGGTTCTCGTTAAACTATTCGTAAGCTGGGCTTTTGTACTCGCTGACCTTGCACCGCACCGCCCGAAGACCGTTCCGGGTTCGCCGGAATCGCCTTTTTTGTCAATCGCTAGCGTAACCGTAATCGCCGAGTATTGACCAATACCGCCGCTCGGGTCGATACTAGCATTAAATGAACCGATCGTAAGTATTCCTTCTCGATCTATATAGTCTATTCCGGTCGCTATTTCTGAATCTAGGCTAGTCGAAGCCGGCGGTTTAGTTGAATGATAGCGATATAGTAGACCGCCGATTTCTAAAGCGAATACTCTCCGGCCGTTTTCACTGTTAATCATAATGCTTCTTTCTATATGTTCCACGTGGAACGTTTACGGCGTTACATTGCTTTCGAATATGTCATAGAGGTGAACGCCGATCAAAGCGACCCCGGTTAACTCAATTTCTAAAACTAGCAAATCGCCACGTTTCGCCGTGGGAACGTAAAGCGGTCGAGGTAAATCGGGAGTCGTATTCGTTGGCGCTTCGATCAACTCGCAACCGGTAAACAAAGTTTGAACTGACTCGGCTCCGGTCGTATCGCTTTCTATATGTAGATCGTTAGTATATTCGATTCCGTAGTCGATCGGCGTAGCGTTGTAAGCGTTGCCCGTAGCCGGCCTAAGTTTTACTTTTATGTTTGGTGTATCGTCTAGCGTTAGAGCGTTATAATTGATCATAAGCGCTAGACGTTCACTAAGAGCCGTTGATTGATATAGAAAGTAATACTGTTTACCTTTATAGCCAGGAAGCGGTCTAGGCATAGAATTACCGCCGGTTGACGTATTGTAACCGTAGCGACCGTATAAACTATGGCTTATTGGGTAATGAGCTTCGCCGAGAAATTTAGCGTTTGATAGTTGAGCTAAAGCGCCGGCCATTTGTCCGACCGTACCGCCCATTATAACCGCGCCGGAATGGCAACCTTCGACGCTCGGTAGTTTTTGAAAGCTTGTAGGTATTAACATTTAAACTCCGATGATCGATAAAGCGCTTATATATGGAGTACTAGCAATCGGATTTAATCTACTCAATAGAGCATTAGCATTTAAATCATTTCTTTCGATACCGACTCGATACATTGATAAGCCGAACTCATTAGATCTAGCGACCTCGCTCGCCAATAAATCTAAGCTGTAACTTTGCCAGCCGTTTGAACTAAATGTCATTCGATGATTGAAGATTTCAACTGTTATCGATTCACCGGAACCAAGTCCGACCACTTTAGCAAATAGATTGATCGATAAGCCGTCTATTTCATTCATTCCCGAAAACAAAGCGACTTCACTATTTAAAAGAACTTGGTCGCCGTGGCCTAAGCCGACCGGCGGATTCGCCGCTTGACTTGCTGCTAAGCTTGACGAAGCGTTTTGAACTCCCGACCAATTTACAAGGACCCGACCTCGGGTTCTTAATGTTTCAATGTTTCGTAATGTTTCAATACCGAAACGACTTGAAAGCGGTTTGTCGGCGGCTTGTTGGTTTGCTCCTTGCGGTATGAACTCTTTAGTTCCGATATAGTGAACGCCGGCGCTAATCGGAGAGCTTATCGGCGACCAGTTCGCTTGAATGCCGAGTACTTCGACTTCATTACTAGCCGAAGCTTTAACTTCCATATTTAGATAAGCGAACGATTCGGTTTCACTTGATAAGGCCGTAATCGTTGCAACGTCAAAAACGCCACCATAACGAGCGGTATCGGTTACGTTTATCGTTGTCGTGTAGGTATTACCCGAAAGCGCGAAACCGAGCGTAAACTTGATTTGAGCGCCGGAGCTTTGACAAAAGGAACTTACTCGAATCTTAAGCTCGTTATGAGATCGGGATAATCTCGGAATATACCAAGAAGCCATTTCAACGAATGAAGTTGAATCTTGTCGAAAGCATGAATCATCGAATGTTTGGCTTATTACGTTATGAGTACCGCCAACGGCGAAACAATAGTTTTGCAAATCAGCAAGCCGAGCGATTTCGGTCGTTCTAATCGTTTGACCGGCCGTGACCCTTCCGGGTTCAACTAAAACCGGTTCGTCTGTAAATGAATTACTCATAGGTTTTCAATCTCAATAGTAACTGGTACTCGTCTGTGTAAACGATTTGGATATATTAAATCATAGTCTACAGTAACAAGCGAACCCCTTAAGCGACCTCGTTCGCCGTTTTCTTCGCTAGTATATAGTAAATCATATTCGGCTTGATTGCCTTTAACTTGATCAATTCTAAGCGATCTCCGAGAGTCTCCGAAATCTTGATAAAGATTAATTCGTTCACCACCTCCCACCAACGGTAAGAAGCGATTTATAAATCGTTGGTAATCGTCTTTTTGATCTAGTCTAGCGTCTAAGTCAAAGCTGATAATTGACGTTACATAAGAGCCGACATGATTCGAAGCATATCCGCCACCGATCTTACGTCTAAATTGACCTATATTTTCAACTCGGGAATGGTAAGCTTGAAGCGGTCGACTAGGGAATAAGACCGCGTCGCTATATTGAGAAGCGGTTAAACGACTATAAACGCCGTCGACTACTGGCGTTTCGTTGCCAGTAAATCCGAGTAAATCTCTAATACCGGTACTATTCCAAGTTAGATCGCCTTCGCTTGTTCTATAATGACACGTTACGAAACCCGAGTCGTTTAAATTCCAAGTTAGATCGGCGGCGCTTGCGTTTGTACTATCGATAATTTGTAAAGACGTTGAGCTTAGATCATCGCTATCGCTTTCGCTTGATCTAATAAACGTCGTAACGTCTTGAACGTCCGGTACTATTGCCGGAATATTGAAGGTATTAGAACCGCCGCCGATTTCATCTATTCGATAGCTCATATCATCTAGCACGACTAAACCGCGAACCCAGTCGTTCGAAGCGGTAGCTATGTAATTAGAACCGACCGCCGATGCGCTAACAGTTGAAGCGCCGAAACCGAGCGTATCATTTGTACCGGTTGACGTTATTTCGAAATCTACGTCGCTCGTTATTGTTACCCGATCGTCTTCATTTATTGACATCGACCAAGTAGAACCGAAAGTCGCAACGCTAAACTGACCCTCGGCGCTTACTATGCTTGACGATTCTCTATTGTTTAGAAAGAATAGAAGGTCTTCAAAGATACCCTCGCCGGCCGAAAAAGTCGGCATAGTTCGAGCGGTACTATTTCGAGTAAATATATCAACTCCGGAGTAAGCTCGCATATCAAGCGAAGCCATAAGAGCGAAATTCGGCGCTACTAAATTACTCGGCATATTTAGGCCCTTTGTCTAGGCGAACCTCGTCGGGTTCGGTTTTGTAGATTAGTTAAACGATCGGCGAAAGCTTGTTCGGCGGCGGTCTTCGTGTCATAGATCACCGCACCGCCGAAGTTTATATTATATACTATTTCTCTTGAATCGGCTTGCTCTCGTTCTGGTGTTGGCGCTTGTTGAGGAATTGCGCTCGGAGACGTTTCCGAACCACCGGCACCGCTTGAACCGCCTACGCCCATTCGAGACGCGGTTACACCGGCCACGGTAGCCACTCCGGCATAAGCGGCGGCCGCTTTACCTTTAAGAGCAGCGCCGGCTATATTACCTTGTGCCAAAAACGCCAAGGCTTCCGCACCTTGAAAAACAGCTTGTACGGCCGCTTGCTGGCCTAAAGAAAAGATCGCTTCGCCTACCGACTTTTTAAATTCACCTTGTGCAACTATTGAACCGTAAGCGGATTCGATTCCGGCGGTAGCGAGTTGCTTTCCAAGATCTTTTAATTTGCTAAACTCGGCTTCTATAAACTGATCGTTTATCGCTTGGCGTTCCATAGTTTCCCGGCGGTTTAGCTCGGTTATATCTTCTTGGGTCTTAGCGTTTAGCTCGCGTTCTTTTTCATATCTAAGCTCAAGTAATGCAAGTTCACGATCTAAGCTTTCAGCTTGGAAGCTTAAAGTAAACTCTTGATTTTCGAATAGCTTCGCTCGGCGTTGATTTTCTCGTTCTTCGTTTTTGCGAATATCATCTTGAACGATACGATCGACCGCGTTTTCATATTGTAAGCGAGCGATTCTTTGAGCATTAAACGAACCTTCGGCTAGCTTAAGTTCGTCTTCATATCGTAAACGTAAGATTTCAAGCTGATCAACGCCGTTAATTTCCATTGATTGAAGCTCTAAAGCTCGAATCATTCGTAATTCTTGCTCATGTCGACGAGCTAGCGCTAGTTCTTCGGCGTTGTTATTGACTCTTAATTTCTTAATCGCCGAGCCGGTTTTTCTTCTCGCTTCATATTGCTTAACGCCGGCTTCTTCAAGTAATCGAACTTGCCTAGCTTCATGTGCCCGAGAAAGAATTTCGCCGTCGCTTAAGCCTTCCCTCGCGTCGTCTAAAGCTTGTTTGATGTCAATACCAAAAGCATTCAGCCGAACTTTATTCTCTTTAAACGATTCCGCCGAAGCTAAAGCTAAGGCTTTTTGTTCTTCGATTTGGAGCTTGACTAGTTCTAGCTGGTCGCCGGATAAGTTCGCTTCGGCTTGTAAAAGCTGTATTGTAGCTCGCTTCTCGATATTAGATTTAGTCTCGTTTAGAATCGCTTCTTTTGTAGTCTTAGCGTATTTTTCGTCTAAGTCAGTTCGCTTTTCAATAAGCTTCATGACTCGCTCTTGTTCTTCTCTGTATTCTGCTAGACCTTTATTAAGTTGTTCGTTTGCTTCCTTTTGTTTTCTTGTAGCTAGTGTTTTTAAGTTTGCAGCATCGATCAACTCTTTACCGGTTGCGCTTTTATTGCTTAAGACTCGCTCGGCTTTTGCTACGTCCGAAGTTGACTTAGCGTAATCTTCCATAGCGCTTCGTAACGAAGTCATTTTACTTTCAAGCAAAGTCTTACTAAATTCAGCTTCAAGACTCGCTCTAGTATAGTTTTGAAGCTCTTTAGTACTTAGCTTTATACCGTTTTCGGTTAATGACTCTAAACGCGATTGAAGGTCACTAGCCGCCGAACTCATGGCTTCCGTAGCTTGCTCGGCTTCTTGAGCCGCGCCACTTATATTTAAGAATGTTTCATATAGAGCATAACCGGCGGCGGCTACACCGCCCAACGCCGGAAGTAATGAAGCGAGCGATTTAACGCCTTGACCGCTTACCCGGTCGACCGTTGAGCCGAACTCAAGAAATGAACCGCCGAGTTCTTCAACGTTGCCAACTAACGAGCCTAAACCCTCGCCGAGCTTTTCGTTACCTTCGGCGAAGCGATCGGCCATAGCCGCCGAAGTCTCGCCGATTTTGCCTAGACCTCGGCTGGCTTCTTCCGCTCCGTTTAGAACTACATCGATTTCAACTTGATTAGCCATTTTTCGCTTCTTTCATTGCTCTTTCGGTCGCTCGTCTATGAGCTTCATTAACATTATAGTCGATTACGTCTAAACAGTCGATAAGCGCAACCGTAGGAGCCGGATAAACGTCTTTAATTTGAACTAAGCCGGCTTTAAATCGATTGTATGTTTGTATAACTGGCGCTAGTCGATTTATATCAGCGATCGGGCAAGTTCTTATTTTAAGGTCGCTGAATTGCGAACCCGAATCCGGCGCTAGACGATAGCCCATAATAAAAACGCCGGCTTCGTCTGAATCGCTTTGAGGTAAAGACTTTAAAAACGGTGAACCGCAATTACCGCGCTTTCGTCTCAATTCGGGTTTAGCTTGGCATTGATCACAAGACCACGAGCGACTAGCATTTTGATTTATCCAAACACTAGCCGCCGCCGCTATTTTCCCGAGTCACCTAAAAGGCTTATCCTTTGGATATGTACAACGAGTTCGCTTATCGTATCGCTTCGAACTTGGTCGGGTCGAATCAAGTCGATTTGTTCAAATGAAGCCGGGTCGCCATCGATACTAACTAAGCTTTCTCGAATCATTTCGATATATACTCGGCTAATATAAGCGGTATATTCTGAATAAGCGGTTCGTTCGCCTTCTGTTAGATCATGATGCCAGCGCGCCCGAGCTTCTAAATCATTCGGAGCTTGTAACCAAAGTAAACGACCTAGTTCGCTTCGGGTATAAGCGCCGGCTCTTATTTCAGCTCGTTCTCGGCTCGCTGGTGATAACGCTTTAATAGTAAATCTAGTCGCTTCGTCACTAACCGAACCTAAATCGCTAAGGTTACCCGAAGCTAAATAAGCCGACTTTTGTTCATCATTTGCTTGAACCGCGTCGTCAACGGTTACAACGATTTCAAGCTCATATTCTGTAC
>Ga0070749_10002551_pt1 | contig 12233 bp, 11 predicted proteins | sample VirMetDEL_Nov_18_FD_75180 | JGI IMG/M metagenome (GOLD analysis project Ga0070749, IMG submission 75180) | Aqueous microbial communities from the Delaware River and Bay under freshwater to marine salinity gradient to study organic matter... | ecosystem: Environmental > Aquatic > Marine >...
TGGCTCTTATGTTGCAGTTTCCGCAAGTGACGGATTCACCACAACTGAACCTTTGGCGCTAAATCAATCGTTTAATACAAGCGACATTTCCGAAGTCGGCACAAGGCTTTTGCAGAACAGAAGTTTTGTGAATTATGCGGAAAGAGCCACCTTTGATATTCCATTCTTGGTGAAGCCTTCCGCCAGTGCTGGAACCGCACCAGCAGAAGACACACTCTTGACGAAGACCTTTGGAACCAAGACGGTTTCTGGTGGAACATCAGTGACTTATAGCTTCAGCCGAGTAAGCAACACCTTCCAAGTCGCGCAGTTGGTTGACACATATAAATTGTATGTGGCGAATGGAACTGTGGTTGAAGGATTCTCTGTAGACATTACGCGAGACGGTGTTTTCACGATGAATGCGAACTGTCGAGCTTCCAGAATTCGGTACTCTGGGCCAGTGAACGCAACCGGAACCTCTGTCAGTGTGACGGATTCTTCAGCCGCAACCGTGACGCTAGATCCTGCAACCAATGCTGTGGCTAGTGACTATTTCTTCGCTGGACAACTGGTGGACATTTACGATTCAAGCGACACGCAAGTCAACACTGGAGGTGCTGCAACCATCAGCTCGCCTTCCACAACAGGTGCAACGGTTGGAGTTCAGGCCGCTTCTGGTGACAGTTTCAGCATTGACGCCACTGACTACTTAGTACCTCACCTTCCAGCCGCTTCCTTGTCTTCCTATGAGCCAATCGCGACTTCAGCCGCTCAAGTTTATCTAGCCGCTCAGAACACCGCAGCCGGAAGCCTGATTGCTTCAGCCAATGAGTTCTTGGCAACTGGCTTCAGCATGAGCGTTAGCAAAAACTTGGGCGACCCAGGCTTGGCAGAAATGACAGGTGACAAGTATCCAGCAGCCGCTTATGTGAGCAACGACATTACTGTCACTGGTTCATTTGATTTCGTCATGAGGCCAGCGCAAGCCTACCGATTCGAGCAGTTTGCTCGCCTTGAGCAAATCGCCATTGGTGTTCAAGTAGGCGACACCGCTGGAAGTATTGTTCAAATTGTCATTCCATCCGCTCGCGTTTCGATTTCAGGAACAGAGCAGGATGGAGCCGCAGCCGCTTCAGTGGACTTTGCCTTGACCCAAGGCTCTTCTGCTACAGACGCAGCCGCTTTCTCATTAATCTATAAGTAATCTATTCATGCCGTCACTTTCGGAATTATCCAAATTCAACGAAGTTGAAATCGAAATCTTTGATAAAGAAATATCAATGGAATTCACCTTTCATTGCACTCTGCCACATCAAAGATTGCTGACTGAAGCTATCAATGCTGCTCAGAAAAAAGGTGGCAAGAATTTAGATTCAACCACATGGGCGAAAAAGCTTTTCATTCCTTGCGTCAAGTCTTGGTCACTAGACGAAGACTGCAATGATGAGAACAAAAACGCTTTCTTTGAAGATGACGCGACCTTGAACCGAATTGCCCAAAATGTGGCAATGGAACTCATGAACAAGGCGCAAGGCCGCGAGAAAGCTGAAGAGGGAAATTAACTGCTTATCTGGATTTGTTGTTTGAGCGAGCAACTTATTCAGATGATTCCCAAGAACACGGCATACAAGCTGGTGATAGATACCAAGCAGTCTGGTGTTGTAAAACTGCTGATAATGTCTGGACAGAAGACGAAGAGCCACCGTGTCAGGTTTGTCCAAATAATTTGACGCTGACCGAAAGAAACTTGGCAGCGGTTCAAGCCTTTCGAGACTTGGACACTACTGGCAGAGACTTAGGTTTTGATATTGGTTTTCTCAGAGAAGAAGCGATTGATTGCTACCTGAGAAGAAACCAGACGAATACCCCAGAAGTCTATTCGGCTTTGGTGACGATTGACCGAGAAGTCACCAGCCACAGAAAGACCGAGAACGAGCGCAAACGAGACTTGCAGAAAAAGAAGTCTTCAACCGCTCGACCTTCCCCAAGACCACGAAGAAAGCGATAAATGGCAAACGCAGCCTCAACGATTGAAATTGAATTAGAGATTCGCGACGCAATCAATCGTTTGGGCAAGCTCGAAGGCGAACTCAAAAAGTCTTCAAGTGCAATGGACCGAGTTGCGAACTCTACAAAGAAAATGGAGTCCGCTTTTCGGTCTGCCAAGAATGCTGCTTCTGCTTTGGTTGCTGCCATCAGTGTCCAGCAGATTGCTCAAGCCGCAGACACCTTCACCAATTTTGCCAATCAAATCCGCATTGCAACGACTTCAGCCGCAGAAGCCGCAGCGGTTCAAAAAGAGTTGTACCGAGTGGCGCAGACCACTGGAACAGGCATAAAAGACACAACGGAACTTTATTCTCTCCTCCGAATTGCCGCTGACCAACTAGGCTCAAGCCAAGCCGAAACCATCCGCATTACTGAAATTGTCACTAAGTCTTTAGCCGCAGCCGGAAAAAGCAGCACTGAAGCTTCTGGGGCATTGCTTCAACTCGCGCAAGCCTTGAACTCGCCAATTGTTCAGGCCGAAGAGTTCAATTCGTTGATTGACGGAATGCCGAACTTGTTAAAACAAGTTGAAAAGCAATTAGGATTAACTGCTGGAAGCCTGATTAAATTTGTTAAAGAAGGAAATCTATCAAACCAACAATTCAAGGACGCAATCCTTGGTTCTGCTGAAGCGATTAATAAACAGTTTGGCGCTGCTCAAGATACGATTGCGACTTCACTGACTCGAATCAGCAATAGCTTTACGCTTCTGATTGGCAAGGTCGAAGAGTCAACCGGAATCTTTAGCGGAACCGCAAAGGTGATGACAGACTTGGCTGGTGAATTCGACAAGTCTGACGGAATCGTTCGAGATTTTGCTGAAGGAATTAAGATTCTTGGAATTGCCTTTGACAAGCTGAAGCAGTTTGCAATCAACCTGACCAAGCCATTGCGTGACGCATTTAGCATGTTTACGGGTGGCGAGTCCAACCCGATTGTCACCACACTAAACTATATTCAGGCTGGCTTTGGGTTTCTTTCGGTGGCAGCTCAGTATGAAGTCCAAAATGCGGCTCTTCAGATTGAACGCCTCACTCTGCATGTTCGAGACTTCTTTATTGGCATGGTTGCCAATATGTTCAGCTTCTTTGAGAAGGTAGACAACTTCTTCATCAATCAAATCAACAAGGCGATTGGCTACTATAACAGTGCCGCAAATGCGATTGGATTTGACGGAGATGTTGCCCCAATTGCAACCTCAACCGAGGCACAAGAGTCTGCTCTAAGGTTTGAAAGAGATTCGGCTTTTGAACTGGCGGACAATTACCGCAGAAGTGCAGACCTATCCAGAGAGTACGAATCAGCACTTCGAGGCGTTGCCGCAGAATTTCGAGGACTTCAGCAACAGATTGATTCTGGGACACTGATTAAAACGGAAGAGCAACTTGGAGAGGTGAACCTAGAAGCCGCAAATGCAGCATCTGCTGTTGAGAAGCTAAAAGAGAAAGTCGAGGAATTAGAAAAAATTGAATACACCGATTTCACCGGAAAAATCTCTGAGGCGCAGCAAGAAGAATACACAAGGCAACTTGAAGAGCAGTTCAGAATTACCAAAGAACTTGGACAACTGACAGAGGACCAACAAAACCGATTTACACAAGCCTTAGAAGAAGAATTCGAGCGAGTTACCAAAATCAACGCCTTGACTCAAGAAAAAAATGACCTCTACGAAGCAAGCCTTTTCCCAAAATCCAGAGAACTCACTTATCTTGAGGAAGCAACCGAACAACTAAGAACTCAGCTTTTACTTCAAGGACAACTGAGCGAAGAAGCGGAAAGAACCGCAAGCGCCATTGTTTCTGGAGTTTCTGGTGCAGGGCCAAACGCCAGCCGCGCAGCAAATATTGCTCAATCAAAATCGATTGAGGAAGCTGGAGTTAAGCTGATTCTCAGTAACGAAAAAGTTGCCGCTGCGATTGATGAACAGTTCGCCATTCTCTTTGAGACACTAGACCCATTCATTGATATTTTGGGCGATTTAATCAGTGCAATCAATCGCTTGATTGGAGCGCTACTCGAAGGCGCAGGGAATGCGATTGAAAACTTCGCTGATTCCATTGGGTTAGGTCCAGACAGTTATTATGGAGGTGGTGGATTTACCAGAGACATTGAGGCACTAGGTGGCGCGGCTGGTGGTGGCAGTTCGCCAACCTCTGCTGAAATCGCAACAAGAGTAGCCATTTCCAGTTTAAACGAATTAACCACAGAGCGTTCTTCTGTGGTCAATGCCTTGAGTGATGCTGCTGAAGAAAGCGGAAATGTTGCCGGAACGATTGAAGCCTTCACGCAACAGGTGGACACACTGATTCAGAACATTGCTGCCAGCTACTCTGCAACCTACGGAGGTTTCCCTGAAAGCCTAAGAAGCTTTGAATCAGTAGTTGCAGCGATTTATTCCTCAATTGATGCAGGAACCTTTGACTCACTGCAAGAGGTGGCGGATTACTTCTCACAAGACAGATTCCAAGTTGGGCCAGAAGGAAACACCTACTTACGAGAGGATGCTGCAATAACGGCAGGAGCCGCCAACGCCTTGCTTGCGATTGAGGAACTGGTTGATTCGATTGTCGGAACAGAAACTGGAGTGGTATCTGATTTTGAAAAAACAACCTCGCTGATTTACGACACCGCAGAGGCGCAGATTCAAGCGATAGACTTTCAGAATCTGACACTTGAAGAGCAGATTGAATTCCGATACCAAGAAACCGCTGAAATGCTAAACCAGCAGCGGACAATTGCAGCACTGGTTCAGGACGAAGAAAAGCGAACTGCACTTCTCGAAAGAATCTCCAAAGCAGAAGCCAAAACGCTTGAACTGAAAAACAAGCAACTTGCAGCACTCGAACGAGAACAGCAACTTCTTCAATTGCAAAACGTCGAATCTGGCTTGCAAGCCTTGTTGTCGGACTTTGAGCGCACCATTGAAAAAATCAATGACTTGGTGCAAGGACTCTTTGACCAAGTCAACGAGTTGCTCTTCAGTGATTTCAACACACAAGGACCACAAGAACAGTTTGCGCTCGCGCAGGAAACTTACGGCAGTCTGCTGGAAAACGCCTTTGACCCTGACGCTACAGAAGACGACATCAAGGCTCTGCAAGCCTTCGTCAACGAATACCTCACAGCAGCCAGAAACGTCTTTAAATCCTCGACAGCATTTACTGATATTTTTGAGGCAGTTCTTGGGGATTTAACAGGGCTAGGGATTCAAACTTCTGTCAATGCCCCAATTGGGGCAGTTGGAAGCCTGACTTCAGGCGCAGAAGATTTGCTAGGCGATTTGCCGGAAGAATTACAAACCGCAGTCAGTGACATGATAAGCGGACTGAACCTAGCCACGCTTGCCTTCGCGCAGCAACAGGTTGACTTCTTGACGACGGTTCATCAAATCGAACTAGAACTCAATGAAGATGATTTCACCATTGATGTTAGTGGAATCAGCTTGGACTTAGGCACCATCACACCTATTGCAACCGCTGGAACGCCTTATTTGGGCGTTGTCACTCCCACCGTTAGTCTCGACACTACGTCTGTTTCACAGTCATTTAATTCTTTGAGTTCAGCGATTAACTCAGCAATTCAAAGCTTTAACGAATCACTAGCAGAAGCTGCTATTTATGCGAGGCTTGGGTTTGATTATGAAGGCTATAATCAGTTCAGCACCTCTTTTCAAGCTCGCACATCCAACACGGACAGTGCCGAGCAAGCGAGGTTTGGCCTGACTTCTATTTTGGAGCAAGCAAAGGAAGTTCAGCGAGTTTACAACAAGACAGGTTATGGATATGCCGTCAGCTACAATCATGACGGTGGAATGGGAGTGATTACTCTTTACAAAAATCTTTCTGACGCTCAAAGCCAGTACAACGTACTTAATGCGATGGGAACTCATACAAACATAAAAAAGCTAGGCTTCCGTCGAGGCGGAATCGTTGACCCAATGGATACCATTCCAGCCATGCTGAGTCCTGGCGAATACATCCTATCCCCAGAAACCGTCCGCAGATATGGCGTCAGCAACCTCAACCGCTTAAACTCTGGCGACAGTGCTGCAATCAACGCAACCTCAGACCCAGAGGTAAAAAGGTTACTGGCTGAATTGATTGTTGCAGTTCGAGAGAACGACACAGAAGTCAACGTTTATACAGATATGCAGGGCCAGACGAAGGCAAGCATTGAAGAATTCAGAAGCGAGTTGAGAGAAAGAACCAGACGGCAAGGCGACAAGTTTCTTCCGGCTAGGTACATCTGATGAGCCATTTACTCGCAACAATCACGGTGGACGGCATCGATTACCGAGGCAGTTTGAGAGGCTTTGCTGGTCAGAACTTTTACCAGCCGTTCGTCAAGAGAATGCCGAGCTTAGAACTTGGACAAGTCGAAGATTCCGGCAAGATTGGGGTGAAGTTTGGCAATATCACACTTACTAACGACTACTTAAACGTCAGCCATCCATTCGCCTTGCAAAGATATGAAGATTTACTCACTGCACCTGGGCTATATGCAACAACTTTAAAATGGGGCGAAGCTGGAAGTGATTTATTTTCTGGTAATATCTTCCTGCAAAGCGTCACCGATACAGAACTAACCTTTGCTCTGACAGATACTGAATACACCAAAGGTGCGCGACCTTTTACGCTCACTGAAAACTTTGCTTTTGTCGAAGCTGTGATTTCGTCTGGCACAGGTACACCAGTTTCAATCACGGCACTAAATCATGGCTTTGTCACTGGTACGGTTGTGACCTTTGAGCAAATGGATTCCTACGGTGAGTTGTTGGAATACTCAGGCATTGCAACAGATAATTATTATTACGTTGTCAGAACCAGCAGCAACACCTTTACTCTGCAAGACAAAGACTTCATTCCGGTAACTTCTGGCTATGGCACAACCGGAACCTTCACCAGTGACGGAGAAACTCATAGGGTTGGTGTGCCGCTTCGAGTTCCGTTTTCTTGGGGAATTATTAAGAACGCAACGCCAGTTGTGAAAAAACGAGATGACGAAGTTGCCAATCCAGATTTGCAAACAAACAATTCCAGTTACCCGATTGAAATCAGAGAAGATGGTGTTTTGATTTACTCGACGGATAACACGAGTTCAGAATTCTGGAATGGTTCAGGCGGAAGTGGTGTTGCCCCAACTTCAACGGTAATCAAACTGAATTCTGCAACTACTGGAGGTGTTTTGTCGATTTCAGGAATCAGCAACCGAGGTTCAACGCTTCTGAGCTTCTACCAGTATGTAGCAACAGACTTAGGATTTACCATTGACACTTCATACGCTTAAAAAATGGCAGGAACCAATTACAACGCTGATACGACGATAAGCGAGGCGATTGTGGCAGAATCACCGACAGAAGTCCGCCTAAGTGTGACGGTAGAAGTTGACACAAACGGAACCTTGACTGTGCGTTCGCTCACACTGGCGACTCTCGCTTCAGAAGTTGAGATTTTTAGTCCTTAGCTATGGCAACCGCAACGACAAGAGATGAGCCGCTTTTGGATTTTGCGGCAGACACGGCAAAGGCTGCAAACCTTCTGCTTCAGATAAGCGGCACAACGCTTAGAGTGGTCAACCGAATTCAAACCGGAGTGGCAGCGGCAACCGTAAGAATGCCTGAACTGCTTCAGTTGCAATTAGCACCAGCTTATCCAATCAAAAAGGTTTTCAGCACTTATGAATATAATACGCCTTATCCAGACTCAGTAACACTCGCGCAAGAAGCAAAGTATGTTGAAGTTCCTAACTTGGGTTATGGGGAAGAGCAGCAATATGACGCACTCAGCACGATTGAAGAAAAGGTAATTGAATATCTAAGAGCCATTTTGCAAAGCGAAACTGCGCCCATTTGCACTGCTCGCGTTTTTGGCATCAAGGACAATTGGCTACTAGGCTATCGAATCATCTGCATTGACGAGAAGCAAAGCATCAAAGCCACAATTACCATTACTTCAATCATTTATAGCTTTGATTCTGAAGAGACAACCATCAGCGGACCAACAGAAATCGACTTTGTAAGAAACGAATGAAAATCATTTATACCAATCTAATCACTAGCGTTACCAGTTCAGCTAGTCATTTGTCCAGTGATTACGCCATTGCAAAAGTCGAGAACAATTACCCAAAACAGCCTTATATTTCAGACGCAGCCACGGCAACGGTGACGGTGACTTGCCCAGGTGCTGAAGCCATTTTCTTTTCTTACTTGGCAGAAGCTGTGACCGTAACATTTAAAGATTCAGGCGCAAGCACTCTATCAACAGAGACTTACTCGAACACCTATACTCTCAGCGAGCAGTACCTACTCAACGAGAAAACCCATTGGAATGATTCGGTTTTTGTCGCTTGTCCAGCCAGCACGAACACGGTTGAGATTGCACTGACGAACTCGACGGATGTCAAAGGCAGTTTGGACGGTTGGGTTACGGCTAGCAGTGGACAATTAGGAAGATTGCAAGCGAGCAGCTCAAACATTTATTTAGAAGATTATCCACAGATAAAACTTGGAACCTTTGTTTCTGATGGGGTTTTTACAGAGCAGTTCAACCGGATTACTGGTGACGGAACCGGAGCAGAAGATTTACAACTGACAGGCAATGGTGGCGCGAACTTCACGGTTTCTTCTATGAAGTTGCCGCTCATCGTCAACACCATACGAGCCGGAAAAGTCTTAGAGACTTACAATCCAAACGTAGGAATGTCGATAAGCCGCGACAGCTTTGGAATCAGACAAGAGCGAGATTCTGGGCTAGTCTACCGATTGGGTGAGATTCGCAGAAGGTTCAGCGGTTCAGTGCAAGTCTTAGAATCTGAAAGAGACACGGCAACGAAAGTATTTAGTGGACTGAGAATGCAACCAGTAGCCGCGCAGATTCTAGGCTACCAAACCAACACGGCAGTATTTGGCAGTTTCTTTGAGCCAGCCAGCATTGCCTACAGTTACCCAGGCTCTCAACTTTACGACTATAACTTTGAATTCGTCGAGCTTATTTAAATGAGTTTATTAAAAGTTAACGAGGTTCAAAACTATAACGGTTCAAGCCTCACGCTAACCGCCAGCACGGTTTCGACAAGCGCACAGTTAAACACTGGCGGAAATATTAGCGTTACAGGCTCAATCAATGTTTCTGACGATTCAACGACTAGAAGCAACCTGGGGCTTGGCAGCATAGCAACACAGGACTCTGACAATGTAACCGTGACCGGAGGAACCGCAACACTAGGCGCACTAACGGTTTCCGGTTCAGACTCTGGAGACTTGGTAAGAATCACCCAAACAGGCAGCGGCAATGCGTTAGTGGTTGAAGATGATACTAATCCAGACACAACACCGTTTGTGGTGGATGCTAACGGGAATGTTGGGGTTGGTACAGCTTCGCCTGCTAGTTTTAACCAAAGAGTAACTGCTCCTCATTTAGTAGTAGGCTCAGGTGGTAATAGTTCTGGGGTTACTGTTTACTCAGGTGCAGCAAATCAAGGTAGTATTAATTTCGCGGATGGAACAACTACGACTCAGCAGTATGAAGGCGGGTTAGTTTATAACCATCCAAGCAATTATATGAGCTTTCATACTAATGGTGGCACAGAGAGAATGCGGATTGATTCCAGTGGTCGTGTCACGATGCCGTATCAGCCTTTTTTTCATGCTTACCTAACGAGTAATCAAACTATAAGTTCCAGCACAGAACTTATTAATTTTAGTTCTGTAGTTAGTAATGTTGGAGGATATTTTTCAACGTCCGATAAAAAATTTACTTGCCCGATTTCCGGCAGATATTTCTTTAGCGTAGGCGTGCGATACAACAGTGGCATTTCAACATCTGATTTTACTCGATTTTCATTAGTAAGAAACGGTAATAATTATGCGAATGAAATGAAAATAATGGATGCCATTAACTTTTTTTCAAATTCTAGTTATGCAGAATCAACATTAGTAGTTATTTTAAACTGTGCTGCCAATGACTATTTTTGGGTGGTTGACTCTTCAGCTAATACGGGGACTGTTTACACTGGTGGGAACTGCCACTTTATTGGATATTTATTAGGATAATTTACAGGATTTAAAATGCCATTAATCACAATTAATTTAACAGATACTCAGTACAAAAGTTTGGAATATATTTCATTTTCTCCTGAGAAATGGGCAGAAAACGCAGTTACCGAAAGAGCAAGAGTTGCTAGTGAGGAGATTGTTAATTTAGCAGTTCAGCATTGTCTGAATAATAGTATTCAAATCCCTGCGACCCGTGATGAAATCATAGCGTATGCGTTTGAAACTAATCTTGTTAAGACTATTCAAGAGCGAAATTCTGAGTTAAATCAATCCAACTAGCAAATGGACTTATTTAATCACAACAGTCTCAAATTGACGCTCTTACCGCACGAATCGAAGCATTAGAAGCAACACCCTAACCAATCAACCATAGGCCGAGCAATGCCAGCAGAAGCGACCGGAATAATTGACGTTGTCCAAGAGTTAGGGACTTCTGCGAGTGCCTTAATTTTCTTTGCTTGGTTGATTGTTTTTATTTTAAAGCAGCACGATAAGGAGACACAACAGTTGCGAGCAGATGCTGAAAAAAAAGACATGATGATGATGGAAGAAAGAAAACTTTATTTAGCCGCTGACGCAAAAAATGATGAAGAGTTGCGGCAATACATGAAGACTTCTAACTCTGAGCTTATGAATATCATGTCAGCAACCAATGTCGCAATTAAGGATATGACGATTGCGGTTAATAATCTCGGTGAGGTTATAAATAGAGAATTAAGGAGATGAAGCCGCTTCTCACAGGCTTGGCTTTGCTGCTTTCCACTTCAGCCTTCGCTTTGCCTGTTGAGTACAAAACGCTTCACTTGGTTTCTTGGGCTTACCAGTGTTCTCTTCGACTTGCACCCACCTACCAGCTTCAAGGCATGACTTCAAATCTCGCCATGCAATCCGCCATTCAGCTTTGTAGTTGCGTCATAGACCACTATCGCGAGAATCACAGGTATGTCGATTTGCAACTGATGCCATTGCAGCAACGAGAAGCTTTTGGCGAAATGTATTCACAGGAATGTATCGACTACCCTGAAAAGGAGACTTGATGGCTTACACAGACCATTCAGAGCATTTTTCGAGGGATGAACTCAAATGCAAATTCACTGGTGAATGTGGAATGTCTGAAGTGTTTCTGACGAAGCTTGAAACTCTGCGACAGGCTTATGGCAGACCCATCAGACTGACTTCAGCCTATAGGTCCGTTGACCATCCGGTGGAGAAGACAAAAAACAAGAACGGTTCAAAACCTAGCGGATACCATGTCCTTGGAAGAGCAGTTGATATTGCTTGCTGGAACGCTGATGGCGCAAGACTTCTTCAGATTGCTATTCAAATGAATTTATTCGGTGGCTATGGCTTCTCATTCACCGGAAGCAATCGCTTCCTTCATATAGATGACAGAGAAGAATTGATGATTTGGAGTTACTGATGGAAGGATTTTTGGAGATTTTCAACCAAGCGGTTGACTCAGGTGGACTTGAACTTATACTTGCAGCAACAGGTATGGGCGCGGCTGTTCCTGGCGTTTTATTGTATAAAAAAATAAGGAAGGCAAAGAAGCTGAAAGAACAACTGACGGGATTGTGAAATCGCCACTTAACGGAAGTGTGTCAAATCCTCGGAAGGTGGCTCCCCAAGCTGGACTCGAACCAGCGACCCAATGATTAACAGTCACCTGAGTTCTTTCGGCTATAGGCTAGATGAATACTGGGCTTGCGGCTTTCGGTTTTTTTCTTTGAAACAGTGTTTTGTGGCGAGTTTCCTAACTTATTCACAAGGTCCACCTGTTGAATGTGGTCAGTGTTCAAGTAACTCATTGTTGTTTGAATCGACTGATGACGAAGAAGCTTTTGAACCTGAACCGGATTTGAACTTTCACCAGACAATAGTTCAGTCGCAACTGTACTTCTAAACGAATGCAACGGTTTTGCGTTTTCAATCCCACACTTCTGCAAAGCCTTCCTCATACTCTTTGTCAAATCCCCAAGGCTTGAATACAAAGGCTTTCGTCTGCCGTTGTCCAAAACGTATTTCTCGCCTTCAATATCCTGCGCCTGAATAAATTCTTTTAAATCTTCAGCAATGGGAATGATTGCGTCTTTTCTGCCTTTTACCTTCCAATCCTTTGTTGAGCGCAGTTCAATTCGGTCTGGGTAAA
>Ga0070749_10002552_pt1 | contig 12232 bp, 19 predicted proteins | sample VirMetDEL_Nov_18_FD_75180 | JGI IMG/M metagenome (GOLD analysis project Ga0070749, IMG submission 75180) | Aqueous microbial communities from the Delaware River and Bay under freshwater to marine salinity gradient to study organic matter... | ecosystem: Environmental > Aquatic > Marine >...
CAACCCAAGAGCTTGAAACAGGTGCCGAAGCTAGATGGGAGACCGCTGTTGTTCCTTCATACCCACGCACGCAAGGATAGCTGATTGAGCCCAGTGTATTAGCCCCTGTGTCTACATAGGGCACGTAAATTTTTTCAGATCCAATCTGCACAACAAAAGGCGCGAGAAGATTAAAATGCGCCGTTGCCGCGCTGCCCGTTGGAATGATGGAGTCCGTAGCCGAGATCCCTGCGCTCAGCGTTGAATACATGGAATAGAAAGCGTTAGTGCCTAACGTCGAAGTGTAGCGAATCGGAGTGATATCGAAATACTCACCGCCCACAAGGATGTAGAACTTGAGGTTCGTCCCAAGACCCAGCAGGTAGTAATTACTGAGCGACAGCCACTCGACAAAGAGCTTGCAGGACCCGAGGTACGTATTAGTACTGTAAGGAGTCCAGCCTCCTAACTTTTCAGGAAGACCCGAGCGGAAACGCACCTTGTCACAGGCGTACCAGCCGCCTTCACCGCTATAGGAAGTTCCTTCGCGATTCACGCCCGGGCGGAATTGGAGTACCTGTAATTTAGTCTCGGGCATTTTTAACTCCATTTCCCTTCTGGGCATTTGGCGTTCGCCAATTTTACCTTGGCTTTCATAAAGCACCCACACTTTTCGCAGGTGGCTAGACTGGGTCTAAAGAATTCGCACGCTTTGCATATGTCATACCGAGCTTGCGCCGCGGGTTGGTCAAGCCACATCAGGTGACCTCATAGCTTGGTTCGGGCGGCGCGTCCGCCATCTTAATCCATTGCTTGTTGGGCTCATCCCAAATGTAGTACCCATCGCCCGGTACCGGCGTTGGTGGTACCCAATCCAATTCAACAGGATCAAAGCGCCATGAATCAAATGGCTTAGGAACACGAAATACGTCATGAATAGGGTCGTATACAACACCCGGATGAGCGTAGTGTTTTCGAAAGCTCTTATTGATGGAAGTCTGCTTCCAAACAGTATCCTCTCCAAAGATAGACTGGCAGAAAGCGATGCCTACAGGTTCAGACTCGGGAAACGGCAGATGGCCGAGCTCCTCATTGCTGACTACGATAGTCTGAATGACTTCGTTATTTTCATTTAATTGGCAGAAATGGGCCATGCTTCACCTAGAATGAAATGGTGCCAGAGCCTGTGAAGGTATACCAAAAATACCCCCCTGAATTCGCAAAGGTCGGAGACCCTGTGGTCGTAGGCGTCTGGAACTGATTGGATATGCGCACGATGACAACGCCAGAATAAGTGCCATACCCTGTGTTAGGGCCATAACCAGAATCGGGCCAACTGCCTCCCTGCTGAGGATCGCCTGAACCACAATACCAAGTTCCGGGGGCTCCTCCTCCATAGCGAGTCGCGCTGCCAGACGGGTTAAACGTAGATGTTACCGACGCGCCACCATTACCGCCGTAATTTGTAATGCCTGAACGATAAGCCGACTGACCAGCACCGCCAAGGCCCCCGCCGCCCCCATTGCCTCCGGCCAATGTAGTACTTAGTCCAGCACCGCCGTTACCGCCATAGTAGCCAGTGCCCCCGCTACAAGTCGTTGGAATACCGCAATACGAGGCCCCACCCCCGCCGCAAGCGCCATTGCCGCCATTACCACCCGAACCGCAAGATACAAAATCTTGACCACCGCTTCCGCCAGCAATAGCGGTATACCCAAAAGCCGTTGAGTTAGACCCAGCGGCCCCTACGGAAATAGTGTAAACCGTGCCCTTAGCGACAGCTACCGTAACTCCGCTGTTCTGCCCGATCATCTGGCCTCCACCCCCAGCGTCGCCATAGGGAGAAGCCCCAGCACCTCCACCACCCATCATAAAGAACGTAGCCGAATTGGCACTCCATGCTTTGTTGTAGAAGTCGCCGGGCATAGCGATAGGGCCGGAAGGAACATTCGCCAGCGTACGAACGTCAGGCTCACCCAAAGAAGTCGTAGTCGTCGCTGTGCGCCCAATCGTGAGCGAGATAGATTGTCCCGCAGTGGGACCAGCTAGGGAAATGGGTCCCGAGCTATTCATCGCCATGAGCGGCCTCCAATAGAGCTACCTTTGCAGAAAGTTCCTTGATGCACTCGACCAGAAGCGGAATGATCTTGTCATACTGCACGCCCAGATACCCATCTGGCTTCTCGGCTACCGCCTCGGGAAGAATAGACTGAACTTCCTGAGCGATCAAACCAATGTCGTGCTTTCGCACGAAGAACCCGTCTTCACCACCGCTGCGAGCAATGAAGTCCTCGGTCCAGTCATAACGCACCCCCGAGAGGTGTTGAATGAGGAACAACGCATCTTCAATCGGCTCAATGTTTTCCTTCAGCCGCTCATCGGATGAGTAGTATGCGGTTACATTGCCCACTGCACGAACATCGCCCGCGGAGCCCGACGCAGAAACACCGACGCCTAGACTGGTCGTGACATTGAGATTCGTACCGATAGTAGCCGAGCTACTGGTAGAGAGTGTGGCCCCGCTGAGCTGCCCTGAAGAAGAGAAGTTCGTGGTACAGGTTAAAAGGCTGTTGGTTCCAACAAGACTCGTCCATTGGCTACTTTGCGCGTTGTTAGTCCACTGGATGATCCCTTGAGTCCCTGAGACAGACGGAATGACACGGTAAGCAAAACCTGAAGCGTCCACATTTCGCGCCAGAAGCCCACCCAAGAACGTAGAGAAGTCAGTAAAATCAGCAGAGGTGCCGTACAGAGGGCCTGTCAGCGTACCGCCCGTGATAGGTAGTGCATCACCAATCGCACCGTAGAAATCAATGCCATCCGTGTAGACAACCGCCGCGGTACCATCGGTTACCGCATAGCTCAGGCTTCCGCCCGCCGTGGTGGCAATAGAAACTGTCTCGCCGCTGGAGTTAGCTACGACATAAACCTTGGAGACCTGCGGGGCATAGATTGTGTGCGAAGCCGCCGGAGAACCAACAACATCCAGAATCATGTTTCGAGACTGATCGGAAGCGCCGTCTAAGGCCGTGAGAGTGACATCCCCAGAGGTGACATCAACTTGTACAAGCCCTGCAATGGACTGCTCGATCAAAGTACCGAGATTGTTGTTGGTCGTGATGCCCCAAGTGTTGGCTTGTTCACCCGAGGCGATGAGTTCGATGCGAAGATTTGGTGAGTACGTACTTGGCATGATCGCCTCTTAGGTTTGAATGTTGGACCACGTCGTGGTGGTTTGGGTTGTTACGCCTGTCCACGGCGTGCCGGGGAACTTACGAATTGGAGGGAGAGCCCGCGGTATGGAACACAAAGGCATTGTCGCTATTGCAAAATCGTCCCCGTGGATCAAGGTATCGAACGGAATGTCCGTCCAAATACCATCGCAATGATCAGGGCAGGTGCCCGGCTGCACCGTAGGAATAATCTTCCAGAGCCGCAACTCATTGAGCGTAGTATAGATTGTCTGCGACCCCGCCTCAATCACCTGATCCGTAGTAAGGCTGACTGGGTTCAGCGCGGAGAAAACATACTGCGAAGCTGCGGTGAGATTGACCCCTAAAGAAAGGGATACGCTATTCAGCGTCGGTGTCAGCGCCTGCGAAGTCAGGTCGATCTGGTTGTTCGTACTCAGTGTGACTGAGTTCTCCGTAAGGAGAAGCGCCTGCGAAGCCAGCGTCGCATTTACCCCGGTAGACAGGGCCACGCCATTCAGCGTTAGAGACAGAGTCTGGCTATCAAAGGTCGGAGGTTGCACCTCGACGTAGACTGAATTCTCTGTGAGATTCAGGGTCTGGGATGCAAGCGTAGCGTCCACCCCGGTGGAGAGAGCCACACTATTCAGGGTCAGGAAAAGAGGTTGACCTGCGACTTCGATGACATCGTCATCGCTAATAAGTACAGAGTTCTCTGTGAAGAGAAGGGTCTGGGAAGAAAGAGGGATTGTCTGCCCGGTGGACAGAGAGACGCTATTCAGCGTCAGGGAGATGGTTTGTGAGGCGAGTGTTACCTCAGCATTGATCTGCCCGAGCGAAGCTAGGGGCGCATCCGCAATAGGATAGAACCCCAGCATGTTGGCTTACTTCTTTGAGTCTTTAATGAAGATACCGATAGCCGCAGCGACAGACAGACCCGCTGTTACAACAGCACCCTGAAGTTCAGGACTGATCTGAATACCAACAGCCGTCAACAAGTAAACGATACCCCGCCAAGTGCTGGGCTCATTCAATGCAATACCAAACTGTTTCATGATTTACTCCTAGGGATCTCGAAATGTGGTCCATCTGGAAAGGTTTTGGACAGCTCTACTTTACCATCTTTAAACTCTGTCTCCGAGAGATTCTTCCATGTTGCCCCCCACCGCACTTCAGTGCGGAGTTGCTTCGCGGCTTCTTTCACCGCTTCGGCCAGAGGGTAGTAATGCTTCCAGTCCCATGAGACTTTGTTGTCTACGATAGGAGCCAGATCGACTGCATCCCCAGTCAGGTGCCGCGAGTTCATGGTTTTGGATGCGCCCTTCTCTACGAGGTAGGCTTGACGCTCTTTGGTCCTGAGACCTTCTACGACAATGAAATCAATCGGCGTGATTTGAATCGCACGCTTTACCACCTGCACCAGTGCAGGATTGACCCCTTCGAGGCGGCGTAACGATTTCTGACTGAGGATGAAGCCCATTGTCTTACTCTTCTGCTGGAGCTTCTGCTGCCGGGGGGACCTGCCCTTCGGCTTCCTTCTGGATGGCATTGATCAGCGGGAATACCTGCTCATACGGCTGCTTACCAAGGAAACCCATGACGGCATTGACGAGATCCAGAGACAGAGTGATTTTGTTTTCCACAGTTTTTTCCTGTTAGTTTTCGGAAACAGGAGTCTGCCACGGAAGCGGCGGCGTGACAATCGGAGGATCGATCTGGTTCTGGATCTGCGTGTCGATGGAAGCGTAAATCGCCTCAACCGTGGGCTGCGTCAGCGTAGCCTGCACCCAATCAACGACCTGCGCTTCGGTCAGATCAGCATACGGCGTGTAGTTAGGCTTGTCCGGGTCCACATTCAGAGTGACCGTATTATAGACCTGCCCTGTATACGTGCCGTCAGTGCCCTGACAAATCCAATGCGGAACAACGACGTAGTCAAGCTGCCCGTTAAGATCGGGGATACAGTCCATCGCGGTGATCGTCCAAGCGTATACGTTGCTCATTCTTCTTCCTTTTCGGGGGTTGGAGTGATCTGATCCTTCGCTTCGTCATTGATTGCGTTAATCAACTGAAAGACCTGTTCGTAGGGCTGTTTGCCAAGATAGCCCATGATGGCGTTGACAAGGTTTAATGAGAGATTGATGTCGTTCATGCGTTTACCTATTAAGCTACTTTTACAATGATTCTGGCGCGGCCATCCGATTCGATGGCAATGACTTTACCTACCGCAATCTGATACTGCTCGAAAGTTGGAGAGGCTACAGCCGTACCTTTGATGCCTTTTTTGTCTGCTATCGGAATGATGTAATCCCCAGATTTTGCGCCAAGAACATTGACAGGAACCTGACCGGCAAACGCAATCCGGTCTACCTTCTGTCTTGCAATCTCAAGTGCATCGGCGTCTTCAATTTCTGACCCCCAAGAGTCACCACCGACATACGAAGGATCGGTTGACTTGACTACAAAAGAGACAGCATCAGCAAATACATTGGTCAGCAAGCCACTAGCGTCAATACCACAGACATCACCCTTAGCAATCTCAAAATCACCCGCTTTGGTCATGTATTCCGCGTAGTCAGCGCCAGAAGCGTTGATAGTTCCTTTTGCGTTTATGGATCTTCCTGTTGTTTGGCTTCCTACCTTAAAACAACAAGCGGCTGCGTTTGCCGCTGTAAATGCGTATGAGTTTGCGCCGTAGAAAGAAATTGAATCTGAGATTTGAGAAAGGTTCGCCGTATCTAACGTGCTAGTGTATGCAACTAGCAAACGTCCACTCGCATCCAGCGTCATCGCCTGAGTGAAGGAGATTGCGCTATCAGCGGAACCACTGGCCGCTATATTCCAAGCGTGTGTGTTAGCGTCAATTACATATGAACCAGCTGCGGTAGCCGCTATTCGCTTCCATCCACCACTGTAGTAAACATTATTTGCAAAAACACCAGCGGTTCCGACACCAGAAAGCGAAGTTCGGCTAATTTGCATAGCCTTGTAAGTGCTATCCCAACCACTCGGCGTAACACCCAAGCCAAGGTTGCCGGAGGAGTCGAGAGTCATCCGCTGTGTTCCAGCGGTTTCAAAGCCCATGTTGCTAGATGAATCAACCAGCAGTTTTCCTTTTTCTACGCCGCCACTGCCAAATCTAAGATTTCCCGTTCCGCTTGTTGGATATATGCGTATTTCACCTGCGACTTGCAAAGGCACTGCCGGACTCGTCGTCCCAATCCCTACGTTGCCGGAAGAATTTACCGTAACAAGATCCGTTACACTCCCGGCGTTCCCATTCCCAAGGCGTACCGTGCCGTCAGGTGTGCTGGGCTGATACCAAGTGAAATTGTTCGTCGCGGTGACGGACTGGCCGATCTGGGCTGAGTTGACCTTCAAAGTTGACATGGTCTTACCTACGGAATGGTTTTAAGGAAGGCATTGACTTCTTCCTGCGTCATCACGTTGCCGTCTGGGTCTTCCAATGGCGTGCCGTCAGCGACTTGGATTTTGAACTGCTGGTAGTCAACATTTTGCGGATCAAATGGAATAAAAGCGCCATCTTCAATCCGCTGTACGGAAGCTACATTTCCTTGTGGAGGGCTTGCGATCTGCTTGTACATTTATAGCTCCGCTGAGAAAGTGATGTAGCCTGTTGCATTTGTTGGATACTGGTTAATAACTCCAGTAACAGTAGAAGTTATATAAGGCAAATAAGAACTGGCAAATGCTACTAATCCACCAGTACAATTACCTCTTGTCCACGCACCTGCATAAGCGGCTGTGGGCGTTGCTCTCATAGCAACAGGGTAAGGCACGGACTGCCCGACAATACCTGTTGTCACAGGCCCATATCCGTAAATACTACCTTCTGAATTAGGCGAGCCATCAGTCTGCCTGTAGTACCTCTGACACAACGCCAACTCAGTGCCGTAAAGACGGTTCTCAAACGGTGTGGCCGTAGCGCCTTTTTCTAGCTGGACGCCGGTGATGTAGAAGGTTGCGCCGTTAGTGCCGACTACGCTGGTTGCGCCTGTGGCTGAGCGATAGTCTCCTGTGGCCCACGCACCAGCCGTATTGCTAAGAGTTGACCCAACGCCCAAGCCAAGCCAAACGCGCATCCCTATCCCGTTAGTTGCGCCTACCCATGTTCCACTCTGATCTCCTGCAATGGTTACGCTAATTGAGGTCCATGTATTAGCTGAAGATATTGTGTATTGGAAAGGATAAGACCGAGTTGTTGCGCTATTTTCAAGTGACCCACCAAATGTTCCAGTAAGACTGGAATAAACTTGAAATGACAAGGTTACAGATTTTGCATTTGCCGTACCCCAAGAAAGATCGGCGCTATTGAATCCCTCAATGTTTTGAGCAACTAAAAAATAATCAGAAGATCCTATGGAATAAGCTGACGAAGAAGTGATTCCTAAATAATTGGTAAACCCTGCTGGAGGTGTTACTGATCCTGCATTTTGTTGCGCCGTAAATTTACTGGCAACACTCCCCCAAATAGAAAACCTATCAACAACATAGGTGGCTCCATTTATGTTCGTCACACTCGCCCCAGCATTCCGCTGGTCGATCATCATTGCGCCGTTGATGATCTTGTTTCGCATCCCGGCAAGTTGAGTGCTTGTAGGACCGGAGGTTGCTTCGACCGTGTTGCTTCCTGATGCGACTAGGGTTTTGTTGGTGAGGGTTTGCGTTGAAGTCGTATCCAGTAGCGTAGAAGTAGCTGCCGGGAGCGTAAGCGTCAAATTCGACGCAGTAGAAGGAGGAGTAAGGGTGACGGACCCGCCTCCAGAAGATGAAAGCTTAATATCGCCCATGTTACTTTGCTCCTTCTAAGGCTTCGAGCCTCGCGGTGAGTTCTTGGATGGCTGCAGTTAAGTACGGAATAATGTGTGTTTGATCCAGCATCTGATACTTAGGTTCGCCGTCTTCATCCACTTCGTCTTTATGCCCGGACACCGCTTGTGGTATGACTTCCTGCACCTCATGCGCGATAAATCCAGAAGCGTCCTGAATAGCATCTTTGAAACGATAGATAGAAGGCTTCAACGCATTAACTGCATCCAAACCACCCGTGAGCTTGCGAACATTGTCTTTTTGACGGTAGTCGGAGAGGAACCCAGCCGTACCTGTACCACCAGTAAAGTTCCAATAAATCTGATATCGCGCAGTCCATGTAGATCCAGTTCCGCCATAAAATAGATATGCCTGACCTGAATCTACGGCGTTCCATGCGCCAAAACATTGCATATTTGCGGCTGTACTTTTTGCCTGAATGATACCTCCGGGGTTGGTTCCACTCGTCGTCCCAACCAACAAATTCCCACTGGCGTCGATGCGGGCGCGTTCGGTTGTACCCGTAGCAAAAAGCAGTCCTGATGAACCACTCAGTAGCGCATAGTCTCCTGCACTTGCAAATCCTGCTGATGCTGATGCACCAAACCAAGCAGCCAGCCCATTACCAGCGGCATTCTGAACACCATAACCTTGGTTATTTGGGATTTGAACTTTTAGCCCACCGTATTGGGTGGTAACACCTACAAGAAGATTCCCACTCGCATCCAGCGTCATGGCTTGAGTGAAGGAGATAGCGTTTCCGGCTGTTCCTGATGGGGCGTTATACCAACGATGTTCCCCGGAAATTTGAGTAAATCTTGTTGCCGCTGCCGTATTTGCATAGGTCCAAGCGGAACCGTTGTAATAAGCATTAGTGCCTAACTCAGTACGTGCAGCTCCGATATATCCAGTTAAAAAATTACCAATAGTTCCAAGTTCTACTGCTTTAAAAGTAGACCCCCAACTACTCGGCGTAACACCAAGGCCCAGATTTCCTGACGCATCAAGGCGTAGCCGTTCAGTGCTATTCGTAGCCCAAGCGAGAGTATTCGTCGTCGGCAGGTACATCCCATTCGCGGGGACCGTGGAACCCGTAACCGTCAGTAGCCCAGTAGACAGCGAAGTGCTTGTATCTCCGCCGGGAGAGGAAATTCCAGAGGAGCCGTTGATCGTGACCGTCATTTCTTATTCCTCATACGATTGCCCAAACACTGCCCGAACTGACAGTAACTACCACACCACTCGCGACCGTAATCGGTCCTGCACTTGAAGCATTATCGCCCGAAGCAATCGTACAATTCTCAGAGACCGTTGCGCTGTTCACAAAAAGCCCGTTGCCAGACCTGAAGGTCGTGGATTGGAACTGCCCGGTTGAGGGCAGGTATAGAAGTCTTGCATTGCTCGTGTAGATCGTCTCTGCCGTGCCCGAAGTGGCTGCAGCAAAAGTGGGATAGAGATTCCCAACAGAGGTCGTATCGTTAGAGAGCGCCGCGCCGCCGATGGATTTCCACGAAGGGCTTGCCCCGGAATATCCTTCAAACTGATTCGTCGTTGAGTTGTACCGGATCATGCCGGTAGCAGGAGAACCCGGCTGTTGCCCCGTGGTGCCCTTGGAAATCAGCAACGCCCCAGTCGAAGTGAATGAGGAGTCCGAAGACGCGGTCAGCGTCGTGAAAGCACCCGTAGAAGCCGAGGAAGCACCAATCGGTGTGGAGTTAACCGAAGACGCCGTGATCGTCTTGTTGGACACGTTCTGCGTGTCCGTGGTGCCCAGAATATCCCCAGTCGGTGCGGTCTTGGAAGTCGTCCAAGCGGTACCCGTAGAAACAGGAATCCCCGCGCCGGGGTAGGTCATCTGAGCAATCGCAGACCAAGAAGGTACACTTCCGCTCGTCGTCAGAAACAGCCCACTGTTTCCCGTTTGATCCGGCAGAAGGTACGTATAAGGTGCGGTACAAAAGAGCCGCTTGGCACCTGCAGCAAATGGAACCAACGCATTCGCGTTGGAAGACTGGAAGACCGTGCGCGTGAGCGTACCAGTACCTACGGTACCCGTACCAATTTCCCAGTTGCCCGCACCATCGTCTGCGACATACCAGACGATATCACCATTGATGAACGTGGAGTTGAACGTGACGTACCCAGTAACCGCTCCATTGAGCGCAAAGGTGCCCGTACCAACAGTGGTAGTAGTCTCTTGGACTCGATCACCGAGTAACGCCATGTCCTAGCCCTCTTAACTCAAAATAATTACAGCCGTTGAGCTAGTCGCTGCGGGGAACGTGATCTGGAAGTTGCCGTTGGTTGAACTGTAAGTCGCTCCAAAGCTCAGGACCGCTACCGCCGCGTTATTCCTAGACGAATTATAGATCAAAGCCCCTGCGGCTGAAATGGTCGCAGAAGTCCAAGTGTAGTTGTCCCAGCTCAAGTATGCCGTGGTCCCTGAAAGGGACGTACCCAGATTGGTCAGCGTGGCGCCGCCCGCGGTGTAGCCCGTGCCTGAAGATTCACCTGAAGTCGTGTAGACCGTCGTTGCAGAACTCAAATTGGCTGAGCTCGTATACAAAGCAATCTTGAACGTATCGCCTGAAGTGATCGTCGTGGAAGACACCGTCTGAGAAGCAGAGACCGTATAGGTACCCGCACCGCCCGTGCCTGTGCCCAGAGCCGTGATGTACGTCCCTGCAGTGACACCTGTGCCGGAGATGAAAGAACCTACAGCGAGAACGCCATTAGTGACCGCCGTTACCGTCAGTGTCGTACCTGAGATAGCTCCCGTAACAACAGCACCGAAATCGTGAACGTGGTTGAGCAGTTCCTGCTTGAACGAGCCGGGCAAAGCCTGAGTGATAGCCATGATTAGACCTCTTCTGAAATTTCGATGTCAGGCTCAACGTGATCCGCTACCACTGACACACTGTTAAGGGTAAATTCGATTGGGTTTTCTTGCCCTTTCTCTTCTGGTTCCATTGTAACCTCTTATTTCGTTGGGTAGCGAACTTGCGTTGTCCGGTATGCGTCTTCACGATCCTTGGAATCTGCGAGGTTCTTCAATGAATCAAGACCCTCTTGGAATTTTGACTGGTAAGTCTGCAGAAGATCGTTTTCACCCTTGAGGTAGGTATAGGCCTCAACCAAAGAACCGTACAGCAAGACGTTCGGAAAGTTTGTTCCTACCCAGCTTGTCTGAGCAATCGTAATCGACGGAGGATAAGCAAAATAGTGCAGCTCCATCACATAACACGCGTCAGGAGTTGGACCCATAATCATTGATTGATCCGAGAAAAGCGCGTAGTACTGCGGTAGCCCCGTTGGAGACCCCGGAAAAGGAAACGCCTCTCGAATGTAATTTACATCCTTGTTCAACAGATAACTGTAGTTACCGGAGGCATCAATGACTGCGAGAGAGAAGGAAGATAGAAAGTCACTTGGCAAATTCAAATACTGAAAATTCTGCGTCGTCTCGCCAGTTACATTTTTGCGATAGGCTGGAAGCTGGACATAATTGTTGATCACCGTCTCAGCATTGGTGACAAAGTTCGGGATATTAGCGACGAACGTAGGCTCGTCGCTTTCCGTGTAGGCCTGAATGGCCGCGCTGAGAGTGGTGTATGTCCAAGCCATGATTAGCCCAGCTTCTTACTGCACTTCGTGCCTTTGGTCTGGGCGCCAGTGCCACGGACCTTGACAGTCTGCGTCGATGCAATGTTGTTCGGATAGCCCGCCGTGTTCGGCTGCAGCCCACGCTTGCTGTAAGCAGAAGCGGGCTTGTTCTCGATCTTGGCCATTAGCGCCCCCGACCAGAGCTTTTCTGGTTCATGGCGCGGCTCAGATTCTTGCCGAACTTCTTACGGTCCATAGAGGTCGGGCCTCCTTTCTTAAGACCTGCCATGCTGGTCTTCTTGCCGCCGTGCTGCTGCTTGTCGTGCATGCCGACGGCCTTCTTGATCAGCTTCTTGTCTTCGACGATATCATCATGCTTTGCCATTGAAATCTCCTACAGTATGGCCGGAGGTACGACCGGCGGTACGATTACAACACCCGGAACCACAGTAGTGAACTCAGTCACAAACACATTGTTCAGGTAGGTATTAACCTGTTGAGTTGCCACAGGATTGTACGCGAAATTCGAACAGCTATCATTTCTATTCGTGTCAGGACGAGGTTCACGCAAAGCCTGCGGATCATTCGATACCTTCTGAGAACCAATAATACCGACCCAGTTTTGCGGA
>Ga0070749_10002555_pt1 | contig 12227 bp, 16 predicted proteins | sample VirMetDEL_Nov_18_FD_75180 | JGI IMG/M metagenome (GOLD analysis project Ga0070749, IMG submission 75180) | Aqueous microbial communities from the Delaware River and Bay under freshwater to marine salinity gradient to study organic matter... | ecosystem: Environmental > Aquatic > Marine >...
CCCTAGCCCAGATCACAGTATTGACAGGATAAACAATGAACTTGGATACGCCTTAAATAATTGCAGATGGGCTACAAGAAAAGAACAAGCAAACAACAGAAGGAAAAGATAATTTATGGCCGGTACATCTACTCCCATATTCCCGCAGACAATCTCAAATTTTAGCGCGGTTCAGATCCTTCCGGCTGACACGACAACTTTAAAAACTCTGGTCACCCCAGGCGCAAATGGATGCAAGGTCGAGAATATCCTCGTGCATTCTACGGATACGTCGGCGAAAGACTTGATTCTTGTTGTTACTAAAGGCGGCGTAGACTTCACGCTCGGAACTATTTCAATTCCGGCGAACTCTGGGAATACCAACGCGCTTGTTTCCGTGTCCTTGTTTCAGCACGCGATGCTTGCAGGCTTGAACAATGACGCCTACGGTAACAAGTATCTTTATTTAGGCAGTGGTTCGGTTCTCAAAGCTAAGGTTGGAGCTACTGTCACGACCGCTCGCGCCATAAGCATCTTCCCACAAGGCGGAGACTATTAATGTTTGGCGAGTTAAACCCGCGCATTCCAAGTTTGCTAACGAAGGCGAATACTTGGACTAAGGCGAATACGTGGTCGCAGCCGTCTCTTGGCGCGACTACGATCGCCGCAAAAATTCTAGCCAATCCAACTCCTGCAGCGAATAACGCGCAGCAAGCGTCTCCTGCTATTGAATGGCAGAGCTCAGGATTCAGATCATCGGGAAGCATTTCTCAGAGCGTAAAATTTAGATCCTACGGCTTGGGTGTCCAGGGAGCTGGCGCAGCAGCAGGCTCGTGGAGACTTGAATCATCTCTTGCCGATGCGGCTTATGTAACAGGCCTTGAGTACTTGACAACGGCCGTGGACGGAATTGATTTCCCGCGATTAAACGTGCGAGGGGCCGTTCGGGCAACGATAAATAACAGCTCGACAATCGGCACGCTCCAAAGTTTTGACATCGTAAACCCATCCGGCAATCGCACGAATATAACGGCTACTTTCGGGTCAACTATTCGATGGGGCATTCAGGCTACAGACCAAGGCGCGGCCCTTTACAAAGCGGCTGGCTCTGGAGCTATTCACTACTTCCAAGTCGGAAACAATATTGAATCGACCTTCGACATTGTCCAAATTTACTCAGGCGGTATGTACAACTACGGTGGAATTTTTAATCAAGGTCGAGTTACCGCAGGACAAGCCGATACTACGCCGCCTGCGTTCTTAAACACCTATGGATCTTTAGCGCTTCGAGGCGTTTTGAAAACAGAAAATGCCACTCTCTCAGAAAATGAGACGATGGTTTATGTCGACGCCTCAACAAACGCTATTTGCGCAGGCACCCCCTCAGTCTCTACTTGCTCAAGCTACACTGTCTCGGGCGAGGCTACCTGTATTTCGCATTTACCCTGCACTTGGAACCCGGCAGTTACAGAGGATTGCTCAATTTATGGCGGCGTTGATTTTTCCACGTGCGAGAATCAATCTGGCTGTACGTTCGATCAATCCTCATGCGGCGGTGCTACTGACGAAGCCTCGTGCCTAGCTCAAGATGACTCTTATGGCGGATCATGCGCTTGGAATTCGTGTTCAGGATTTACCGATGAATCGAGCTGTAACGCTCAGTCGGGCTGTTCGGCGTCAACTGGAGATTGTTCTGGAATCGGCGATGAGTCATCATGTAATGCCCAATCGCCATGCTCGTGGGACTCAGATAATAGCGTATGCACTGGTGGCACTTATTTCATTTCATGTGACGGTAATTATTGCAGCGGCAGTTACTACAACGGTTCTTGCAGTGGAACCCATATTATTACGGCGGCAAACTGCTCCGGCACTGTCTCGTGTGGTAGCTACAGCTCAAGCGGCGCGTGTGCTGCAGAGACAGGCTGCTCGTGGACAACGGGTGTTGTGATTACGTTACCGCCGTCATCTGTTGCAAATAGAGGCAATACGGCTCGTTTATATTCAATCGTTAACATTGGCGCATCTGGAACTGTAACCATTGTTCCAACATCGGGCGGCACTATTCCTGACACGATTTTAGGTTACGGTTCCGGTGTCATTCTTAACGCGACAAACGAGAGAGCAATGCTGCATCACCATAACGTTCAAGCAAATTGCAGTGTTTATAATTCCAATCAAAGTAGCTGTGAAACAACCTCGGGCTGCTCATGGAACCCGGCGGTTGTGTGTTCCTCGTTTGGCGACGAGTCTGCGTGTAATTCTCAAAGCAGTTCTGGTTGCTCATGGGATGGATCAAGCTGCTCGGGTGCAGGTAGTGCCTCGTCTTGTGTGGGCACCTTTACCTCATCGAAGCCTTGGGTTATTCACCAACTAAGCAATTAACAAAGGAGCTGGTAATGTTGGAACTAAACGAAACGAATTTTAAAGCGGAAACATCCGAAGGAAAGGTTTTAGTATTTTTCTATAGAGAATCTGGCTGCAAATTCTGCGATCAAATGAAGCCTGTGTTTGAAGAGCTAGAAGGCGACTTTGTTAAGGCGAAATATAAATTGGGTGCGGGACCGGACTCAGTTACAAAAGACCTCGTTCAAAACTTTCCTACCTTTGCAGCCTACGTTGACGGGAAACTCGTCGGCACCCAAGAAGGGGCAATGCCTGCTGAGAAGGTTGCTGCTACGTTTGAAAACGGATTTATCGAGCGTAAGCCTAAACAAATTCCGTTGGCCCAAGCTAGCTACGCGCAGCTTCTGGCCGACGAGGCGTTTTTAATTGATCAGATCGGACCGATGCGAGCTCACCTCGCCAAGATTCAAAAGGAAATCGAAAAACGTAAAAAGCTTGCCATGGGTAAGGTTGATTGCTGCGATTCCTGCAGCGACGGTGGCAAGTGCGATGGGGAGTGTCACTGATGGCTTGGATTAAAGAAATCGCCCACGAATCACATGGGGCCATCGCCTCCTATTGGGAAGTTGTTTCGGTTTACTACGACCATCGGCGACAATTAAGTCAGCTTGAGGTTGGCGGCTGGGTGAGTGCAGAGGCATACGCTAACGGACTTGCCCCGCTTTTAGTTAAGAACTGGGAGATCCCCTCGGGGCTTGCTCCTCAGCTTGCAGCAGGAGCTATTGCTTTTGTCAGTGGCTTTGCAAAGCAGCAGCCTGAGTTTGAAGGATTCGAGAATGTCGCCTGAGAACGTATTAATGCTGCGCGACTTTGTGATCGCATACAAGAACTGGGAGAAGTCAGTTCAGCTCGATCTTTCGTTTCAAGAAAAAGAAGAACTGTTTAATGAGTACGCAAGAATCAGGGACATTTACTTTTCGCACTTTGTGCAGGGCAAGAGGCTATTGGCGCTGAACTAATATGGACATCAACGAGAACACAAAAATCTCTCTTGGTTGGGTTGTGGGTCTCTCAGGCGGCATTCTTAGTTGCCTGCTCGGAGCCGTTCTTTGGGCAGCAAGTGTTCACCACGTTGCGACACAAGCAGCGCAAGATGTTGAGGTTCTTCAAAACGCCCTAGACAGAATGAGTAACGACATTCGTGTTATGCGAGAATCGCAGATACGAATGGAGGATTACTTAAGCTATTATAAGAAGAAGAAATATGGCGACGATAACAATAGATGATTTCTCGGGTTCTCTTACTGATTTTCCGATTGGAGCCCAAGGCTCGGAATATGAGCAAGCGGACAGTTTTATCGTCGATGAATACAAGAAGCTTATTACTCGTCCCGGTAGGTCACTTGACTTCACCTCAAGCCTAGCTCGCGCGCAAGTTGCAACGAGCGCTGGCACTAAGCGAATCTCTTTATTCTGCCCGCAGAAGACTGGAACAAGCGCTGCGTTTACCTTGCTCAAGATTGTCGGCGAGACAATTCAGTACGACAACGGCACGGCGATGACCACACTTAAGGGCCCCGCAACGACAGACGCGTTCTCAGGCTTAAGCGGTATTGATGCTGAGACGATGTTCTCGTTTGCTGACTGGAACGATCACACGATCATCACGCACAACGAGCCGTTTCAAAAGCCGGTTAAAGTCTACCGAGACGCCTCTGGTAACTTGCAGCTTCGCACAGCGGGGCTTCCAAACGTCGCCAACACGTTCACGGCAACAGGCGGCAGTGGTGCCAACTACGTCTACGCGTTGGTTGTAAAATACGACTACGCAGTGGGCGATGTTAGCTATACCGATTATTCAGCGGTAACAGTTAAGGAGTTTACAAACATCGGCACGGCCACTCCTGCCTCAAGCCCGGCTGTTACCGTAGGCTCAATCCCGGTACTGGCCAATGCCGCAAGCGAGCACTACGACACAGCCAACCTAAAGATTGAAGTCTACCGCACGACCAACGGCGGAACTGTGTTGTACAGAGTGGGAGAGGTGACCAACGGCACGACATCGTTCTCAGACACTGTGTCGGATAACTCGCTTATTCTTAATACGCTCTTGTACACTGAGGGTGGTGTTGTCGATAACGCAAGACCGCCCAAGGCCAAGTACGTGCACGGCACCTCTGACTTTGTTTACTACGCCAACGGCATTGAGGTTGACTCGGCTGGCGCTGATATAGACCCACTGCCTCAGCGTGTTTGGCAGAGTAAGCGCGGTGATCCTGACTCGGTACCGCCTGACTTCTATGCTGACATGGAAGAGCCCGTTGTGGGCATTAGCTCGGCTAAGAGTATCCCGCTCGTATTTTGTGCGAACTCAGTCTACAGACTTGATGGCTACTTTGATGATCTAGGTCGCGGCGGGATTATCCCAAAGAAGATCTCTGACTCAGTAGGCGCGATCAACCACCTGTCCCTTGTGCAGTCGATTGACGGTGTGTTCTTTGCCGGATCTGATGGCTTCTATTTCACTGACGGCTACAACATCGTTCCGTTGTCTGACAAGTTTAGAGTCAGATACAAGGACCTGATTGATTCAGATCTTAAGAAGTCGCGCGTCTATGGCGCCCTTGATCTTACCGACCAGCGAGTTATGTGGGCCATGTATAAGAACTCGGGCGAGGCGTACGATGATGACAACGCTCAGATCTACTGTCTTGATTTGCGCAAGCGATGCTTCACGACTTGGTCGTCAGGCTTCGCGGGCTCAATCGTTGAGACTGAAGTAGGCACGAACTCGGGCGCCACTGTCACGGTCTCTGATACTACCGGCATTGATGCCGGAGCGCTCGTGTACAGAAACATGCCGACGGCACCTCTTAAGCGCGGCAGCTTTGTCGATACCGTGACGAATGCAACTGAGTTCAAGCTCAACTACGCGGCTTCAAACCAAAGCTCAAAGACCTACGCGTTTATTGATAATGAGCCTGGGTACGCGGTGTTTCGCAATTTCCTGCCAACAGCACTTATCTTCGCCAACGGGAACTTGCAGATGGGCGATGTGCACGGGTTCACCACCGTCTTTGATATCGAGACTCCACAGGACGTATGGATTGATCCAAGTGGTGCGACTAATCCTGCCGACTTTGATTCGCTTCCTATTTACTATTCCTACAACGGGGCGTTTCTTGACTTCGGCACGACAACCGCGCGCAAGTACGTACACACTATTCTAACCAAGGCGCGACCGCGTCTTGATATTAACGCGCTGATGACTCTTCAGATCACAGGCGAGAACGACGACAACGACTTCAAGCATGATCTTACTTATATTAAGTTCGACCGATTCTACCCATGGGGAACGCCTTCTATTCCTTATGGTGATCCTCGGCTTTATTCTCCTGTTAGAACACTTATTGATGTGAAGCGCAGGTTCCCTGCAGGCAAGCTTCGTTGTGAGTACAAACAGATTGGCTTTAAGCCAGCCTTCGTGAACATCTACTTTTCAACGATTGTCGCAAATGCGACCATTGCTGCCGGTAGCTCGGCCAACCTATTTACCGCGACAATCTCAGGCGATACCTGGCCTACTGATGTGTTCAACTATTGGATGAGTTTTGAGTCCGACAACTACACGGCCAACTACCGTATCGTGTCGCGCGACTCTAGCACTCAGATCACGCTTCACGACCCGACAGGCTCTATGGCAACGGGCGCCAATAAGGCGTGGGTTATCCGGGGGCTAATTAAACAGGCTCTGATTAACCTGATTGAATACTCGCTGTTCTTTGAAGTACTGGGCCCAAGTCAAACACCTTACCAAGGTGAGAACGCTGTATGAGTATCGTAATACGAATACCGCCCTATGAGCGGCTTCAAGACCCGACAACGCGGGAGTGCTTTCAGTGGATCATTGATTACGTTCGAGGCGTGTCACTTCTGCAGGGTAACTTTCAGCATTACGAGCTTGAGTTCAATAAGGCCGAGACCGAACTGCGCATCCCGCACAGCCTTGGATTTCAGCCAATTGACATCATTCAGACCTACAAGATCGGCACGGGCAATGTTACATTTATCTATGAGAAGTTCACGACAACGAACTTTTGCATCACAACAACTGGTGCTTGCACCGTTAGATTTTTCGCCGGGAGATACCAGCAATGAGTTCATATAAAACATATGACTTTATCAGCAGCTACGTTCGAAAGAAGCTCGACCTGCAAGAGGAGTCTTTTATCACAGCCGATGAGCTGCTTGAGTACTGCGAGGAGGCGATCAAGTTCTGCGAGGCCGAAGTGCACAAGCTCAACATCGAAGACCAGTACTTTGTTGCCAACGCGCCCATCGCGCTGTCGGTCAACAAGGCCGACTACGACATGCCGCCCAATATCTACGGCAACAAGATCTTGCGCTTGGTCTATAACTCAGGGTCCAAGGTTTATGACGTCCCGCGCATTAGAATACAGAAGCGCTTTGAAGTCGCAGCCCTTATGGATCGCTACGAGCCAGCCGATGACTATGCCTACATGCACGTAAACAACGATGCTAGATCAGGAACCAAGATCAGATTCTATCCGCGCTCAAGAGAAGTCAGCACCGTTGTCAGCCTGACTGGCGATACCACGATCAATTCGGTTACTGTAAACAACCTAAGTTCAACTGCTGGCCTTGTTGTTGGGTACTATGTGTCAGGCACAGGCATTCCGACCGGAACGCGTATTGAAGACATCTCAGGCTCAACACTAACGCTTACTCAAGCTGCATACGCGACAGGGGTAACAACAGCGCTTACGGTCACAGAACCACGAGTTCTGTGCTGGTACATTCGAAGTGCGGCAATTCCTGCGACCGAGTCAGACCTGATTGATTTCCCTGAGTTCTGGAACTTCATTGCACAACATATGATCGTGCAGTGTTTAGCTAAAGAAATCGGCAATCCGCGTCTTGCAATAGAGGATGCGCGACTTAAAGAATTGCGCGAGCAAGTTCAATCAACTCTTGCTAATATGGTGCCTGATCAAGATGACACCGTTGAGCGGGATGTTAGTAGCTATCAAGAACAAACAGACGGGGGACTTTATTAATGGCGACAATATGGGAGATTCAAAGGGCGAGGGTAGCTGCTGAAGAGCAGGCTAAAAAAGACGCAATTGCTGCAGCTGAGGCGCCCGTTAGAAAGCTTTTAGCTGAAGCGCCTAAATATCAAAGTACGCTCAATACCCCTGAGTTTGAGCGTCTTCGTGCTGAGGCTTTCGGCACGGGGCCGCTCGCGGCCTATGAAGCTGCAAGACAGCAAGCGCGGCTTCAGTCTCAGCGAGCCATTGAGGATCAATCTCGAGAAGGTGCTTCTGCTGTACAGAATGCGTACTCGCAACTTGCCATGGGTGGCGGTCTATCAAGTGGTGCTCGTGAGCGGATTGCATCCGGCGGCGGTCGACAATCGATCTTTGCTCGCCAGGGCCTTCGTGGCACCGAGATGACATCTCTTGCTGATCTCGGAACCAAGGAAGCAGCTGAGCGAATGGCAGGCCAGAAGTCGATCACCGACGCTCTTACAGCTGAGAAGCAAAGACAGAATGATTTTGCTCAAAAGAGCTACGAGCTTAGGGCGCAAGTCGAGGGAGGCTTGGCCAAGAGCCAGGCTGAGCGTCAAATTGCTGAGACTAATGCCAACGCCTGCTTTAGCCCTGACACACTAGTAGCTATGAGCGATGGCACCGAAAAGCCCATCTCTGAGATCCGGGTCGGTGACCATGTGTTGGCTGGTGGTGAAGTCTACTCGGTCATTCAAAGCAAGGCACCAGATGAGATCTACAACTACGCAGGCTCAGTCTTTGTGACCGCCATGCACGCTGTCTGTGAAGGCGGAACGTGGATGCGAGTGCAGGATGCGACACTGTCCGTTAAGTGCGCATCTGAGATCACGACCGTCTGGAACCTTGCGACCGATAAGCACCGCATTGTGATCAAGGGTATTACCTTTGCTGACTTCCACGAAACAGATGATTTCTTACAGCTGACAAACGAGGGCTCAATCGCTGCCCTAAACGGCGAGGATGTTGGAGAAGAATGCTCTACGCAGATTTTGTAAAAGAGAGCTATGGGCGCGAGTGCATCGAGACGAGTGATGGCTTCATCACCTTCTCTGTGCATAAGGACGTATGCCATATCGACACGCTCTTTGTTTCACGTGAAACACGTGGAAGAGGGGCGGCTCGTGACCTGTTCAACAAGTGCCTTGCCGCACTGCCGGAAGAGGTGACCCTTCTGACGGCTGAGATTGATACGCGCAGTCGTGTTTGCAGCGAGAGTCTTGTTTGTATTTTAAGTACTGGCTTTAAAATTTTGGATCTTCGTGATCCGTATATTAGAATTTATAAAAGGATAAGGGGAGAATAACTATGTTTTGGGCACCGTTAATTGCAGGGGCAGTTTCTGCCGGAGTAGGCGCACTACAAGGCAAAGCTCAATCAGACGAGGCTTCGCGTCGTGAAAAGCTGAACGCTGAACTTGGAGCATTGGACACTGCCTATTCTCCCTTCGTCTCGGCTAAGTCGGTTAAGGTCGCACAGACTGATCCCGGCATGGGCATGCTCGGTGGTGGTTTGACTGGTGGCCTGTCTGGCGTTCAGACCGGGATGAACATCTCGAATGCGTACAAAGATGCAGCAACTAAGAAGTCACTTGTTCAAGTCAAGCCTACTCAAGCAGACAATGGTTGGACTGAACTTATCAAGCGACGCAATATGCAACCAAACCAATCTGCCGCTAACTTCGGACAAGTCTCACAGGAGTTAGCCGGATGACACCCGAAGAACTTCAAGCAGAGCTTCAAAAACAAGAGCAAGCTAAGATCGCGGCCAATGCTGCTCTTGAGAAGCAGATCGCTGCTGGCCTTGAAAGACAGAAACAGCCCTTTGTTGATCTCACGCCCACCGCTGCGTTTCTTGATTCTCTCTATGGCAGCAAGCTGACTCCTGCCTCTGCTCAGTTAGCTGAGAACAGATTGAAGGAAGAGACATTGCTCAATGATCTTCTCGGCAAGAAGACAGAGGCGCAAGCTAAGGCCGCACTAGCGAATGCTCAAAACCGAGACGCATACAAGCAAGACCGTCAACAAGCGCGCTTTGATCAATCCCAGCAAGAAGCCTTTGAACGCAACTTGCAAACTGACTTCGACAAAAACATCGCTATTCCTGCAGAGACTAAAGCAAAACAGTTTGCAGATATTGAATCAGCGATTGCATCAAACGATTACAGGTCAGTCACGGCTATGCTTCCCCAGATCGCTCGCGGTCTTGGGCAAACCGGTGTTTTGACCGACCGAGACGTGGCCCTCGTATTCCCGCAAACTGTTGCGACTAAACTATCTGACATTGAGTCATATCTATCGGGCTCTGCGACTCCTCCCCCTCAACTCAAGCAGTATCTTAAAGCGCTTGTCACCAGGGGAAGAGAGAACTTTGCCAACCAACTTAGGGATCAATCTAAGAGAAAAATAGAAACCTACAAAGACAGAAAAGTAGCTAAAAACTACGGCATCTTCGATGCTGGCGGCTTCGGCAAGACCATAGAAGAAACAACCAATCAAACCATCCAAGGTCTTCGTGGGATGCCGCAAGAACAAGCCCCAGGCGGCATGACAGATGCGCAACGAGCGCGTCTTGCAGAGCTGAAAGCTAAGAAGGCAGCGGGCAAGATATGACCGAACAAGAAGAGCTAGAGTATCTAGAGCTACTTGAGCTTGAATCAAAAGCTAATGCTGCTGCACCGGCACCTGCAGCACTACCTCCTGCTCCGCAATCACTTATGAAGTCTGCGATCAACGCAGGTAAAGCGGTAGGAGGCGCCGCACTCACTGCACTTGATTACCCAGGTGGCATCATGCGCACAGGTATCTATGCGGTGCCTCGTGCAATTAAAGCTGTTTATGACCAAGACCCAGCCCAGGCTGAGTCGATGCAAGAAGATCTACTTAATGCTCTTAAAGGTCGCGCACCTACCGGCGCACAGCTTCTAGCTAAATTAGGCGTCGAAGAGGGCGATAAAAGCCGCATCTTAGGCCGTGAAATCTCAACTCGTGATCTGCTTGGTTTTGGCTCAGATCTTGCCACAGGTCTCAACGCCTCAAAGGCTGTGGGTCTTTTGGCTAAGTCTGGTGGTGCCACTGGTGCTGTCGGCAAAGTCCTTCGTGCACCAGAAGCTGCGCTTGAGGCTGGCATTAAAGCTGGTGGTAAAAAGATTTACCAGTCAGGTCTTAAGGCTGGCGATTTTGTTGCGAAACGATTCGGCAAGGGTGAGAAGGCACTATCTGAAACCCTTCTTAAAAAGAACATCAAAGGCAGCGCCACACAGATCGCAGATCAAGCACTCGAATACGCAGATGAGCTTCGTGCAAGACAGCAGGAGATTCTAGCTGATGCCTCAGCAAAAGGCGCTCGTGTTGATATGGGGCAAGTACTTGCACCACTCAAGCGCGATGTTTCGAAGATAGTTTCAGGCACGAATACTCTTGGAGTTAAGAACGCCGCTGAAGCCTTCGGCAAAGAACTAGATAACCTGATCGAATCAGGATCTGCGACCCCTGCACGTGTCAGCTCTGAAACGATGCCCAGAACCATCAGTACTGGGGTTGGCGAACAAGGGGCACTCTTTGGCCAAGCAGAGTTACCCGTTGCACGACAAGTCAGACAAGCTGCAGTGAATGCAGATGAGGCGCTCAAAGGCGTGCCTACTGAGGGGCCAGCTCTGCTTCCCGCTGACGATCTGCAGCGGCAGTTGGAACTCTTGCCAAACGCTGAATCTACACGGCTGTCTTCTCCTGCTGCATATGTTGACGAGTCTGTGCAATACGCTGCTCAACCTGGTCAGGTTCCGCTCATTCCAGAATCTGCAATGCTTCAGCCTGGGAGTAGAGTCATCGACCCGATTGCTGAAGTTCGACTTCCAGGACGCGAAGCACTCACCGCCACCAAGGCAAGTGAGATCAAGACTCAGCTTGCAAACCAAGCAGGTGATCAGGCCTTTGACTTGTTTAAGAGAAGCAAGCCTGGCTCAAAACTCTTTAAGCGCGCGCAAAACAGAACCAAGATCGCAGTCGAGCAAAGTGTCGCTAAGGTTGACCCGGCTCGGGCTAGTGAGCTTCGGGAAGTCAATCGAGAGCTAGGCAACATCCTAACGAGCAAGCCAGTTCTTGCAGCCGAGGCTAGAAAAGAAGCGATGAAGAATGCAGTCACCTCTGTCGATGCGCCTCTTGCTATTCTATCTCCTCAAGCCGCTATAGTTAAAAAGTTAGCAGATATCGCCAAGGGCACAGGAGCCAGGACGAGAGCAGGGGCTAGCCTCTACTACAACCCATACGAATACCTAAACGCAACACGAACAGGAGCCATCAATGTCGGAAATGGAAATGAATAAAGAACACGAAGTCGAGTGTCTCGCACGCTCAATCAAGGAAGTTGAGATGGCCAAGGCCAATAAGCCCGAGCTGTACAATAAAGCAGTCGAGTCCCTCAAAAAGGAAGTCAAAGCAATCGACTCCCTTCAAGCACTCAAGGATGTCGCCAAGTCAAAGATGAGCGAAGAACCTCAAGAGTCAGAAGAGTCAGACGAAGAGTAGAACTCGGAGCACTCAGTGCACCACTTGCCGATCTCGGCCAACTCACTCATCGTGACCTTCTGGCCGAAGATCCATGCCACACCAGGGAAGTTATCCTTGGTGTACGCCCACACTCTAAGCCTTGAGCCAATCTTCATGTCAGGGAATGCACGACCCTTCTTTAGGGCGTACTCTTTGGCCGGTTGAACAGGTTCTACTTTAATCTTTTTCTTTCTCATGCTTCCCCTTTAAGACGGTGATGGTGCAAAACGTTGTCGGCTTGCCACGGTAGTCGTCGGCCTTAATGTCG
>Ga0070749_10002556_pt1 | contig 12226 bp, 19 predicted proteins | sample VirMetDEL_Nov_18_FD_75180 | JGI IMG/M metagenome (GOLD analysis project Ga0070749, IMG submission 75180) | Aqueous microbial communities from the Delaware River and Bay under freshwater to marine salinity gradient to study organic matter... | ecosystem: Environmental > Aquatic > Marine >...
CGCTTAGTCAGGTTGTAAGTATCAGTCACTTCAGGAAATGATCCGTAGCGATCTGCTTCAACTGGGACTGAAGATCTAGGTCTTCCCGAACACCAGCGATCAGGGCTTCCTTGCCCTGCCACTTCTGTCCGTTGAAGGAGTAGAAGGCACCGGCTCGTGTGATGGTTCCGATAGCGATGCAGATGTTTACGATATCCTTCACGGTATCGAAGTCACCGAAGTGGAACCCGTTCGCATCCGTGAAGTAGAAGTCAACCTGAGCCGTCTGCTGAGGACGGAAGGTCTTGTTCTTGATCGTTCGGGCCTTGATGGTCTGCCCGACCTTCTCGTCCTTGACCGTTAGCCACTCGTCACGCTTGACCTCACAGCGGATGAAGTAGTGGAAGTTCTTGGCAAGACCACCGGGAGTCGTACGGTTATCTCCGTACATCACGCCGATCTTCTGTCGCCACTGGTTGATGATCAACCCGGTGCAACCACGGTCGTCTTCCACCAGAGAACGCTTCTGGGCCTTTCCTGACTTGCGGAGGAACTTGCCGGTCAGACGAGCGCCAAGGCCGACGGTGAACTCCTCCATAGCCTTCTCAGCCTCATCTGAGGGCACGAGCGCAGGGAGAGAGTCGATCACGATGCAGTCCACGGCACGGTTGTCCAGAACCTTGATGACGAGGTCATAGACCTCTTCCATCACGTTGTTCTCCACGACCCACAGACGATCTAGGTCAACACCGATAGCCGCTGCATAGTCCGGGACATAGTCCTCAGCCGCTACCCACATGGCAACGTAATTGGGATCCAACGCCTGATTGGCAGCGATGGTCTTGTAGGCGATAGCCGTCTTACCCGACGACTCGTCACCGATGATCTCAGACCACTGGTTGGTCGGCCAACCGCCGCCCAGCATCAGGTCGAATGCGAGTACTCCGGTGGTAGTCCGGGGAATTGATTCCTTGATCTGGGAACCCTTGAAGACAACCTCTCCACCGTACTTCTTCGACAGAGAGGCAATGATCGATTCCAACGAATCGTGCGCCATGTTGTTTCCTTTGTTATGCCCAGTTGGACTGTTCGCCCTGAGAGTACCGACCGTTCCAGCCACACTCATAACAACGAGGGGCAGGAGCAGCACCGTTTACTGTAGTGCCTTTGGAACGAGAAAAGACAAGATGGCTACCACATTCTGGACAAGATCCGCTCTCCCGACGAGCGCCCTCTCCACCCTGCCAGAGTCGGAGAGCCTCACCCATTGTGATCTGATCCTGTGGCCCACGCTGGGGATCTAGAACCCGTCCTTGGGGCTGAACCTGCACTGTGGGATTGGCCGCTACAGCCTGAGTCGGCTGTGGGGTACGGATAGCGTTACGCATAGGGGGCGTAACCGGAGGGGTAGAAGAAACGGGAGGGGGACTGTTGTCCGAAAGCCTCCGTGACCACCAATCACTCATCTGAATCATCCTCCTCATCCATTGTGAGAACAGTAAAGGTAGAGGGAAGGAACTCAATGAAGTTCTCAAGGTTGTCTGACTTCTCGCCCCTAGAGAACATCTCAATTGCCTCCACCTCAAGAAGGTACGACAATAGCGCAACACCGTAGGTGTAGTACGCCCCCAGAAGTTGTGACTTGTGTTCCTCTGGGAAATCATAGATATCGATTACAAAATCAGAGATCCACGAGGCTGCATTCTGTACATACTTCAGATTTCCTGAGGCAGCGAGGGCAATCCAGTTGGTGACAACGTCCAGCAGTTCGGCCTCAGCAACCTCTTCAGAAGCCGCTGAGAATCCCGCTAGTTCACTGAGTTTCTGACCATCGGCAGGGGCGATCATCAGGAGGAAGTTCCGCTTATCTCGGATGGACGTATCTAACTCTTCCACTACTTCCCCTTTGCCTCTGCCCACGATTGGGCGGCGTGACCGGACACTCTCAGGGGGATTCCTTCGATCACCCTTCCGTGTCCCATGCCCTCCATCATAACCGGAATAACTTCGTCAACCTTGTCCGTGGGGCAAGTTGCCAGAAGTTCGTCGTGTACCTGAACCAGAAGCCGTGCCCCGGTTCCCTTGAATGCCTCAAAGGTATCGATCATGGCAATCTTGCAGATGTCTGCTGCCGAACCCTGAACTACGGCGTTGACAGCCTGACGTTCTGCCTGAGAACGAAGCCCATCGTCAGGGCTGTTGATCTCCGGGAGACGACGACGGCGACCTGACATGGTCGTGACATACCCGGTCTGGCGAGCCTTGTTGATGATCCCGTTCTTCCACCTTGTCAGACCTGAGTACTGCTTGTGGTAGTTGGAGATGATCTCCTTAGCGAACCCCTCATCAATACCCGTGGTAAGGGCGAGTTTCTTTGCTCCACCACCGTAACCCATGAGGAAGTTCACGCCCTTGCCGATCTGGCGCTCCTCCGACGTTACGTCCTCTGGCTTCTTCTGGAATACCACGGCAGCGGTACCAGTATGAATGTCCGTGCCGTCGATGAAGAACTTGGACATCTTCGGGTCGTGGGAGAACATACACATGACTCGGAGTTCGATCTGGTCATAGTCGAACACGAGCAGGCTCTCGCCCGGAGCGGCCACGAACAACTTACGCACGTTGCTGTCTCGGGGGATGTTCTGGAGGTTGGGATTGGACGAGGCCAGTCGTCCAGTCGCTGCACGATGAAGGTGGAACGACGGATGTAGCCGGTTGTCGATCAGTTTGGGGAGCAGACCTTCGATGTAGGTGCTCTTGAGTTTCTTCATTTCCGACCACTCAATGAGCATCGGAATGATCGGGTGCTTGTCCTTCATCGACTGGAGTACATCGTCATCCACCGACACTCCACCCTTGAGAGTCTTCTTCGTGGACTTGAGACCAAGACCACCCTCACGCTTTCCGTTGAAGAGCAGTTCACGCTTCGACTTGACACTGTCCGGGTTGAACCCTGCCGGGGCATACTGCGACATATCAAGAAGTAGATCACGCATTCTGGAATCCAGTTCCTTGCCCAGATCCTTCATCGCCCGCTTCGCTACTGGAATCCCTGCGTCCTCCATGTCCATGAGAACGTGGATCGTTGCCATGTCCTGTTCCAGAGCGTTCAGGAGATCTTCCTTGTTCTTGATCCTCGTCCAGAGTTTCCGATACAGGAGCCAAGTCCAACGGGCGTCCAGATGCACATACCGTACGGCGGCGCTGAAGGGGACGATCTCAATCGTCTTACCCAGTTTGCCGTCCTTGGCGTAAGCATCGTGGTTATCGAAGTTGTGGTGGATCAGAGAACTCAATCCGTACTCACGGAGGTTCTCATTGATGATGTGCTGCATCACCATCGTGTCCATGAACGGGGCAGCAGGAAGGTTGCCGTCAAGGTACTTACGGATCGACCGGGCATCGAACTTGACGTTGTGTCCAACCTTGACGATGGTCTCGTCCATGAAGAGTTCCTTGAGAACCCCGAAGACATCGGTCTTGGAAAGTTGCTCAGGAGCGTCGGAGAAAACGGCGGGCTTATGATATCGGGCCTTCGCCATAGACTCCTTACCACTAGCAAGGAGTTTCCTGTAACCCTCGGGTGGAACAGTTGTTCCATCCCCGATCTCTTCTGGAATGACTATTTCACCGTGGGCGTGACCCATCGGGATAGCCCACGACTTTCCCTCTGTGGCGATGCCAAGCCAGAAGACTTCGTTGCGGAGAGGCTCTAGGGCGAGCGTCTTTTTCCACCGTTCTTCGATGGCTTCCTTTGACCGCTTCAGGATGTCAGGATTCTTGGCCTTCAGCGTCTTGAGGTGTTGCTTCCATTCGTAGTTGATCAGGTCAACAACGTCAGGATGGCGTTCGATGTTTCCCCGTGTCTCAACGTCGAAAGAGAACGCCCCCACCTGCTTGCAGGTGAGGACGATCTCCTTCAACTCTTCCACGGTGGTGACCACCGTGTACATATCAGCCCTCTTCGGCAGCGATGGCGAGGAGGTCCTTGCGCTTCGGGATCTGGATGATGTCCGGGCTGTAGATGCTCTTCATCAGCGAACGCATCTCTGCCTCGGAGATCGGCTGCACGTTCCACTCGTCCTCAAGGTCACGCTCCTTGACCATCTGGTGATTGGTCGCTGAGGTGGTGCCCTTGCCGGTACGGGACACGGCCCAGTAGTGCTTGGTGAGCGGACCCTGACGGGGATCGGTGTGAAAGTTCTTCAACTGGTCGATCACACGGGGGCCGACCTCATAGGACTTGATCGACGGCTCACCGTCGCTGAGGAGCGCCACGTTGAAGGCGAACCGGGTCGAAGGGCGGTTCCCCATGTCGCAGAGGGGGCAACCACGCTCATCGATGTCAGCGATGCAGGTGAAGGACTTCTGACCGGAACGCTCCAGCCAGTGCTGGCGGTAGGAGGCGAACGGCTCGTCCTCAAGGAACTTGATGATGATCGGCTCTTCGCTAACCTTGAGTCGCTGGGCGAAGGGCGAGTCGGCGTTCTTGACCTGATCGGCAGCGCCCCAGCCACGCTTGATGGTGCGTGCGGTAGTGCGAGGAGCGTCGTCCTCGTCATCGATGGCGGCAGGCTTGCGTCGGGGAGCCTCGTCCTCGTCGTCCTCGTAGCGGCGACGGTTGACGCTCGGCTCGTAGTCGTCGTCTTCGGTGTCGTAGTCGGTGCGTGATGTGCGGTTCATGTTGATGTGTTCGTGCTTTCGTGTGTGAGTGTTGTGTGGTTACTTCGGCCAGTTCGCAATGACATAGGCTTTGAATCTGCTCAGTTGTGCAGTTCGCTTGTCTGTCAGGGGGAACTTCTTCACGGCCTCGGCTAGGAACTCTACCTGCGCTCGTGAGTACAACCTACGACCTTTCACCGTCTTTCCGGGAATCTGTTGTCCCTTGGGAACGGGTGTTCGGTAGTTGGCTCGTGGGATGACTCCTTGAGACTCCCACGCCCTGATGGTTACTGGCTTTCTTTCAACGGCTCGGGCGAGTTCACCGATGGTGAACATCTCTCGCTCCTCGCCGCCGATCCTGAAGATCGTAGCCCTTGCTCCGTTCAATTCCTCTTCGGATTTGATCTTTTTCGGAGAGGTCGGACGATTCTTTGGGGCGGTCTTTCCGGGCCAGTTGGGAAGATCGCCAAGAATGTCTAACGGATCACGCCCCACCTACAACTCCGATGAGTTCGGTGTACCGATCTAGGAATGACTCCTTGGCAAGATCCCACGACCATCCGGTCACTTTTCCGGTACGGATATTCGCAACCTCCCAGTCGTAGATGGCACGGTCTGCATCATGTACGGCCTGAGGGTGGGGAAAGACTCCTCCAAGGACGGAGTGGATCTGTCGGCTGAGAGCGTGTTCCAAACTCTGATGAACCTTGCCGACTGTAGGGACTCGCTTGAGTGGACGGATCATGTCTCCGACGTAGCATTCGGCAGCGTCATGGAGAAGACCGGAGAGTTGAATCTCCTCGTCATACCCGTGCTGGCGCAACCACCAACCGACACGAACTGAATGCTCTGCGACGCTGTAGAAGGACGGGATGTGTCCGTTGTAACGGCAGATGAGTGAGAGTGACTGAGCGATGTCCTCAAGTCGTACGAACTCCGGGGTGAAGTTCATAACATCAACAGACATACCCGAATGGGTTTCGATAACGCCAACCCAATCGTACTTGTCAGGGGGAAGTGCTGTGATGGTCATCGTGGTCTCCTGCCTCTCGGCTTCCGCTTGCTGTCGCAGTCCTTGTGCCACTTCTGGATGTCCCCAGTAAGACCTACGTCGTAGTAGGGGGTTTCATGCTCCTTGATCGGCTCACTGCACACTCGGCAGATGTGTCGAACAACCCGTTCGGTCTTTTCACCATGACTCATTACGAGGCCACCAATCTTAGATGCTTGATCCTTGACTTGTCCAGCCCATTGGGCTGAGTCCACACTACGGTGTGGATTCCGTTTTCCACCAAGAGTCCCTGACATTTCAGGCAAGGCTTGGCCGTTCCTAGATCCCCACCCTTGGTGATCCGTGCGACATAGATGGTCGCTCCATAAGCCGAACCATCTAAGCGACGGAGGGCCACCTCCTCGGCGTGGTAGGAGATGTCACCGTACTGAACCTGAGAAGGATCATTACGGTATTTGTTGAACCCAGTTCCAAGGACGCTTCCACCTCGGACGACGACCGCACCGACCCTCCACTTTTCGTGGGGAGCCTGTTCAGCCTGAAGAAGTGCAAGCCGAATCCATCGGATATCGGCAGCGGTAATGGGAATCATTTCAGATACTCGTAACCCTTGCCACGCCAGTCCTTGGAGTAGTACTCCTGAATGTTGTCCTTCAGGGAAAGTCGCTTGACTGCTTTCTTAGCCTTAGCGAGTTCTTCGTTCAGAACCTCAACCTCAGACAGAAGACGCTCAATCTCCTGAGCGGCGTGGATTAGCCATACGTTTGCCACAGACCCAATCCCTGAGAATGATGCAACCACTCGGCAGGTCTCAAGGAACTTGTTGATGTCTTCGGGAAGATCATCCTCGGTCATTCTTTGCCTCATTCCAAGCATTGGTAAGGAACTGGAGAGAAGACCACATCCCCATGTTGATGGCTCCGACCATAGCGTCTCCGGTCACCGTAAGACGTTCCAAGAAGTAACGCAGGTTTTCGATCTCAACCTTTGCCAGACAGAACGTGCATAGGCCGCAACCGTCCTTGTCATAGATGCATTGCAGTCGGGTGAGAATGTCGTCAGTCACGATCAGTACCGGGGAGTACTGGTCGGCATCTGGTGCCGAAGGAGGACCTTGACGAGATCCATGAGGGCGTTTGCGTCCGCAAAGTCCCACACCACGGTCACCCGGTAGCCGCCGTCCTCTTTGTCCTTGAGAGAGTAATCGGTGGGCATGGGGATGAGGCTGAAGATGTCTTCGCTCATGTTAGAAGTATCCCTTCTGGATTAGGTAGATGCTGAGACTGGAGAGGGTCGCCATGATAGGGGCAACGATGTGAATTGCTCTCATTTGTTCTTCCTCTTGGAGTCACACTCTTTATGCCACTGCTGGAGTTCACCTGTGAGAGTGACTGAGTACCAAGGAGTTTCATCGTCTTTGATGAGTTGCTTGCACACCCGGCAGGTGTGCTCCTTGAGGTAGTAGTCAAGCATGATGGAAGGTCAGCCCAACTTCCATGCATATTCCGGGCAGATGATTGCCACGGCCACACCTGTGGCCCCGGCCATGTCGGTGATGGCCTCTTCGCTGGCACCGTTGTCGATACCTGCAACGATGATGGCGTTGATGAGGTCTTCATTGGTCCCACCATTCTGGAAGTGGATACAGGTCATGTACCCCAGTTCCAAAAGTTGTGAATCGGTAAGACTCCACAGGTTCGTCGCTGACTGACGGACACCTCGGATATACATCTCTTCCAGATACGCAACCGATTCGGTGGTAGGAGGGGCCGTGATGTTCGGAGGTGTCGGCTGTGTGGTGGCCGCAGCGGTGACGGGAACCTGCACATAGACCGTTTCCTTGCCGCCAGAACAGGAAGCGAGAAGAGCGATTGATGGGATGATGAGAAACAGTTTGTTCACGGTTGGTTCTTTCTTGGTTGTGGTACTTAGATACTGATAATGAGCCAGATGATCAAGGCCCACAACGTAAGTCCTGCTGGAATGGCGATGGCTAGCGCCCTGAGGATGGTTCCTTCTTCGTCCATCAGAGGAGATCTTCAATCTGTTGCTCAAGTTGCTGAGTGACGAGGAATCCAACGCTGACCTGTTCTTCCAAGTCATTGCCCCAGTCGGTGAGGATCTCAACCTGTTCGGTGAGATCTTCGATCTTCTTGAGCATCATGCGGAAGACTTCTGCGTGTGCCCCATGCTCTCCCCACTTTTCAACGATCTCGTTGTAGAGGGAGTGTTCGGTGAATCGGCTGTCGGTGGTCATAGGTTTCTGACTTTAGTAGTACGTTGATCACATAGCAACGTACAGAGAGAAATAGTTTAGTCGTCCTCTCGTTCGGAACAGTCCCAACCGCAAGCGGCGTACCCGGCCATGTCCACCCAGTGGTCACGGTTATTGGGAGACCATGCGAGACGGCTCTGCTTCAGTTGGGCCATCATCACGGCTACGTCATGCGGATCCAACAGACCATCCACAACCTTGCAGACGAAATCAACGTCCCCGGTCATCGTGATACCGGAGAGGATAAGACGGCGGCGAAGAACACCACCGATATGGGTGTTGCAGTATGTCGCTGTGCGCTGGAAGTCCTGTACCGGGTCTCCGTAGGTGGAGTTTCGGTCACCATTGACCAGTTCGTTCGCTTCGTTCAGGATTTGTGAGCGATTCGTTTCCATGTTGTTCCTTTTAGAGATCTACGACTGATGCGTAACGAATTTCTGCGTCCATCAACTGACGTTGCAGAGATTCGATGGTTGCCTTGAGGGTATCAACCATGAGGAGTTCCTTCTTGACCTCAATGAGATCATCGTTGGTCATTAGCGACCAACCCTTTGGTTGACGGATTGCAAAATCCAAGAGGTGCTCTAGACGCTCATTCATCAGCGCCGATCTTTCTGTCCACGATCTTGAGTGCCCATGTCTCAGTCTCCTTGTAACAGGCATTGATCTCTGGAGCGAGATCAGGATTCTCAAAGGCAAGTGCGAGAACCTTGTCCTCCACAATTACTTCTTGCACTTCGATGATGTCATCCCAATGACCGGACTGCTGCGCCCACTCGGACAACTGCTCGGCATCAAGACGGGTGGATACACGGCGCTCGTACTTGGCGCTCGTGTTGTCACGGTCAATCCAGAGGTTTCCCTTGTGGTCGGCAGTACCCGATGCCTGAAGAACCTCTACGAGAAAGTTCCGATACTGGGTGACTCGCTTCTGGGCCGACTCAGCGAACTCTTTGGCTGAACGGTATTCCTCAATCAGCCGGTCGATGTCGTATTTCTGGGGATCTGGTGTCCCACGTTGGATGGTCATTTGGTGGTCCTCACACTTCTGATGATCGAAGGAATTCTGACAGACTCCCTAGGGAGATGTCAAAGCCTTTTTGTACGTCGTGGTGCTTTCCGTCTACGAAGGCTTCGTTGATGGATTTCTTCTGCCGCAGCATCTCGTACTGGCGTTCTTCGATACTTCCCTGCATCACGAATGTAGCAACCGTAACGTGGGAAAACTCGGACGACAGGCGAATAATTCTGGCTTCTCTCTGTTCCAGTTTCCCTGACGACCACGGAAGATCGTAGGAGATCAGGTAGTTCGCCATTGGAAGGTCCACACCATATCCACCAGCATCTGACGAGAGGAAGAGCCGGGTGTCTGGATCGGTAGAGAACTTGACCTTTGACTTGTCCTTCTCTTCAGAGGTCATGTCTCCGGTGAACAGCACGCTCTTGGTGAACTTCGATGCTTCCTTCTGAATGAGTCGCAGGTTTTCCTTGAAGAATGAGAACAGGACGACCTTGTTCTTCGGATCCTCAGCCAGAACCTCGGAGATGTACTCCATAACGGCATCCAACTTTGGGTGCTCTGAACAGGTCAGCATCCAACCCTGCTGGACGATGTCGTATGCAAACTGGCTACCGGAAGCCGTACTGATATCTTTGAACTCTTCCGATGACTTGATAACCAACTCCGGGTTGTCGCACAGCATCCTGAGCACGGTGAGACGAGACATGATCTGCCCCTGCGCCTCGCCGCCCTCTCCACCGTTGTAGTGCGACCAGAGGTTGAACCCCTTGCCGTGGGTGGAGATTGCCTGCTGCAACTGGAATAGGAGATCGGCAGAAATACGGCGATATGCCGTTGCCCCGGCTGGGTCGAATGGTACGGGAACCAACTGGTGGATGATGCTGGGCAACTGGTCAGCAATATCCTCACGGGTCTTACGGATAAGAACAGGTTCCATGATCCGTCTCATGGTGTCCAGATTCCGATACCGGGTCGGTTTTCCGAAGTGATCCCTTACGATAAACGTCTTATCGAACTCCTTGAACGTGCCAAGGACCGTGGGATCTACGAACCCCATAATGCTGAAGAGTTCCTCCGGTCGGTTCTCAATCGGCTGTCCCGTCAGAGCGAATCGGTAGAAGATCGACTTACTGATCCGCTTGACGAAACGGGAACGCTTGGATGAGTTGGACTTGAGCATGGTCGCTTCATCCACCACCACAGCCTGAAAGGTCTGGCGCTTGAGATGTGGCTCATCCTTCATCAGAGATTCTGGATTGATGATGGTGTAGCGAGCAGAGATAGCGGAGCGCCATAGAGTCGCACGCTTCGCAGGTGTTCCATCGATGACGACGGCCTTGGTATCGGTGAACTTCTTGATCTCACGTTCCCACTGGTACTTCAGTGCGGCAGGAACAATGACCAAGCATCGATCCACTTCCTCCAGATCGTGAAGCATCTCAATCGCCGCAATCGACGTTGCGGTCTTACCGGCACCCATCGTAAGCCCGAGCAGCATCTGACCACGGTCAACCATACGGTCAACCGATTCTTGCTGGTACGGGTAGAGGGTGCCGACAAAGGTCATCGATAGATCATCGTCTTGAAACCACGAAGGTCCAGTTCTTCCTGAATCTTCTTCATGGTATTTGCTTGCTGTTCTTGTGTGCCGTAGGTCGTGACGACGAGGGTGTATTCCTCAGTGCGGACGACGGCCTCGTTCGGGTTGGTCTTCTTCTTCCTCATACCTTCTCCAGTACCCACGGTGGGATGATTGTTGCGGACTCTGTTCCCTGCTTGATCTGATCATCGGTCATGTCTCCGATGTCCTTGGCATCCGTACCGGCATAGTTGAACCAGAGGATGCCCTTGCGGAAATTGGGCAGGAGTTTCGATAAGCGCTTTGATGCTGCCCGACCAGCGTCATCGTTGTCAAGGGCGACGATAAGTCTATCGGCCATATTCGATAGCATTCTGATTTGCTCATTTGACACGGTTGCTCCAAAGGATGCAACGCATTGCGGTGATTTTGTAGCACCGGCAAACCGGACGACATCCAGCGGAGATTCCACAAGCACGACCGTTGAGTCGGTGAAGCGGTCTGCCCCGAACAGGGTTTCCGACTTCTTCACACCTTCGGGGAAGTTCCGAACCCATCCGATCTTCTTGGCCTGCCACCCGAGCAGTTCGCCCATGATCGAAACGATGGGAGTGATCCATGCCTTCTCGTCTGGATCCCAACGCACTCCGTACCTCCATGCCATGTCTGGATCAAGGTTGCGAAGAGCGGCCATTCGATCTGGAAGACGGATGAACTTGCCGAACCGAACCCAGTCAACCGCTACACGTTCCTCGTCCCGATCCTTGGGCAGAGCCATCCGTGTCAACGAGGAATCGATGAGCAACCGATGAACCGTCAGGATCGAATCCTGATCTCCCATCAACTCCGACACGAGAGTGCTGAGGGTTCCACGAGCGCCGCAGGAGAAGCAGATCCACAACCCGGAGGTTGCGTTCATGCTCCATGACGGGGATCTGTCTTCATGTCCCACCACCCGAACGTGAACTGGGCACCGTCCTGTGATCTCTTTGCCGTCGGTGCGGCGAACGTCTACACCGAGATCTACCAGTACCTGTACGAGATCATCCGAAATCATCGATTGGCTCACCGTCGTAGTCAAGTTCCGTGAAGTTCATAGTGTTCCAATCCCATTGGATATGAACTACACCTGTGGGTGCGGAGCGTGCGAGCACCACACGGATGATCGCTTGGTCATCGAAGTCCGGGTTGCGCTCCACGCCAAGGATGAGGTCTGCGTCCTGAGCGAACGAACTGGTGTACCCAATCGCATCGGCGGTGACCGCACGGGTCTTCTTGTTGCCCAGTTTCCAACTCAGCACCTGTGTGGTGGACACGACCGGGATGTCCATCGACTGGGCAAGACGCTTCAGGCCACGGGTGATGTTGGTCAATGCCTGAGGGGAACCTTTCGGCTCACCCTCTTCATCATCCATGAGATACACGCCGTCCACGATCAGAACGTCTGGCTGATACTCCCGAACCTTTCCGGTGAGGGCGCTCACCGTGGTGAGGGACGAGGTGTCCTCGCTGAAAACGAACGGTTGCATATTGCGACGAGCAGACAGCGCCTTACGGATGCGCTCCATCTCCGACTTCGACAGGTCACCGCTCAGGATTCTGGAGTACGGAACCTTTGCGATGAGTGCGTCGTATCGTGCTTCCTGCTCTTCGATGCTCATCTCAAACGACACGAAGAGCGGTCGCTTGCCGTGAACG
>Ga0070749_10002562_pt1 | contig 12207 bp, 13 predicted proteins | sample VirMetDEL_Nov_18_FD_75180 | JGI IMG/M metagenome (GOLD analysis project Ga0070749, IMG submission 75180) | Aqueous microbial communities from the Delaware River and Bay under freshwater to marine salinity gradient to study organic matter... | ecosystem: Environmental > Aquatic > Marine >...
ATCGACTAATGATGATTCTGGGTGATTTAGTTCTGATAAAGCACTACCTTTCTCTATTAATTTCTGATAGTTTTCTACTTCTCTTTTTAATATGTTTTCTGGATAAACTCTTCCGTTTCTATTTTCTACACCACTTTTTTGTAGTATAGCATGGAAAATTATGGGTCCTTCTTGGATGGACCTATCTGTCATTTCTTTAATAACTTTTTTGTTATTAGTGTTAGTGGGTGATACGTGACCAGCGTCATATTCTATTAAAATACCCGTACCTACCTTTCCTGGTTTCAATATTTCCATTATTACTTTTAACTATAAATACTTTAGTAATAATAAAATACATCATTTACTTTTTTGTTCTATAAAAATTAAAATATGTGGATGTGTTAAAACTATTGTTAATTATGTTAGTTAAAATGTTTTCAACGACTAATTTTACATTATCAGATTTTATGGGTTCTTCATTTTTAAGGAATAAAGTTATTTCACAACTCATATAACTTCTTTTATTTTCACGGATACCACTAGTTCTAATATCTAAGTCTACAATTTGTTTTTTTTCTAAAAATAAATTATTTAAATTTGTAGAATTTATATTTGATTGTATATTTCGTTTTAACCCACTAACAGCTCTATCCCAATTGTCACACTCCTTTATAGGAGAAAACCATGAAGAGATGTTGATGTATATTGATTTGGGGTTTTTGTAATCAACACTACCGTAGTAAGTGTTAAAATCTTTGTTTAAATTTAATTTAAATTGTTTTCCTGTTTTCATAAATAAAATGTTATTATATTTAAATATAACAGCATTTTATTCTAGTGTCAAAATTAACTTTTTACTTATGAACATATTATTATTCAGTAAGTAATTGTTCATTTGAATTATCTTTTTTATTTGTAAAAACATTAGCAATCCTACCAACTTCAGCTATACCAAAACTACCTAATGTAATAATTAAAAAAGAATTATAAATAAATTCATTTATAATTAAATCTTTACCTAAACTCCCAGATACAATATCTGCGATAGCAAAAATAACCATAACAGCAAATGAAGAAAAACCTACAATAGTTTTTTCATTGATGTCGTTACTATCTTTAAAAATATTAATTACCCTATTCATAATAATTTATTTTATAATGTTTTATTAAGTTCTTTTATTTTGTAGTAAGAAACTTTATCTATGACTGTTTTTGAAATTTTTTCTTTAGTTTCATTTAATTTACCCAATAATTGAGAATCTTTAGTTTCTGATATTAAATTATCCAACTTAGTTGTTACTTCTTCAACCAAAGTTTTAAACTCATTTTTAAATTCTATATTGTTTTTACCTAATAATGACTTAAATTCAAGTTTATCATTTTCAGTTAAATTTTCATATTTTTTATTGAAATTTTTAGTAGATAAATTAATTAATAATGAATTTGGTATTTTAGCTTCAGATATTTTTTTTGTTTCTCTATTATGTAATTTTTTTAAAATTAATTTTTTAGCCTCTATTCTTTTTTCAATACCTAAAACACTCTCATTAAACACTAACGTATCAATACTTTCATATAATTTATTAGTTGAGTCACCGATAAAATTTTTATATTTAGATATAGATTCGTTAATATTTTTTAAATTAACCTTATTCTTTTTGGATTTTAAAGTTTTGATTGATTCATTAAGATATTCTTCCGCATCTTTAATATCACTAAAAGCTTTATTCTCTATTTGAGAGTAAAGTACGAAAAATTCTCTGTTAGTTGGGTTATCCTTTAAACTTTCCATAAGAGTGTGGAAAGCATTCTTAAATTTAGGTTTCTGTGAAAAAGTATTAATTAAAATACTATCTATTTTATTTTTAGTTTTACCGAACATATTATTGTATTTAACAATAAATATCTATTCATTTAATAAACTATCTAACTTTTCACTAACTTCATCTAATTTATCTTTACCTTTTGATAAATTTAATTCAAAATTATTATTATCAATAGTTTCTAATATTAAGGGTAATTTAGATTTACTGATAGAAGCTAAGTCTAACCCTGCACCAGCTTCACCAGTCTCAGGTGGGGTTTCTTCAACTCCAGTTTCTAAACCTGTATCTGCGGGAGATTCAATTTCACCACCTTCAGCTGCTTCTTCAGCTCCACCACCATCTGGTTCCATCTCCCCATATAATTTATCTATATTAGAAAATATACCAGTGTTCTTAATTATTGTAGCAGTTTGATTAAGTTCTTCACCAACAGCTTTTTCTATACGTTGTTGTTGTAAATCTAATTTAATTTCTTCATCTGAGAAACCAAGTATGTGTTTTTTACCCCAAGTTGCAGACACAGCTTGGATACCAGAACCTGGGTCCGTAACAGCATCTTTATAAAGTGTGATTTTTTCTTTCCACTGTTCTATTTTTAATAGTTCAGACTGTGTAGATGGGTTAGTTAATCCTAGTGTGAAGTTACCCAACTCATCTTCAAATCCTAACATATACAAATGTATAATCGCTATTTTATTTAGTTCTTGAATAATTGATTTTTGTATTCTATTAATACTTCTAGCAAATCTAATATCTTGAATAGCTAAATTCTTACCTTCACCAACTACATCCTCAAATCCTAAAAAAGCTTTTGGTATTCTTAGTGCTGCTAATAATTTTTTCTGAATATATTCAATATCAGCAATTTCAGCTAAGTTTTGTGCTCCAGGTAATGTGTCTATTGGATTAGGTGCAGCTAAATCCCTAACCGGTATAAAGAAGTCTTGGTCAACCGCCATTTGGTTATAACGTAAATCAACATTACCAGTATCTCTATCAACTATTGGGTCTCTTTTAAATTTATTAGCTACACGTTGTACATAAGCTTCAACATCTTGGTCTTCCATATTACCAACATAAACTTTAAAAACTCTACGTTCTGGAGCTCTAGAAGTTCTATAGATTAGCATCGCGTCTTCAGCTAATAAAAGTTGTTTCCAAATCCTTCTAGATTTTTCTAACATAGAAGTACCATAAGGTAATCTTCTATCATCAGCTAATAATCTGAAATGAGCAACTTCCCATGTATTGAACTCCATATTTTTATTTTTCCAAATAAACTTAACTTCACGTTCTTCCTTATCTCCAGTTCTTGTTTCAAACGTATTCATTCCTTTCTCAATACGCTCTATTTCTATATTAGGTAATTGACTAGCACCAACAATACCCCTTTCTGGGTCTATTTTAAGGTAAACAAAATTATCACCATATTTACATGTGTTCCTAACCCACATAGGTAAATTTGATTCTAAATCTAACACATTATTGAATAAATCACCAAGTATGGATTTTATTCTTTTAGATTCAGAATAAATGTTTAACATATAACCTCTTTCTGAAATTGTGCACGCTTCTTCTGAAATAATATCCAAAGCTGCTGATATTTCAGGTGTAAATTCCATAGATTCATAATCGTAATATGAAGCCAATCTAGTAGGTTCATAATAAACTGCTTGTGAATAAAGTTGGGATTCTATTTTTTGCCATTGGTTGGCCAAATATTGACCTTGTTGTAATTCTAATTTAGTTCTTTCGTAATCAACCTTAGAAGTTGTTTTTAATATATCTTTTTTATCAAAGTTATATGACCTTTTAGGTGACTGAGGTCCCTCAGCACCAAAAAGATTGTTTAATCTTTGAAATATCGTCATTCTATTTTGTTCTGCCATAACTATATAATTTTACAACATTTTTTTTTCTAGTAAACCTTTAAACAACATAATCACAATCAACATATGCTGCCTCTGTAGGTAACCCTTTATTTTCTTTACACACACCACCATAAACATAAGTAACACAATTGTCTACAGTAACACCATCACAAGTTTGACAGCAAATAACATCTTCTGGTTCTTTAGGTGCTAGATTACTGTTTTTGGTCATAAATTCAGTAGGTGTAGGTTTCCACGAATATACTGTAGTACCTAAAACTTGTCTTAGTAGTCTACCACTTTTGTATCTACCACCAAAACCAAATCCACTTTTTTTTATTATTGCCATTTTACTAAATTATTTTAATCCTGTATACATCCATAAATAGTCTTTAGGGTCATTAGAAGATGGTGGAAGTGGATTACTAGATGCTCTACTTGGTTTAAAAACAGGTTGACCTTGATTCGGTCTAAATTTTCTTTCATCACTTATCCACGCATCTAACATCGCTTTAGCTTGTTCCACATTCTTTTTTAATTGTGTAAATGAATTTTGTGCTACATAAAGTGCCATACCTAAAGACATAATTAAATCATCATGATGTCCTTTCATATGGTCTGGTCTACCATTTATATAAACAAAAGTTTTTAATTCATTAACCAATCTTTGTGACCTAATTTTAAATCCAGTTCTTAATTGTTCTTCTAAAGCTTGTACTATTTGAGCTCTTTTACTATTAAAGTTTATACCTGGTGTTTTAGTATCTGGATTGAATTTCCACATTTCTTCAGCTTTAACACCATCATAATAAAAATCTTTATAACCTAATTCTAACATTTTTCTAGATGTAGCTACTCCCATACCACCAGTAATATCAATAACCACAAAACAACTATACTTTTTAGCCCATTTATTAGCTAAATCCGCAACAATATCTGGTGGTATCTTACCCAAATATTCTACAACTTGTTCTCTTTCATCAAAATCTATAATGATAAAACCACTAGAATCTTCACTATCACCCCTAGAAACATCTATACCCATAATATATTTGTGACCAGGTACTGGTTCTTTCCAAACCCATAAACCATTACCAACCCACTTTTCTATTGGTTCACAAATATGTTCTTGTATTTGTTCCATAGTTGTACTATTGATAACGTTGTCACCCGAACCTAAGAACGCACACTCTAACTCTTGTGATATCTTTCGTCTATCAAACTTTAATTTTTTACACATAGACTCAAACCAACTAGAAAAAGGTTTATAACCCATATCTAAATAAGTTTGATATTCATCTTGTTTTAAATTATATGTTATATCTTCTTCTTTATACTCATCTCTATTTAATAAGAAATGTACAATATCTTTAGTTTTAACCCAACCCAAATCTTTTGTAAATCTAGGGTCATAATACCAACTAAGATAACTTATTTTAAAATTATTTAATCCTCTAATTGATTGGTCAAATACTTCATAATAAATTTGGTCAAACCCATTTGGTGTAGATATTACTATTACTTTACCACCTGTAGCCAAAGATGCCATACAAGCAGCCCATAAATCACCACCAGATTCTATATATGCAGCTTCATCAAAAACTAATATAGTGGGAGTGTAACCCCTAAGAGCATCTACTGAAGTAGCAACTGCTTTAACTTCAGAACCATTATTTAATTTATAATGTTTTTGTGAATTTTTATCTTTATCAAAACCAACATTAATCCAATCAGGCCATTGTCTTAAAAAACCTTTAATTTTATTTGCCATTTCTGTAGCTGTATCTAACTTATTTGCTAGAATCAAAATCTTTTCTGGAGATTCTTTTGAGGCAAATTGTAGTTTTTTTGATATCCATCCTGCTGTTGCTGTTGATACACCAGCTTGTCTGTATTTTAAAACTATATTATCAGAGTAATTTTCAAAGTCCTCAATCATTTCCTTTTGTTCTGGAAATAACACAAAAGGAACATGTTTTTGTTGAGTATTGTCGTATGTTTGCAAATATGTTTTAAGTGCGTATGGTGTGTTACCATGGCACTTAACATATTCTTGTATGAGTTCTTGTTTAGTCATTCCCATACTTATAAATATTTAAAATGTATTTTACTAAGATTTTGATTGGTTTCTAAGGAATTCTAATTCACCTTTTGATAAAGATGACATACCACTTCTACCAATTTTATCTAATATATCGTCAATATTATATTCTTTACCACCATCATTTTTTGGTAAATCTAGAGTACCTAATACGTCACCACCATCATCATATATAGTGTCACCTTCATCATCATAATATTCATCCTCATAAGATTCTTCATTTAGTTGAGCTATGATATCATTAACCATCCTTTCTAATTCTTCTTTCCCTTCTTCTCCACCACTTAGAATTTTTTTAGCTAATCTAAACATGTCTTTAGCATCCATACTAGCAAACTCACTAAATAAATAATTTTGAATTTCTCTTTTATCGTCTTGTAATAATTCATGTGGATATGACTCTCTAAATTTTTCCCAAATAACTGGACCTAATCTTAAATCCCAAACTTCAGCAACTAAAGTATCTTCAGAATCCATAACTCTTTGAGCTTTATTTGGGTCGTCTGGTAATCCCTGAGTTGCCAATACCTCCATAACACCTTTAACTAACTCGTGAACTAATACTGGGAAAGTTATACCTCTAGCAATAACAGTTGGTGGGTCAGTGTCTGGGTCAACTTCTTCTTTACCAGCCATACTACTTCCACTCTGTGCCATCATCATTGTTGTTTGGTCTGGCATAATCCAATAAACCAAATCATTTATTGACATCATAACCCCATATAAATTAATTAGATTTGGGTCGATATTATTTAATTCATCCTCAACTAAATGAAACATGTAATGTCCTTTTTTAGAAGCTCCTTGAATTAATTGGTTTAAAAACCGTCTTTTTTGTTTCTCCAAATCAAAATCTTCGAATTCTTCCATAGCCTCTTCTTCAGAGTCCATTTGTTGTTCTTGTGATTGGCCCTGCATTCCAGACATATCTATCTGACCCATGCCGACAATTTTAGCGTCAAATTGTAAAGCGTCTTCTGGAATTGCCATTTCCTCTCTAACTATTTTAACAGCTAATTCTTCTAATTCTTCTTTATGTTGTGATTCTAATTGTAATATTCTTTGTGTTGCCGCCATCATCATTTGTTGTAATTGCATGAATGATTGTGGGGTAACATTTCTTAATCCAGTATAAGTTTTAACTTTATCAACAACAGACTTAAACCTTTCAGAAGCTACTAATTCCTCAAATTTACTAGGAATCCCACTTGGGTCTACAGATGGAAACGCTTCTGAACCAGCACCTGGAAATTCACCAGATTCAATTTTTCTCTGAATACTAGGGTCCATTCTTTCTGGTCTATCACCATAATCTATTGGTGCTTCACGTAAATTTTTTTTAAATCTTTGTATTCTTTTTTTATTCCGCATATTAGTTGTTTCATTTATATTATTTAGGTTTTGATTTAAAATATGATTTTTAATATCACCTATTGTATAAATTCCTTGTGCTGTATTATCTAATGGTATTACTGGTGTTTCATTTGGTAACATTTCAGCTAATTCATCAGTAAACCACATTTCAGCACCATTACGACCGCCTACTCTTCTAGCTATAGGTTTTTCACCACTTTTTGTTATTATTGCAAATGTTGTACTCATCTTAGTTATTTTATTTACGAGCTTTAGGTTTTGGTCTATGTTTTGGTTTGTATGGTGACTTTCTACCTGGTTTTTTAGTCGGTGTAGGTGTCTTAGTTGGTGCTGGTTTTGTTGTAGTATTTACAAATAAACTATCAAAGTCCAACCATGAAGGTAATTCATATTTAGCATCTTCAACATCATTATCAATCACTTCAACGTCATTATCTACCATTTCAACATCTTTTGTTTTTACAGCGATTTCATTTAAAGTTTTCAAAAATTGTGATTTAGTCATATAAGGTCTTTCATATTTTTCTACTAAATTCAATAACCACTGTTCTGTAATTCTTTGTTCATTTTTTTCTAAAGGTAAATTTTCTGGATTAGGTGTGCTTGTAAAATCTTCAATTTGTTTCATAGTCATTTCTTTTGCTGCTTTACGAACAGCATTATCATTTCTTCCATCACCACATTTTTTATATTTACTTTTTTTACAATCTCTAACTAACTGATAAAAATTATATTGTTTTTTAGAAACAGCTACCTCAAGTAATTGTTTTTTGGTTAAATAACGTTCAAACATTCCCATCCCATCATTAGCTTTTGAATTATTATCTGGTCCTACTTGTGGTGCATCTTGGTCTGTATCCATACCATCAGCATCTTTTTGTGTACGAACTAATTCATCGTCTTCGTGTAAACCACTACTATGACCTCTTGGTCCTCCTGATTTAAAATGATAAGCTGGTCTTGGGTCAACTTCTCTTGCTCCATATTCATTCATTTCACCAGCAAATCCACCTTCATCCCAACCATTACCACCGTAAGAATCTGTTGGTCCATAAGAGTCAAAACCTCTAGCGTCTGGATTATTAAATGATGGTGTATCTAAGTAATCAGCGTTTCTACTATACCTTCCAGCGTCACCTTTCATTCCACTACGAACAAATCTTCCTTTATTATCTGTAGAATAATAAGAGTCCATAGGACCTTGTGAATCATCAAAACCTCCAGCGTATGGGTTGTAAAATGATGTGTCATCAAAATCACCAGCACCCATATCCATAATTTCTTCATCTAATTCACCATCTTCCAATACTTGAACTTCTTTACCACCTTTCATATAAGTTTGTATGGGTTCATTAAATTTAGTTAATTCTTTTTCTTCACTCATTTCAGTTACTTTTGCAGTATCTCCTGTTGTATCAATTTCTACATTTCCAGCATTATCTACATCAGATGTAACTTTTTCTATAAAAGATTCTTTTTGTCCAAGATTTTTTAAATCATAAGTTGTAGTGGTTGACTGAGTTGTTGTTTGTTCACCCAAAACTTTACTACTCAAAGCTTGTAACTGTCTGTCATCAAACTTTAAAAGGGTTTCAATATTGAACCCTTCTTTAACTAATTTAGATAGTGTGTCTATTTTATTAAATTTTTTCATGTTTTTCTGTTTCATTTGTAGTTAAAATTAAATCTCTAGAATATAATTTGTCAGTAACAGATTCTATAGTTTCACCAAATCTAAAAACTAATCTAGAACTATCCATATTTTCTTCATCATATTTTTCCCAACCTAAAGCAATGACATCATCAATAGCGTCAGTAAATGAAAAATAATCAGAATTTTGAACTAATTCAAATTCTAAACCTTCTTTTGAAAGTACACCGACTTTTTCAATGTACTCAATATCAGGTGGTAGTGGTTTTCCAAGTGCTGGGACAGAATCCCAATCTGGTCCCCAAATATCTGTTAAGTTTGAAGAAAATATAAATTCGTATACGTAGTTACCTCTAAAGTTAGAACCTAAACCATTAATGTATACTAATTTCATATTATATAATTCTACCAGTTGTTGATATTTCTACCAAATTATTATTTCTTTTAAAAACTAAACCACCTCTTTTATTTTTACCTATAAAATTAAATTCTCTATTTTCTTTTAAGAAATTTTTAGTTGTAATTTCTTGTTCATAAGAACTAAAAGAAGATTCCAATAATCTATTTCTTTTTATTTGATTAACACTTTCTTTTAAAAAATTATCTTTAAATGAGTTAATTCTTTGTTTTCTTTTTTGTTCTTGTAATCTTTTTTGTTTCTTTTCTCTAGGTGTAAGTTCAAAGTATTTTTTAAGTGTTTTACCAACGAAACTTTCATTGAAAATGTCAGCTACAGCATCAATAGCGTCAACATCCTCAACTTCTCCACTAAAATTTAATGTATCTTCTTCATTAACATCTATATCTGTTTTAATAGTTACTGGATGCATTTTACCACTTCCTTTAGGAAATTCAAATACTTTTTTACCTTTGTCTCTAGCTTCATCTGCAGCTAATACAAAAGCATTTTCGTCCATTTCTTTTTCTTCGTTGAATACTCTATCCGCAGCTCTTTGTCCAAATCCAATTGCCGCCATTCTAGCTAGTGCTCCTAAATTTTCATTAGTTTCTTCTTCATAATCATCACCCATCATTTCTTCAGCCAATTCTGTTTCTAAATCTAATTCTTCATCACCCATATCTAATTCTTCTTCACCAGATAAATCAACATCAAATTCTCCTTCTTCAGTATAATCAACATCTTCATCTTCAAATTTACTTACAATTTCATCTCTATCATCTGTAGTTAACTTTTCTAAATCTACAGCAGATATAACTGAATTAAGTACGTATTTAATAATGTCAGCTGTCATTTCTGGTTCTGATAATTCTCTTAATTTTTGACCTAACTTTCCAGTTAATTTTTGTATAGCTTTTGTTGCATCATCATCATCTTCAGACATTTCACCTTCTACTTCAGTGTCCATTTCAATTTCAGTATCACCACCCATGTCAAAATCGGTATCAACATCTAATTCTTCATCACCAGTTCCTAAATCCATAGTATCTGAAATACTTAAATCCGTATCATCTTCTTCTGATTTTGGTTGTTTAAGTACAAATTTTTTATCTTCCTCTTGTTCCCCAATTAAATTTAATTGTCTACCATTATTATAACTTTCATTAATAGGTTTCATTAATAAATTAAGTTTCTTTAAAGCTTCTGCATAAGAATTGAATGTATATCTTGAATTGTTTCTCATACCATTAAGATATGTAAATCCTTTACTTCCTTCCTTTAAGATTAGGTATTGTGAATTTTCTCTGATAATTCCATACCTGTTTCCGTCAGCTGCTTTTATACTATACTCTAATGAAGCTGTTTTATGGTCTTTGGTTTTTTTTGTAATACCATAATTAGCTATTTCCATTATTCTTTGGAGTTTTTTATCTAATGGAAGTTTTTCACTCCCTATTGGTTTTAAATCTGCCATTTTTTGTTATTTTAATTCTTTTTTTATTTTAACTTTGTAAATAACCCATACCGATTAATGTATAAGGGCTAGATGGGTTTATTGTGTTTCCACTGTATGTTGCTCTTTGTGCGTTACCGTCTGGGTCTAAACAAGTTCTACAATCACAAGTAAAACAAGCGTTTGTTAATGTACCACCGATATTCTTTATTACTATATCTAAAGAATTACCATCAGTAATGTTAACTGTAGCTCCGTTTATAGTTAAACCACTTACATTACCACCAGTAGCAACAACAGAAGTACAAGTTTTACCTGTTAAATCACCACCACCATTTAAAAACGGTTGTATTCCCGTTCCACAATACAATTCTTCTCCAAAAGATAATCCAGCGTAATTTGCCATAATAAATTTATTTTTTTATATAAATATTAACTCCAATAGAAAAAAAACTATTCTAATCCAAACTTAGAGTCAAATCAAGTACTTTATTTTTTAAATCAAATAGTTTTTTAATATAACCACTTCTTCTTAAAAATTTAAAGGTTAGATTCTCATCAGAATACTCACCCCCTTCTTCTAACCCACTACTTCTAAATTTTTTAAGTTTTGTTTTAATTTTTTCTATTAATTCTAATATTTCATTTGGTGATTTTTGATATGCTTCATGATGAATGGAATCAATTATTTCCATCCACCCTTGTGATTTTTCTAATATTTTATCAACATCTACTTCTATTTTAGTTTTACTAGGTTCTACAATCCATTCATTGTATAATACAGAATAAACACCAGTAGAATGGTGTACTTCATCTATATCTTGAGCATATACCTCAACCTCATAACCCTTAACTTCGATATCATGTGAAGCGTTCCAAAGATTTTTTTTAGTATTTAATATATTTTTAACTAAATCCACATTTTCATCAATTGATTCATAATCAATTAATAAATGTAAATCTATATCTGAAAATTTAGACCAATTATAATTACAAATACTTCCAGTTATTGTAATATCAGCAATATCACATTGTTTAGTGTCAACGTCACAATCTAAATTATCAATATCTATGAAATCCAAGAAATCATTAGCTATAAGCAAAAGTTTATCCCGAACTTCTTTTCTTAGAACATAATTTTTATTTTTGTCTAAGGTCCAAATTTCGGGATTTAAACTTTTTTTCTGATTAAAACTTTTTAAAATTCTATCCGCTAGGTTCATACCTATAAATACTTCACTTTAACGTAAGTTAATCAAGTAATTTATATTTGTACTTTTTTGTTATCTCTTTATTGAAATAAACACCTTGGCTTTTAGCTATTCTTAATCCAGCAGCTACATCATCGGGAACATCTTCGTACTCGTATTTTCTGCCACCATTAAACTCAATTATGAGTAATTTGGTTTTTTTATTATAAATCGAACCTTTTATATTTGATGATTTATATTGGTTGATAATTCTATCACCGCTGTATACTTCTGATAATACTCCCATATTATTTCACCTCCTCAAATTCTACATCCGTAGTTTCTTCTTGATTATTCTC
>Ga0070749_10002563_pt1 | contig 12205 bp, 12 predicted proteins | sample VirMetDEL_Nov_18_FD_75180 | JGI IMG/M metagenome (GOLD analysis project Ga0070749, IMG submission 75180) | Aqueous microbial communities from the Delaware River and Bay under freshwater to marine salinity gradient to study organic matter... | ecosystem: Environmental > Aquatic > Marine >...
ACAAAGCAGTTCTTTTGCCGCAGACTATTAGAAAGCGAATTCCCAAAGCCGAATGGATGGACAATCCTGATTCTTGGGACAAAGAAAAATTTATCGAAGAAACGTCGGCGTTTTTGTTTGAGGTGTATGGAATTGGCAATGACCAAGACAAGCACGTGCTGTCTATTCTTGCTGACCACATCGACACTTATGTGCACTGCACAAGAAACATTCGCAAGAACACGCTCATCATTAACTACAACAACGGCTCTACGCCGGGACCAAACCCGCTCATTTCTATTCGCAACAAGACAACCACGCTAATAATTCAGTTAATGAATGAGTTGGGGTTAACACCTAGAAGCCGCTTGTCAGCAGGAAAGATGGAAGAAGACACGCCGCTGTCTAAATTGATGCGCGGACCGAAGGGCTGACATGGATTGGCAAACGGGTGTCCGTTATGCCATCGAAGTGGCAAAAGGCGAAATTAACGTCAACCGAGACATTCGGCTGGCTTGCCAACGCTTTATTAACCAATATGAAAACCAAGAGTGGGAATGGGTCTTTGACCCTGATTACCCCCAGCATGTCTTAGAGTTTGCCACCAACCTGCGGCACACCAAAGGACCACAAGCGGGTGAGCAAATTGTGCTGGAGCCATTCCAGATATTCTTCATCTGTGCGGTATACGGCTTTCGCTCAAAGCGTGACTTGTCCAAGCGGATGGTCACTGACGTAATACTGTTCATTCCACGCAAGGCTGGCAAGTCAACCCTGACGGCAGTAATAGCCCTCTATGAATTGGTGTTCGGGGAGGCAGGGGCTGAAGTATTCACTTTGGCAACCAACCGGGAGCAAGCAACTATCGTTTTTGATGCTGCAAAGGGTTTTATTGAAACCATGCCATCGGCAATGGCTGGACACTTTGCTTTGTCTAAGTATCAAATTACCAAGGCAGGCGATACGCAATCCATGTTTAAAGCCTTGTCCCGGGACACCAAGAAAACGGGTGACGGCAAGAACCCCTCTTGCGTTATTGTGGATGAGGCGGCACAAATCATTGACCGTAACTCTATTGAGGTTTTGCACTCCGGCATGGTGGCACGACAAAACCCGCTCCGCATTTACATTACCACCGCCTCATTTACCAAGGACACTAAATTCTATGAAGACATGGCAATGTATGAAGCCATGCTTAGCGGAGATGCTAGGGATAACCCTAGATGGTTTGGATTGCTTTACCGCCCTGACCCCGGTGACGATTGGCGGGAGCCATCTACATGGCAAAAGGTTAATCCGATGCACGGCATTTCTGTCTTTGAAGATGCCATCCAAAGCAGGGCAGAAGAAGCAAGGCATAAACCAGCCGCTTTAAACGAATTCCTTTGCAAGACACTAAACCTCTATGTCTCTGCCAATGCCGCATGGATTGACCGGGCTTATTGGGATGCCCCTGCCAGTATTCGTAAGGAATCCAAGCCTGACCCAGAGGCTGTCTTTATTGGTTTTGACCTTGCCGCAACCCGGGACTTAAACGCTGTCTGCACGTTACGGCGATATGGGGAGAATGACTTTGAGGCGGACTTTAAGTTCTTCCTGCCAGAAGAAAGCCTTGACCTTATCCCCAAGCATTACCTAGACATTTTCCGTGGTGCAACATCATCTGGCATCTTGCACCTGACGGAAGGCAATGTAATGGATGACCGGGAAATCTTTGACTACATACGAAAGGAGTGCGACAAGTATCACGTCAAAGAGGTTGGGTATGATGCCTACAACGCCGCTTCGCTGGTTGCCCGGTTATACGAGGCAGGGGTGCCAGTAAAAAAAGTGGGGCAAGGTATGGCAGTGTTAAACAACCCATCCAAAACCGTAGAGAAATTGATTCTAAACACTCAAATACGTCATGACGGCAATCCGTTTGTTGGATGGCAACTTGGCAACTGTGAGGTCTTTACAGACGTCAATGGAAACATTAAAGTCAGGAAAAACGAAGCCGACAAAGCCGCAAAAGTTGATGGAATCATTTCTTTAATTATTGCCATGCACTGTTCTTTGGATAACCCGTTTGTAAATTCATCTTTCGGATTCCGCAGTTTCTGAGTAGAATCATTAAAAAAGTGGGGTAAAAAATGGCTATTCTGGACATCTTTAAGCGGAAAAGTGTGGCTCAAAATGAGAGCAACACTGTGCTTGGTCAGCTCCAGTTGGGCAACCAAGTCATTTATGGAACTGCCAATAATGGGCAAACAGCCCAGCAACTGCTATACGTCACTACTTCAAGCACCACAGTTGCGGGGCGTGTGCTGGATATTTCTGCACTTACCCGCAATAGCACCGTTATGGCTTGCGTTGGTGCAAAGGCACGGGCACTTGCACAATGCTCACTGGCTATCATGTCTAAACAAGATGATGGCACTTTTGTTGATGCACTGCGGGATGAGTCCGTAGGGGCGCGGGATAGGGCAAAAGCCAAGCAGGTTCTCAATCTGTTGCAAAATCCAAACAATTTCCAAAACCAATACGAGTTTTGGTATCAGTGGTGTATGTGGCAGGATTTGGCAGGGGAGTCATTTACTCTCTGGTGGCGCAAAGACCAGAAAGACCCAAACCAGACGCCGATTGAAATGTATAACTTAGATGCCACTTTGATTACGGTGGTATTGACCCCAACCCGGTATCCGCAATATCGTTTGTCTACCCCATCTTACGGATTTTCAAAAGATGACCCGCTGGACTACCACCAAATCATGCACCTCAAAGAAGCCGCTTGGCAAGGTTCGTCAGGCTTCAACAAAGGCATTCTTGCTTCAGAGTTGGTTGCCCTCGACCAAGACATCGACATCTATGCCAACTTCATTATGCAAAACGGAGCCAAGCCCTCCGGTATGTTTACTACTGAGCAAGTCATCCCGGATGCCAAGTTTAAAGAGGTAGCAAGCCGCATAAAAGAAACTTGGAATGCTATGACGGGAAGTCGCAACTCAGACCCGTCAAAAGCAGGTCAAGGTATGCTTCTTGACCAAGGCATGAAATATACGCCAATAGATATGCTCACTTTGCAAGATGCAGAGGCGGCGGCGTTAAAAGTTCAAACCATGAAGCGCATCTGCGGTTTGTTTGGTGTGCCTCCCGCTATGCTGGGAATTGAAGACCAGAAATACAATAATACCCAGACAATGCTAGATGAGTTCTACAAAACCGTCATGTATCCGATGGTTATTAACATCGAGCAAAAACTCAAGCAACACCTTTTGCGTGGATATCCAAATCTTTGCGTCCGATTCGACACAAAGGACTTTTTAAAAGGTGCGCCGCTTGACCAGATGAATTTTGTGGTGGCGGGAGTCAAGGCAGGGGTTATGACCCCCAACGAAGCCCGAGAGTATCTTAATATGTCAGAAATGGAAGGGGCTGATGAGTTGGTCGGTGATACGACTAATCAAGAGCCCTTGCCGGGGACTTCTCCACAAGACACTGGTGGTGGGGGTGGAAATCAAACCAGAAAGATGAACATCGGGGGAACCTGAGATGAATCTCTTAAAAAAGGCACTATCGTATTTGACTTCACAAGTCAAGCAACCTAGTGTTACACTACCAGTATTAGAAGAACAACCCCATACGATACGACATGATGACCAATCTATCAAACTAGGGGTGATACATGAAAAAACTAACTCTGGTGTGCGAGGCGCAAGTAAAGTTAGCTCAGGGCGCAAACGAAGCACAAAACCCAAGCGGGTTGATTGAAGCGCAAGTAACCACATGGGGCGCACGTGAAGGCGCGGATGGTCGCAAGTTCAATTATCAGCCAGAAGGTTTTGCAGATTGGGCAAAAGAGTTTAAAGAAGCGGGCAAGCCGCTTCCAATGTTCTTAAACCACAATGACCTCGGAATGCCGATGGGCGAGTGGACCAATTTTGAGTTTGACGATGACGGCATGACTGCTGAAGGTCGGCTCTATCTCAATACGGTAGGAGGCAATGACCTCTACCAAATCCTTAAAGAATCTCCCAATATGTTCGGCGGCGTTTCAGTCGGGGCATACGCAGAGGAGGCTTGCTGGGTTGACGGTGAAGGCAATCCAGTAATGTCAGGCAATGAAGATGACGACTCTTATTTCCAAATTACCAAAGGTGGTTTGCGTGAAGTATCGGTCGTTATGTATCCAAACAACCCTGATGCCGAAATTACAAAATTAGAGATGTTTGATGCCACCGGGCATGTAAACGTCCGCTTAGTTGAGAAGACCTTGCGTGAGGCGGGTCTATCAAGAAAAGATGCGACCACCGCATCTTTGGTTTTCAAGCGTGCCATTGACTTGCGTGAGGCGGTCAAGAAGCCACTTGAGATTACGCCAAGTCAGAGTGATTCTGATGCGGTGGTTATGGAAGCCGATGCTTTGCTTGAAGCGTTAACCGCTAGAGAGTTGGCAAGGGCACTTGATAAACGCATCCTGAAAGGAACCGCAAAATGAGTATCGAAAAAGTACTTGAGAAAGTAGACGCTATTGAGGCGTCTAATCTTTCCAAAATGGAAGAAATGAAATCTGAAGTTGCCGCCTCGGTTGATGCCGCAAAAGCGGAAATCGAAGAGAAGTTCAATTCACTTGAAGCAAAAGTGGCATCAATCAATGTCCCCGAAATTATGCGTGCGCCCGCGAAAACTATTCGCCAAGACGTTAACCGCATGGTCACGGAACAACTGCGTCAGTTTGCCAAAGGCAACGGTCGTGTCCAATCAGAACTCAAAGTATTTGAGTCTGTTGACCAATACGATGCGTATATGAAAGAAGCCTCTACGCTGACTGGCTCTGGTGCTGGCATTGGTGGTCGGACTGCTTACGACCCCGTGTTCCACCGTATGCGTCTTGCTAACCCCTTGCGCGGCACTTCCCGCAATGTCTCAACTGATGGTTCAACTTATCAGTTCCGAGCCAAAACGGGCAACGCTGGACCAGCATGGGGCTATGCCATTCAGAACAACGGTGCGGCAACTACTGAAGCCACTTCTATTTGGCAACTGAACCTCAAAGACTTGAACGTGCAGTTCCCAATTCGCACCGCCGCTCTGGACGACATCGACGGTTTGGAAGCCAACGTGGTTGACGATATGCTGGTGGAATTCAGTCAGGCAGAAGGTGCCTCCATGATTTCCAACGATGACCAAGCAGGTTCTACCACTACCTCAACTGGTGCAACTGATGGTCTGCGTGGTCTGGATTCTTATCCGGGCGCAAACGGCAGCTACACTGGTGGCACTATCTCGACAGCCGCTTTTGGTTCGTCTGGCACTGCCGCTTCTGATGGTATGCACAGCCTTGCCACTTATGACCAACTGACGACTAACGCCGCTGGCACTGCCAACAACGTTACGTTTGAAGACATCATTACTTTCTTGCACAGCCTGCCGCAACAATACTGGAGCAACGGGAACAAGTTCTTGATTAACCCCCAGATGCTGTCGGCAATTCGTGGACTGAAAGATAGCAACGGCACCCCAGTGTTTGAGCGTATGTCTCCGTTGGTTTATGAGGGCATCGTTGGCAAATTGCTTGGCTACGATGTGGTTGTCAACGCTTACGTTGATGCCCCCACTGCTCCCGGCACTGCCGCCACCACAAGTCAGTATCCAATGTTCTTTGGTGACTTTAACCGTGGGCACACCATTGTGGACCGCTTGAACATGGTTCTCCGTCGCTATGACCAAACGCAACCCGGCTTTATCACCTTCTATGGCGAGAAGCGTTTGTGTTCTAGCGTAGTAGACCCGTTCAGCATCATCCGTTACCGTTCTACGGCTACTGGTGCTTGATTAGGCGAGGGGGGCGAGAGTCCCCCTCTCTTCGTAACGAGAGGAATTACTATGACCGCAAAAAACAAAATTTTGGAAGGCATCGAGAAGTCACTACTCACGGGTGAGCGCGTGACCATTGACCTGCGTGAGGCTTCGACCCTTACGGGTTCAGGTCTGGATGCTGGTGGTCGGACGTATTTCGATGATGCTTTCGCTCGTGCCCGTCTTGCTAACCCGTTCCGCATGGGGTCACGAAACATCAAGACAGAGGATATGTCCTCGGTGGCGTTTGTTGCCAAAACTGGTAACGCTACTAACCAGACAAATCCATGGGGCTACACTTTTACCCCTAACTCAGGCAGTCCCAATACTGCTACTACTTTTTGGCAATTGCCTAGCCGTGTCGTAACTGCACAGTTGCCAGTTCGCCTTGCTGCATTGGAAGACATCAATGGGCTTGCAGACGAATTGCTTTATGACCTCACGATGGAGTTTTCGCAAGTCGAAGGCGCATCTATGGCAATCAATGACGACCAATCTGGAAGCACAACTACTTCTACTGGCGGCACTGAAGGCTTGCGCGGTTTGGACAGTTATGCCTCTGGTGCAACTTCTGCTTATGGCACAAGTGGTGCCGCTATTACTAATGGCATCCATACCATTGCTACCGTATCGTTATCAGGGTCTGCCATTACCTATAACAAAGTGGTAGACATTGCCAATGCCTTGCCTCCGCAATACTGGGCACAGGACACAGTGGCATGGCACATGACCCCGACCATGATTCAAACGTTGCGGCAATTAAAAGACACCGCCAACTTGCCATTGTTCTTGGAATTGGGTGAACCCGGTGAGGGTGGCGCAGTTGGTTCAATCTTTGGCTGGCCTGTTATTCCCAACTCTTACCTGTCTAATGATTTCCCAATTTATCTCGCGTGCTGGGAATGTTTTATGACTATTGCGGATGTGCAAGAAATGACTTGCCAGATGATGGAAGAAACTGCACCCGGGTTTATGACTTTCTTCTGTGAAAAACGAGTAGTCTCTACTGTCCGTGACCCGTTCGCGGGTGTTCGTGCATCTGCCGCCTAAGAGGTGAACCATGCCGGTTGAAAATATGACACTTGCCCCGTTCTATGCGGGGAATCGCAATCCTTACAATTACGCAAAGATTGAGCAGGTGTCTCGTGACTTGGCTACGGCATGGCTGACGCTAGATGAAATTACGCAACAATTAAACCTGTTCCAAGACGAAAGCCAAGACCCATATCTGCAATCTATCGAACTTGCTACCCGCATGGCAATAGAAGATTTTCTGGGCATGGCAATCTTCCCGACTACATGGCGCACCTACTACGCCAACTTGGGGGTTTATAACACTCAGTGGTTTCTTGACTTGCCAGAAGTGGGGCTTGGTGCAACTGGGGTGACTATCAATAAAGTAGAGGTCTACACCACATCCAATACGGTTCCGGTGACGCTTGCTACAACGGCTTATTCCTATGACCCAACTGGCAATCGAGTTATCCTAAACCAGTTGCCAAACAACTTAAACCAGAACATCGTTAACCCGATTGTGGTGACCTATACGCAAAATACCAGCATCATTTCCCAGTATCCAGTCATAAAGCAAGCGGGGTTGATGTTGCTTACGCACATCTACAACAACAGGTCAAACACCACAGACGTAAATCTAAAAGAGATTCCGTTTGGTGTGGCACAGTTGCTTCGCCCTTACAAGCCTCTGGTGATGTAAATGCCTATCGTTCGCTACGAAAACCTTGTCATAAACACCGTCAGCAACGGCGTAAGTGCTGTTGGTGAGCAAACGACGAGTGTGACTCGTTGGTTTGAGACACGAGGGTTAGTGCACGATATTTCTAATAGTTTAAGAATTTCAGAACGGTATCGAGCGTATAGTGACTTGGTGAGCATTACCCTGAACTACACACCGAACATAAAGCAGATGGTGGATAGCCAAGAGGGATACTCTATTACGTGGCGTAACAAAGATTGGCGTATTACGGATGTCCGTGAGTCGAATGACCGACAGAAAGCCACCTTCGTTTGCTATCGCAATGACCCGGTGGTGCCCGTATGAGCGTTCAACAAAATCCAGTCGATTACGCTACGGCAATTCAGGCACAGTTGACTGCTACGGTTACCCCTGTCCCTGTCTATTCTGTTTTTAACCGCAACTTTGCTACTCAGCCAAAGTTTTTGACTTGGCAGTTGCGGAATGTGCACCAACCCGTTTATACCGGGCAGATTCAAAGCAACAAAGGTATCGACAGACCCATTTTTCAAGTGTCCGTTTTTGCGCAAAGCCTCCAAGATGCTTTCTCTATTTCGAACACTATATTACAATCTCTCCATGGGTATTCAGGGCAGTTTGGTGGGGCGTCAGGGTTTGTCGTTTCTAAGGTTGACGTAGATTGGCTCTACCACACCTACGATAATGAACTCGGACTAAACCAAGTCATTCTGGACTGCACCTTGGATGTTCCGACATAAGACACGATTAACCAACTTTTTTGAAAGGAAAGAAACATGGCAATAATCAATAAAGTCATGCCGGGATATTCCGCAACGCTTTGGATGCAAGACGACGCGGCACCTACCCCACTAACTGATGCTCAACTAAGCACTTGGACGTCACAAGTTGCCGACATTATCGGGACCGCCGCTGGCGGCACCGGGACTGCTGGCTACAATGTGCCCGTAGAGGCGATTCCTGCTTTCGGTGCAGATGATGCGTTTGCCGCTTACTCAGTGGCTGGCGCACGCACTGGTGCAAAAATCACCACTCAAAACCAAGTCACTTCTTTGACTATTACGGCGGCGTGGAATCCTGCAGATGCGGCTCTGTTGCAGATTCGCACTGACGGATATAGCGGCACAACCATTCGCACCTATGTTATTGCTGTCTATGATGGCACCGATACTGTTGCCTATGCGTTCAACGCCCGTGTCGGTGGCTTGCAGTGGGACATGAGTCCTGCGGCAGAGGGGAAAATGATTTTCACCATTCACCCCGTGGGAGGCAACTCTTACGGCTGGAGTAACAATACTTAACGGAAGCCCCTTCGGGGGCTTTTTTACACGATGACGACAATACAAAATACCTCTGACCTGCTTTCCTATGTAGTCAACCTCGCTCAGTCGGGGCAGAAGAATTGGTTTGGGTTCCCGCAACAACGCATTGCGGGAATTCACCTCTCCTACGAAATCGCCAAGATTCACGCAGACAAGATGTCGCCTGAAGAAGTGGTCGATTATGTAGTGAGGCTAAACAATGCCATCTTCCAGAAACTATTGAAAGGAACAGCAGAATGAGTGTCAGCAAAAAACTGGGCAAGGCTCTCCAGCAAATAACCGAAGACCTGCCTGTTCGCAAAATTACCATTGACCTTGGCGAAGTCAAATTTGACCTGCGTGTTCGTGTTCCTCTAAAAAAACAAATAGAGGAAATAAACACACGCATAATCAATCCACCCAAAGAAAAGGCAGATGCTATCTATGAGCAACTGTCTGGTCCTATGCGTCAGACAATGACGGAAGGGGGAGAGGATTTTGTCAAAGCATTAAACGAAAACAACAAATCTATCGTGATGCTAGATGATGACCTTATTGTCGACGGAACCTCAGTTCGGCAAGTGGCGCAACTACAAGCAATGGAGCATCAAAAAGTAGAAGAGTATTTCCACTTGCTTGTGCCGGAGCAGGGTGATGCAGTAGATGAGAGTTACGAGCAAATTACAGAGGAGTTCCCTGAGTTTGTGGTTACGGAAATCGTTAATGCCATCCAAGCCGCGATTTCTCCTGACTACAAGAGCGTAAAAAAAAATTAAGGAAAAGTCTTCGAAGGCAAGTTACTGCCGCAATGGTGTTTAACGGTCATACGGAGAAAAGTGTCAATGATATAAGCGAGGAAATTTTTACGGAGATTCAAGTCATGTATGCGGACGGAATGCTAGGAAATCGTGCAGTGTTTGACTCAGTAGCACCGTTGACTAGCGGGGTGTTTAACTACATTCGTCCTCCTTCATCCCCTGCCTATAAGCCCGAACAAATTTTCCCGTGGATTAACGAATACTGGAGCAACCCTGATTTAGAGCCAACTACACAAGAAAAAGTCAGTGACTCATTGTTCACGTTTATTTCTCAAGCCAAAGGTTACTCGCAAGAAAGGTTTAGGAAATGAGCGTAGTATTCAAAATGGAAGGCTTTGGCGAACTCATCAAACAGATGGATGAGTTGGGGCAAGAAATTGGCAAAGCCAAGACAGATGCAATCTGGCGCAAGGCAATGGCGTATGCCATGGAACCCGTGCTAGATGATGCCAAATCATTTGTTCCAAAAGACACGGGGGAAACGGCGTCCCGAATCTATATGAAAGTCCACCGTCCAATGGCGCGGGACAAGCAGGGGCGGCGTTACATGGGCGAAGAATACATGGCGCGGGTTACTGCCAGTCCAATACGGTCAGACTCAGTTCTGAACTACACCGTCAACAAAAAAGGCAAACTTCGGGCAACTTGGTCAAACAAGTCACCCGCACCAGTTGCCCAAGAATTCGGCAACGCGCATAACCCGGCTCACCCCTTTCTTCGTCCCGCATTAGAACTTAACATTCCAAGAGTGGAATCTAGGCTTGGGTGGTCGGTTTGGCAAGCCATTCAGCAACTTGCCCAAAAGCGCAAGAAAGGATAAGTTATGGCGGTCATTGGTTCATTAACGGTCAAATTAGGTCTTGTCACTGTCGAGTGGGATAAAGCGACAGCCAAAGCCAAGCAGGAAGCAAAAAACCTCCAGCAAGCGTTTTCTAAGTTGGGGGTAGACATGACCAGCCTCCAAACGTTGTTCCGCAATCTTGGCGGGGCGGCGGGGCTGAGTGTCGGCGGTCTGGTTGCGATGACGTCTGCCATTATGGACATGGCAAGCAAGATGCAAGACCTTACTGATGCTACTGGTGTGTCTGAAGGTAAGGTTCTGCAATTCCAAAAAGCCTTGGCAATGGCTGGCGGCAAAGCAGAAGACGCTGGCACTATTCTTGGCACTCTCTTTACCAAAATCTCAGCCGCCCGTGACGGCAACGATGTTGCTATTGCTCAATTCGAGGCATTGGGCATCTCATTCAAAGAACTCAAAACAGCCACGCCCGATGAAGTTATCCAGCGGGTCTATAGCGGGCTTTCAAAAATTAGTGACTCATTTGAGCGGGTAAGGGTCACAAAAGAATTGCTCGGCAAAGCAGGTCTTGGCAAATCAATTACCGAGATAGCAGACGCTCTCGGCAAATCAACTAAAAAGTTTGACGAGCAAGCCGCTGTCCTGCAACGCTGGGACAAGATGGCAGATGCCTTAGAGAAAACATACGCCAATCTTAAGATGGCAATTGCTGAGTTGCTTGTCCCCTTTACCAGTGAAAAAGTCATTCGGGTAGAACAATTTAAAGCGGCGTTAATAGCAATCACTGCCGCAACAGTAGTTGGGGGAATTTTTCAACTGGTAACGGCGTTTCGGGCATTAAACACTGCTCTAAAAGGAACTGCGGCTTTAAGCGTTGCTATTACCTCACTCAAAGGCAAAAAAGGTATTGCCATGGGTCTAGGGGCAGTGGCGGCTTACGCCGGGGCGATGGCGGCTTTTAATCAAGAAGACGAGAAAGAAGAACAGAAAACACAACCAAACCCAGATGGAACAGATTCTGCTACTCCATCCGGAGGCAAAGAGGGCGGCAATGCGGCTATGCAACAGCGGGCACGCCTCCAGTTGTTGCGTGACCAAATTAAGTATGCTGAACTAAGAAATAATATTGCAAAAGAGTGGCTCTATACCAATGAGTGGGTTCTGAAAAAAGCAGAAAGTATTCTCCAAAAAGAACAAGAGCAAGCGCAAGCAGCGGTAGAGCGTAATCAAGCGTTGGCAAAAGAAAATCTGACGTTGGAGCAAAGAGGGTTAATTCAAGACGAATTCAACCTGAAGATGGAAAAGGCGGATTCAGATGACAAAGGCCGCAGAGACTTAATAGATGCTCAGCGTGAAAAAGCATATAAGTTGATGATGCTAGAGACTGACCAAGCAAAAGCGCGAAACCGTCTTACTTTAACGGGGTTGTTGATTGAAGAACAACGACGCAACAACACCGAAGCAGAAACCCAGAGGCTTACGGCGCAAATTGGCTTAGAGCAAAAACTCCTTGGCATCAATCAAGCGCAAGCAAGGTTTGAGGCTGAAAACAAAGACAACAAAAAGGCCCCAGAGTATGAAGAGCAGATGCGTCGCTTTATGGAGCAACGCAACCAAGCCACTAAAGAATACGAAACTCAGCTCAAAATAATCAACCGTGAAGAAGAGGTGCGCCTATCGTTATTGCGTCAAGAATTGGCATACCAAGAAAAAAGAAACGGGCTATTGATTCAAGCGG
>Ga0070749_10002564_pt1 | contig 12197 bp, 17 predicted proteins | sample VirMetDEL_Nov_18_FD_75180 | JGI IMG/M metagenome (GOLD analysis project Ga0070749, IMG submission 75180) | Aqueous microbial communities from the Delaware River and Bay under freshwater to marine salinity gradient to study organic matter... | ecosystem: Environmental > Aquatic > Marine >...
ACAAATGTAAATTCAAGATTATAGACTTTGGCTTTGCTTCAATGGAACCGTTTAATGATTTCCTTTCTTGTGTGAAAGGTACAGCTGGTTACTTCCCCGATGCTTATTCGCAAGAAACTGAAACAGAATGGTTGCCTAAAATAATCGCCAATGATATGATAAAAATCAATGGTAATATACCCATGGTCAGTGATAGAAAACTGGTTTACAAGATTGATAGTTTCTGTTTTGGAAGGGTTCTCTACTTTCTCAAATATTACTATGATGAGAATATAGTATACGGTTGTTATAACAACGAGAAGAAAAAGGGGAAAATTATAGATAAAATTATTGATGATTTGGTAGAAAACGATGTTTTTAAGAGACTGACTATACGCGAATGTTTAAATAAATATTTTGGTGAATAAAATGGAAGAATTCAAAAAACCAGATAGTTACAAAAATCTAAATAATAGCCAATATAAAAATGATGATAGAATCCGAACCTTTATTTTACACTCAAAAGGGAAATAAATCTTGGTTCGACAAACTTATAGTAACAATACCAGTTGCCTCATTTAGCGTTTGGTGTATAGCATCTACGGCTTTCACTGTTCTTATTTACGAACATATACATAATATATTAAAGAATGTTACAATTCACATCGAAACATAAAAAATCGCATATTAAAATGAATTATGATCTTTTATGGATATCTTACTATATAGGGGCGGGTTTAGCCACATACTATATATTTAAAACTGACGTTAAATATATCCTGTTTGCTGCCATCTCCGCGGAATTGGCTTATTTCATAGCTTTCAGGACCACTTGGAATTTTGTTAAACGTTATTTGTTCAATCTTTTTTATCTAATCTCATATGTAACACCATTAATATTATCGTAATATAAAATGACTAATGTATTACAGCAACCAGACGAAGTCAAGGAAACCCTAATGTTCCTGAATTACGTGGGAGATGTAACAGGCGGGAAAAAACTTTTCTTTGCTGAAAAAGTTTATGTAGGAAAATCAGATTATTATTTCAGATACAGAAGATATATTGAAGGAGAATGTATTGAAAATCAATTAGTTTTTCTGAAGAAACTTTTCAATTCTTATATTAAATTGAAAAATGGTTATGATGGCATATTTACAGAAGAGCTGAATAGTTCATTTAAAAAATTTTGTATAGGATTATGTACATTAAGTATTACATATCAAACAAATGTAAATTTAAACACGTTCTGTGATTATGTTATCGAGTATCGAAAAAGGAAAGTTTCAGAAGATCAATAATATTATCATCCAAAATAAGTTTATCAGCATCAATTACGAGAACATTGATATTTTCATTGTCAATCAGCCAGTCATCATGAAGTTTGTGTAGGTCGCGAAGATACTCTAATGGTATCTCATCTTCGCTGTCTCTGTTTCTCTTCTTGATTCTTTCGTAACTGACTTCTGGTGTAGACCTCAAATAAATCACATTTTTCACTTCTTTGCATACTTTGTTATATAACCATTTGCTCCATTTTCCATAAATTTCATACTCCAGTTTATCCATGTTACCATTTTCATAACAGTTGGCGGCAAATATGTTATCTGACAAAATAGAACGCTCGATGAAATTGATGCCTTCAGGTAGTTTATCTACCTGATGAGCTCTGGAAATGAAACAATTCATTTGAAATGCAAAAGACCATCTATCAATATTTTTGTAAAATTTATCAAGAAGTCCCATTTTCATCCAATCCCCTACAGGTTCCTGTGATACATTGCATTCTAAATGGTCTTTGATGTAATCGAGAAGGGTTGATTTACCCGCACCGATATTTCCTTCAATGTGAATATTTATGTTTTTCATTTTTTTAATTATTTATTTATAATTAAAAAATCATTTTACAATATATTACAGCAAAATGTCCCTGGTATTTTATATAGAGTATATGATATAGAACCATCATTGTTCTTTTTTATATTACATCTGGATAAAATTGTGGATTTTACTCTACATATAGGACAAGGTTTGTGCTTGTATCTTGCTTTATACAATAGTATACATGATGTGTGAAATTTGTGTAAACAAGTTAGCAAAATAATATCCGTCTCCATCATTTCAAGACAGATTGCGCACTCTTCCATTTTAAAAGAGAATAATTTACCGGATACGTAGTTTTTTAGATATCATAGCATTCGTTTTTGTAACGAATCTCTTATATTTCATCAACATAGGGTCGTCTTTCAGTTCTTGAGCTAATAATGTATCATCCATATCTAAATATTTATCCTCAAGTTTTCTTATCCGTTCATTTCTTTTTTCGCTAAAAGGTTCTACTGGATATAAACAATTACCAGCACAAGGAAACCAGTAATCCTTTGTATTTACAAGAGTCCTTGATGTCCCGGACGATTTAAAAAAATACACTGTTTTTCCATCTGTTTCCACTTTAGCTATTTTTCTACCACCCATTGGTTCTTCTATTGTAATTTTTGGTTCGAAATCTGTGACATCTAATTCGTCATATAACGAATCAATTTGAGAGCTTGACATAAATTTCAAGCTATCTTTGTAATCCTTTACTTGAGTCATCTCTTTCGTTGGTTTAGTAATAATGGGTTCCAGAACAAATTTTCTCCTCAAAGGCATATTTTAAATTAAAGAAATTTATAAATATTTCTTTTTACTTTTTGAGTCAATTCCGGGTCTCGGAGCATCATTTCGAATAACAGCTTTTTGGCTTCCCTTTTCAAGTCAGGATTTTTGATCATCATTATCTGTGTTATCATATCCTCGTAGTTCCTCATCTTTATTCGTAAGTTCATTTATAGCTTCTTTAATGGGGTCAACGTATACATAATCCATCATCATAATGTAGCGATTTTCAACTTTCTTTGTCATCTTCATTTGACGAAACCCTTTTCTTGCTGGTATGACAAGAGTTCTACTATTATCAAACTCAATAGTCATCATAGCACTTGCGGGATAAGGGATATTGTAAGCCTCATTTTGTTTCATCTTCATTTTCTCTGTTTTCCTTCCAATAACAATTTCCGGGGACTCTGCTATTGTAGATACCAAAACTCTACTAACCAATTTGTGTTGAGATTTTTTGATAAACAGTGTTTTGTCTTTACCTGATGGGGGAAGATACAAAGAGAACACCATTCTCGATTCTGCAGGTATCTGGAATTTTTCCCTCATATACTTATCAAGGGCATCAATATGGCTATTTTTACTTTTTAACCATACAAGACGTCCTGGTTCTGGTTTAATACTGTTGGATATATCGCCTTTGATTTTGTCTATATCGAAATACAGGGACAAAGATGGTAACATAGACGATATACTCATATTTCTTAAATCCATTTTAAGAAATATTTTATTAAGCCTTTTCCACTAAATACACTGGTTTATTGATTTTTGCTAGTTTGATACATTTCTTTATCAAGTTGCGTTTCATAACATGAACCTTGGGACAGGCTATATCAATGCACTCGAGTTTATGTTCATGTGGTTTATATTTTTCTACTAAACTTATGATTTTGGGTATATTACCCGCATCAGAAATATTCAAGTCAGTTAAATCAAAGACAAATCTAACTTTATCATTTTCCATATACGAATCTCTTATCTGTTGGTCCAACATAGGAATCTCGGAACTATTAGAAAAGTTAAATTTTACAACCTTGCTCATTTAAATATAAAAATATTTTAGAAAAATTGAACATAGAAGAAATGATAAATGAACGCAACTAAAGCACCAAAACCAAGTGAAGCACCCCAGATAAGAGAGCGACCTCCGTCTGATAACAAGTTGTGGTCAGCATTCTTTTGATCCGAATCTTCCGGTGCTGCTACACCCACTGCGCTCAAGAAATCATTGTCACCCATCAATGCTTTTGGGTAGAAAGACAAGAAAATCGAAAACAGGATAAACCAGGATGCCAAAAATATGGCGAGTGTCACGTGCCATTTGCGGATATTAATTGTATCCATATAAGTTCCTCTTGCCACGCTCAAAGCTGCAAGTGTTCTGGATCTTGGGGTAATTGGTAATGCCATTTTAATATTGTAAAAATAATTTTAATTAAAAAAATGAGTGATTATTTTACAAGAATAAATTCAAGCAACTATAAAACTAAGCTAGGAAATTTAAAAACGTTCGATAGGAAATTGAATTACGTTATAGGGGATCATACGGATGAAAAACTATATAGAAGAGGATGTAATCTTGGAAACACTCATTGGGGTCAATTGAAGCTCTTTGTTTCTGAATTACTTTTTCTTACTCATTATTATGATTCAACGGAAACGAACGATGTAGTGTATGTTGGTGCGGCTCACGGCGACCATTTAAGAGTATTGTCAAAGATGTTTCCAAAAATAACATTTCACTTATTTGATTCCGGAGATTTTAACGAAGGACTTTACAATATCTCCAATATCGTTGTCAATAAGAGGTATTTTGACGATTCTGATATTGAAGAATGGAAGAATCGCAAGTGTTTGTTCATTTCAGATATTCGAACAACAACTTATGACAGTTCCAAAACCAATATTGAAGATTTAAAAATCAATGAAGATACAGTTTGGGAAGATATGGCACTGCAAAGAAAATGGGTAGAAACAATAAAACCATTGTATTCTTTACTGAAGTTTAGACTTCCTTATGCTGAACAATTTGAGCTTGAAAAGGGCAAAACTCGCAATTACCTTGATGGTATCGTATACACCCAGGCATTTTGTAAATCTTCTTCAAGTGAAACGAGATTATGTGTTTTAGGAAAACAGATAACCGGCAGAGAATGGGATATTTTGAGTTATGAACGTAAACTATTTCATCACAATTCTGTTATTAGATGTAAATATTTGTTCGAAAATCCTATCGACAAAGAAAAGCGGTTCATATACCCAGAATTAGGATTATATAACGATTTTGATTCTGTGTATTTTACAAACGTGGTAATAGACTATATGAAGAAGATTAACATGGACATCACCAAAGAAAGCGTGAAAAAACTACTAAAATACATTCTTGATAATATCAAGGATAACGTGTCTCTGAAAAATATCAGAGATCATTAAATCTTAAGAATTTATAAAAGTTGTGTTCATTTGAATTTTCGAAGGTAAACCATTCTGGAGCTCTAATCGTTTGGTTTGCGAATTTTCCGGTTTCAAGGTAATACATTAGACCAAAGGAATTCAGAAAATATCCTTTTTTCCATATTCTGCGTATATGTTTTAAGGCTCTCTTGGTGTCATTGAATTCCATTTCTTCAGAAACTTTTACATTATTTATCGTAACATCGCCATTTGATACAACTATCTCCACATTTCTTAGTTCTAAATTATGTCTATCGTAAATTGGTACCTTGTTAAATATACCCTTTATAATATTTCCGATATTGTAAATACTATAAATCTGATAACCCTTTGTTTCATAATACGATATTGGTAAAGCTTTATTATCATACGGACTGACGTGTTGGACGTTATGTTTATCGAAAATTAGATTATCTCTCACCATGACACATCTTAACAATTCTTGAATACTCATATGCCTAAATTTCTTGTTTTCCATGTGGTCTTTGTCGGTATTGAAATTACCAACATAGGCATCAATTACACGAGTTTTCATATCGTCTATGTTAACATATGGATCAAGTAACATAGAGTAAACATAACAAACCGTATATATTCCGAGATTATTATTTGACACGATGAAATGCTTTATGTTGAGACCTCCCAGATATATAGCAAATGCTAACGCATTCTCCAAGTATCCAAATTCGTGCTGTCTAAAACTGGTGATGTTAATATTTTGGTATTCTTGTCTAAGTTTTATTATGGTTCTCAGAGTATAATATTCATAGCCTATAGTATCATTACTAAAGCTTACTATGTCCCTACAATTAAACATCGGCAAATTTTCCTTTTTACAAATCTTTGCAAAGGCTAAGGTTAACCTGAACACATGATAATTAGTGCTATCGTTTGGGCGATAAATAGAAATGGGCGATTTGCCATTTAAAATTTTATCGACATTGATTCTGTCTATTTTTGATTGTAAGTTATAATGCGTTTCTAAATCAGATTCACTCATCTTCTGTTTCACAAAATCAGACATTTCTTCATAATTCATAAGATGTTTTTCGTTACCAACCTCAAGGTATAACCTCCCGTTAGTATTGTGTATTTTCATCGCACTTAGTCCCATTTTTTCCAATCCTAAAAATGCTGACATCTGCTGTTCGTCGATGTGTATATGTTCGAAATTAACTCGAAAGCGCTTAACAAAGATATGAGAAAATTCTTCCATCTCAGGCGTCAAATCTCGCGAATCGTAATAATACACATCTCGATAGTTTAAAATTTTATGATATTTTTCGTTCATAGATTTCAATTGTTTTATAGGGACCTCGTAGCCTCTGTATAGAAACTTATGATGATGGTTAAAATTTTCAAAAAGTTTTGTTAGTTCTCTTTTTTCATTTTCTGGAATCTCCTCTTCTATATCAATTGTAAACAATTGCGTATCTGTCCCAATTCTTTTGTAACTGGAAAATTCAACTTTAGTTTCAAGATAAGATTCGGCAATCTCCTTTCTTAACACATTGAGATACTCGTAATTTTTATCACTTACTACAAATTCCATTTTAAAAACGATTTATTTTATTTAAAATTAACAAAAAATGGGAATCAGTGACCTTGTACCTTTTCTTAAGAAAAATGTCCCGAATTGTTTCGTTGAGACACCCGCTCATAATTTAAGCAAAAAAAGAATTGCCATAGATGGCTACAACTGGATATTTACATATCTTGGGATGTGTGTGAAGAATGTTAGTAATAAAATGAAAGACCCTCTTGATGTTATAAATCCTGAAAATGTGTTTAATGGCCTTGTCAAAGAATTTCTGAGATTCAATACCAAATTGTTAACATATAAAATTACACCTGTATGGGTTTGGGATGGTAATACATTACCAGCGAAAATCGACACTAAGGAAAAAAGACGGGAAGAAAGAAAAAAGAGAATTGAAAAGAGAGATAATTTAAAGAAACAAATAAATGAACTATGCGTGTTGGAACGCCCAACGGAACTGATGGAAACATATAGAAAATTACAAGCTGACACGTTCTACTTTCCCAGCGAAAACATCACAGCCCTTAAAAACCTTTGCGAGAGAATCGGAGTCCCTAGTATAACAGCTAAAGGGGAAGGCGAATATTTAGCAGCATCCCTTGCAGTGGAGAGAATCGTTGCATGTGTATGGTCTGCTGATACTGATACTATTGCAATGGGTGCACCGTTCGTGACCAGAAAATTTGATACGAGAAACAACAAACTTTATATAGAAGGCGTTTTTACACCTACTATTTTAAAGACGCTAAATCTTTCTCATCAACAATTTAGAGACTTCTGTATCATGTGTGGTTGCGATTTCGGTAGTCGCATCAAAGGTGTCGGACCAAAGAAATCATTAGACCTCATTCAAAAATACAAGACAATAGAATCGATAGATTTTAACAATGATAAACTCAATGTCGAATGTTTGAAACACGAAATATGTAGAGAATTACTAACTCCCTCTATAACAGACCTCAATGGAAACTTTGACGTCCTGAACATAAAATCCGAAGAATACGATGAAGATTTGGAGAAATACAAATCTAAATCCGAGTTTGAAATTCTCTTTTCGAGAACACGTAATTTTCCTCCTGCAGAAAATGTTCCAAAATAAATAATCTTATATGAATTCTATATAAAATTATGAACGATTCTATTGGTTTACCAGACGAAATTGTATTTCATATAATGAAATTTATGGGATTACAAGATAATGAATCGTTTACAAATGCGTTTCCTCGATACTATTGTGAATTTATAAAGAGAAAAAGGCAATTCTTGGAAGAAAATTTTCACTTGAATTACAAGCCTTTGGTAAAAAAGGGTATAGATTATTTTATAAGAGAAAATAAACTATGTATTGGGGCGATTATGAGGAAAAAGAAATTCTTTATTGACAGTTTTCCAGAACCGTTTAGGAGGTTTTTTGTAGACTACGATACACCTTTAATACCCTATAAATGTAGGTTTGGGTTTGCGCTTAATCATCATTGGAGTGATGATAATAAATTCAACTGTAAACCCGAAGACCTAAAAAACAAGATATCGATAGGTAATTATCCGCCTGAATTCAATGTTAATAAAGATTGCAAATTTATACTAATAAAAACTAAATTAGACACCGTGATAAGTATATGGTCCATGGGATATTCTGCTAATTGGAATTGTCGTATAGACGGAGAAACACATTTTATACTTGGCGACTATTACATCAGCTTTTCCGTAATAGAACGTATATTAGAACAGATTTAATTAGACACCGAAACGCCTTTTTCTGACATTGAAAATTTTTAGTACATGTTCTATGTCACTGATACCTATTTCAGGCCATAGTTTCTCACTAAATATTAACTCGGAATACAGTGCATGACAAGGAAAAAACCCAGACAGTCTTTGTTCATTTCCCGATCTAAAGATACAATCTATTTGCTTTTGGTCTCTGTTGTATCTTTTATCCTCTTCAGAGCCGAAATTTCTCAAGTCTTTGTTATAATCGTAAGCAATAGCTAAATTTACCGTAAACGTTTTATCATCAGAATCACTAAATTCTTCAATGATTTTTCTGATATCTTCTGGGACTAGTTCCAAATCTCCAACCATATTAAAATTAACTTTGTAGTGTTGTTTTTCTAATTTTTCACACTGTTCTTGTGTAAAAAACTCGTTTTTATTTGTATACAAATTGTAAATTTTCCTTATCAATTCATAACCAAGGTCCACGGAACCATCATCTCTATCTACATTATCAATAGAAGAAATATACAAACTTAGCTCATCGACTTGTAACATATTGTTTAGAATCTTAAAATCAGTATCAACCACCTGTTTGACGTTTTTTACTATCATATTGTCGAACCAGTGGTCAATCAGTTCGTTAAAAACTATTCCTTTCTTTTTACAAAAACGTCTATTACCATCAGGTATTATTCCCAAATGAATTTTTTTGTCCATTTTATAATATTTTTTTTTAAATTTTCCACGAAATTTCAGTTTTTCCTTGGCGTTTCAGTGTTATATTTGTCTTTATGAAGTGATTGTTTCCATAAAAAGTATAGGAACTCGGATCACTTGATGTATAAACTTCTCTACTGTTGATTGTATCAGCAAGTTTTTGACATTTCTTACCCCATAGCAGATGTATACAGTTTTCTACCCTGGTATTCAAAATATCGATAACGATATTTGTAAATCTGAACCATAGATTACTATAAGACTTTGGACTATCGCAAGAATGGCACATAGCGGAATTCATGAAAAGAACACCTTGTTCTGTCAGTTTGTGTAAGTTATTATCTCGAGGCAGAGTAATCTCTGGATATTCATTTTTCAGTTCTTTGTATATGTTATCATATGACCTATTGAGAGTATGTGGATTGTCAGTCCAAATCACCACCTTCACTTTATCCAATGGTGTATTTTTGAAACAATCGAAAAGTTTTTGTTTCAAAGGGTAATATTTTGAAACCTTTTCTACTTTATCTATGATGGCTGATACATTTCTCATCTCTTCTCTGTATTCTTCAAACGCTTCGGACCAACCCTCATAATAGTTATTATAAAAAGCATCGTAAACAGATGATTTTTGTGTAACCTCTTCTTCTATGATAAAAGCCATTTTATTATATTATTAACTAAAAATATTTCATTTTAAAAATGAAATATATGGATGATGACATTGTCCTGGTGAGATCTGACAATATATTCAAATTCAAAGATTTAATACCCTTGAATAAGAACTACATGTATCTTAAAATATCAAATAATGGGCAGATTTTGGTATCGAAAGGAAAATTTTTAAAGTCTATATTTAGACTTAAAAATATAGAAAAAAAGTCAATAAACGACATCAACATAGAATTTTTTAATGACTATATATCTAATTTACTTGATATTATCAAAGAAGAAAATTCGGCTTATCAGTTTAATTTTCAATACAAAGAAGAAATTATTTTGTATTCATGTTCGATATATCCTTGTATGGTGTATCAAGATTGTAAAAGTTTCGACATTGTGGTTAGGAGAAACGACGAAAAAGATATTTCAAAACAAAAATACTTTACAGAATTATAGAATACTACAAAATTTATATGAAGAACCACTCACTTTGATTATAGAGTTGTCTATTGTTTCGTAAAAATCTTTGTAATCGGATAATTGCGTCTTTTCTTCAAACAACGGTGGGGTGTACTCTATTTGATAAGAATTGTTCATCTTGGATGAAAAGTCAAAAGCGCTAAATAGTTTTTGTTCGTTTTTGATTTCTTTCTGAGACGATATCCATTTAGGGCTTTTTGGTCTAAAAGCAGAATTTGGGTGCTTGTTATAATAATTTCTGGATATTGAATAATTTATGAAATGGTTAATATACAAAGAATCATTGAAATTTACTTTTACAGTATCAAAATTGGCTAAATAAGATATTCTTTCGTCTACTTTTAACATCTCTCTGTATTTCAGAGTTTTGTTACACCAAATACCACCACCAAGTAGATAAGAAACCATCATAAGCGATTCGTCACCAAATGGATAAAGATTAGTATGAAATGCTTCTTTGTCCAAATATTGGTAAAATACATTGCCTTCATCAACATTTGCCTTTATTCCATCAAAAGGTAACCATGTCCCTTTTAGTTCTTCCTGGCACTCATAAAAAGCCTGTGAAACTACTTTGTTATTATAGTTAAAGTGGACTATAATGATCTTGTTACTTTTTTCACCATTGACATACTCAAACACAGAGTTATTTTCCAATGTAACTACTAATATCTTGCCCTCTTCATTTAAAATACCGGCGATCTTTTTAGAATCTGTGTTGTATTTTATTTCGTGTGTAGATGTCATTTTTTAAGTAGGTATATTTTTATACTCAGCATTTATTATGACCCTTGTTATGTGTTCCATAACCCCCATTACAGTCATTTTTCTTCCCAGAACCGTAATGATTACCTTTCTTACAATGGTAACCAGTACAAGAATGGATGTAACCATCTACTCTGGTAACCAATACTCTGGTGATTATTATTATGATAATAGCGGCAATGATAAAAACAAATGTATATACCAACATTTTCTTTTCCAGTGACCCCAAAACTTGTCTCTGAGGGGGAGGATAGCCTGGATAGTTATAAGCTGATGCCATTGCAGGTTGTCGATATTGAGGATAATAACTCTGAGGACGATAATATGTGTTTGGTTCCTGCATGAAGTTTTGACCTTGCTGTACGAAGTTTTGACCTTGCTGTACGAAGTTTTGACCTTGCTGTACGAAGTTTTGACCTTGCTGTAGGAAGTTTTGACCTTGCTGGCTCATTCTTCCAAGGTTATTATGTAAATATTGTTTCCCTTGATTTTTTATATTTAAAGCCCCCTTATTAATTTTTTTCGGCAATGTCTTTCTTACCCTTTTAGGCATTTTAAGTATTATATTTTTTTGCAATTTAAAAATGTCCTCTAAACGTTTTTTGATATTGACATTTGTTGTTCTTGTTATAGTAGGTGTAATTATAGCAGTGGTTTTGACAAACGATGATGACACCGGGGATTTTAACATACGTTATGTTGGTAATGCGAAAAAATACGAGTCATTTATTAAACAAGGTGTCAATAGATGGTCAAGTATAGGAACAGGAGGTGTATCCATCATATTTAAGATACAAGATACAATTTCAGCTGTTGTAATAGCTAATACTTATGGTAACACGATAACCATAGGCGAGTCCATTTTCAAATCTCAATCTTCATTTCTTAAAGTTTTAACGATAGCTCATGAAGTGGGTCATGTGTTGGGTATAGGAACATGGAATGAAACCAAGGATGTTTTGGTTAGTGGCAATTTGAAATATTTGTCCGAAGTTAAATATCCTTTGACGGCAGCTGCTTATGTCGACAAGATAAGACCTGCCGGACAAACCGTCCCGGGACCACCTTTGGAAAGCGGGGGACATGGAAGTGGTTCTGATTTAGTTCACTGGGAAGATTCTGTAGATTTAGGTATGGAAAGAGACTTAATGGTATATAAAATTTCAGCATCATCTTCTGTAATTTCTATATTAGACCTTACGTTTTTGAAAGAAATTGGTAG
>Ga0070749_10002565_pt1 | contig 12192 bp, 17 predicted proteins | sample VirMetDEL_Nov_18_FD_75180 | JGI IMG/M metagenome (GOLD analysis project Ga0070749, IMG submission 75180) | Aqueous microbial communities from the Delaware River and Bay under freshwater to marine salinity gradient to study organic matter... | ecosystem: Environmental > Aquatic > Marine >...
CGAGGATGGCGCGGGCAGCGTTGTCGATCATGGCGCATCAGTCGTGTCCCACATGATCGACGCAGCCCCGAAACGATCCCCCTGACAGACAAAGGGGCATGGGGAGAGCCGGAGAACTCCCCCCTTTCACGGATTGCTCTCCCGCTCCGGACTCACGGTGTCGATATCAATATTGGGACAGAGCTGCTCCAGCTCCTCCGCCGTCAATGTGCCAAACTCCTCGATCCAGTCCAGTTGGATGAGTTCTTCCGATTGGTCGCCCAGTGCTGTGTGATTGTCTCGACCCAGTGTTCGAGTTCTCGCCATTGGATTGCCTCCTCGATATTGGTGAGTTCCTGCAACCAGCCTCGACTGCCCCACACCCGACTGTCACTCTTCAGGGGGTTCTGTTTCACCATCCGCTTCCAATCCCCCATGATCTGTTGAACCAGATAGCGGTAGGTCAACAGATGGATCACATTCCGAGCCCAATCGACTTCGGTCAGCGGGCGAAGCGGCTCGGTCGCTGTCGCCGTACCCTGGCCCGCCGATCCAGACATACCACGTCGTTTCGCGCCCATGCGTCGTTTTGCCCCACTCATAGTCCACCTCCCGTTGATCGTGTAGAGTTTCAATGATCTCACGGAGTTCGCGCTTTCGAATCCCGCGAGGGCTGACCCGCTGCATCAGATGCGAATGCGAAATGCGCTGTGCCCGTCGAATGTGTTTCCGCACTTCATCGAGCTGATCCGCTTTGACATCCCGGCGGGTCATTTTCAGCGACAAGGCGCTTTGGCCGAACACCCATTGCCAGGTTTCGATCGCCAAATCGAGATGGTCGCGGGTCATTGGCCAACAGCCCCGAACCACGTGTCCCGGCGTGATGTCCAGTTCGGCCAGCGCGAAAATCAACGCCAATCGCTGTACCATCTCGTCCGCTCGATTCAGGATCGACTTTTCGTGTTCTTCCGGGTCATCCGGCAAGCTCATGTACCAGTCGCACCGCCGCGCCTCCGCTTCGGCTGTAAACTTACACACGCCCTCCATCCACGTATAGCCCGCCACCCGCCGCACGAGATGCTGACGGACGGCTTGATGGTCCGGGGGCAGGAGAATCCTCGGATACTTTTTCTTGAAGTTCCGCTCACCCCACACGCACAAAATGCGTGCGAGTAAGCCTCCTTCTAACGCCTTTTCAGGAATGACCGATTGCAACCACTCCAGGGTGGTCCCTGCCAGCCAATTGATGCACGGGTTTTGGATGGTCACGATGCCGCTGGTTCTTGTGACATCCATCCAAGGCTCTTCCCGTGTATACAGGTCGGTCATCATGGTCAGAAACGCATGGCCGTGCTCGTTGGTGCGGATGTTCGCGGCCAGTTCGTCCTGAATGAGGTAGAGATTAGGGTTCGGGGGGATGTTTTGGCCCTGACTATCCACCGACCATTTCCCCATGCGATCCAGGATTCCCTCGCGGGTCACTCGTCCACTCAACACATCGGGAATTCCCGCCTCATACGCCAACTTCGTCGCCTGTTTGATCGCATACGATTTCCCGCCGCCGCTCGGCCCCAACAAGAGCACATACAACGAGGGACGAATCTTGCGATTGTCGTAGGTTTCCACCCACACCCGATTCATCACACTCGCCCCCAACAGGCTAATGGCGCTCCAGTAGTGCCACTGGGTGGGGGTTTCTCCTTCTCCGACCATATGCAAATACAGCGCCAGGAAATTCCGCGTGCGCTCCACAATACTATCACCCCGGCTCAACCGTTCGACGGCGTTGGCGGGGTCGTCCTGGTTTTCCATCTCGTGGTTGGACACTCGGTTCCTCCTCATCTCCCCACCCATTGGTGGTCAGATAGTGACGCATGGCGCGGATTTTCTGAGCCGTCGTCCGGTACGGAAACACCGCGTAATTCAGCGGGGGCAAATTCAGTGTGCGCAAATTCGGATTGGCTTGGTGGCATGCTTGATGAACGTACCAACGACCGTGAATGTGCCGCGTGCCGGTGTTGGTGCCGCAGACATCGCAGTAGGGGTACAGCGAATAGGGAGAGAGACCATAGCGAATGACGGCAGTGAGTCGCGGCGGCGCTTGGGTGAATCGAGAACGTGCAGGATTGTTCATCGTGACAGACTCCATTCGAGCTGAACGTCCTCCAGTTCGTCCGGCGTGGGTTCGGCGGTGAAGTTGCGCAGCGTCGTCCATATAGTTTCTGTAATAGTTTCTGTTTTGGCGAACACCGTATATGCTTCTCCGAAGCGTGACAGGACCAAACACTCACTCTGCAAATCGGGAAAATAATATTGCCCGGTGCTGTAGCGGGTCCAGCCTGGGAACATATTTTGCAGGTTGCGTGATGGACGATTCGACATAGCCTCACCCCTCCGTATTCTGTAGGCTAATCGCAGCGTTTGTCTTATGCGGATTGCGGGGGCGGTGTGACATGCGCCAAATCCTCCCGTCCGCCGAAATACACCAACAAATACCGTCCGACATAATCCACCACACTGTCGCAGTATTTGATCCGCTCGTCGCCTTCGACCGGCCCCGAAGGAAGAAACCGGCTCTGGTGCAGCATCTCTCCCACTTCTTCGACCGTCGCGCCGCACTGCAACGCCAGCGAAGCCATACGGGCGATGGTATCATACAAGGCGGTAATCTCATCGCTGACGTTCGGCCCGTGAATCCGCAAAAACAATTCGTGCGGCGGCGCGGCATCCTCCACCGACACATAGAGCCGACGTTGCCCGGCGATGCCGACTTTTTGGGTGATTTGCTTACGGCGAGCGGGTAGGTGTTGTCGTCCGCGCATACAATCCACTCCTATCTTGTCAACAGTCCACGAAGACCGGTCGTGCGCCAGTCTCCAACCGCAATCGGTCGTTTTTATGCCCGGCTCAGCACACGCAGCACGGCGATGTCCTCAATTTCCGACCACCTGGGTGTATACCCAGATTCAAAGATATACAGCCAACAGTTCTCCATTTCCGTGATATACCACCGGTTTGATGGGGATCCATACCATAGACACATAGAGAACGAACGGGATATCCAGAAGGGACAGATCTGGAGATGCTTGACGAATTTCCAGTTCTGGGGCATCGTTCCCCGGGGGATTGCGCCATTCCCTCTTTTGGCGGATTCGTCAAGTTTCATGTCGTCGGATTCAACAAGGTCGCTATCGCCCGGTCGAACACCGCACGTTCCGGCAATCGTTTCCATTCGACGGCTCCTTTCCAATTGATGCCGATTTCCACGGTACAGGGCATGCTCAATTCCACCCCATACAATACTCGGGGCCGCTCCAACGAGTCCACCAAAAACTTTGCCACGTCGTAGGCGGACTCCGGCGCAACCGAGATGAATAACGAGTCGTGAACATGGGCATTAATCACCCCGATGTCCGGTCGCCCCCTCAACTCCCGCCACAGCGGGAGGAACCCCCACTGATTCATCAGATCCGCACATTCGGACTGGGGCCAAAAGCTGTATGCGGCCCTCCACAGTTCGTCATGCAGGGGACTGCCCCATTCGACTTCTTCGAAATACAACCTCCGCCCCCAGGTGTTTTCCAGGTAATGTTTGGTCAATACCTCCCGCCGAAAGAACCGAAACAGCTCCTCGATTCCTCCGATCTTCTGACGAAGCGTGTCGATCCAGCCTTGCGCCTCCTCCTTGGTCACGGTGTAGCCGTCTTTCAGGATTTCGTCGGCCAGCTTTTGGCCGCGCACGTCGCGGAAAATGCCGTGAGCGGTCTTTTTGCCGAAATATCGTTGGGTTTTAGTTACTTGCTCGGGGGGCACCTGAAAAATATCGGCGGCAGCGGCGGTGTGTTGGTCGTATTCATCCGGCCTAACTCGCGCCTTATACAGCGCCTCCGTGTTCCCCGTCAAGTAGTAAATCAGCAAATAATCCAACCGGCTTTCCGCCGCGCTCAAATCGACATTCAGCACGATTTTGCCGGGTTCGGGTAAAAACATATCCCGGCACTCCCGGTCGATGTTTTGGGCGTTGGACCCGCTGCCACCGGGGTTCTTTTTGCTACTGAGCCGTCCCGCTTCGGTGTTGGGGCTGTACTCACTGCGCAACCGTCCGTCGGGGTCAATCCGCTCAGTGCGGTAAAACGTGCTCAATTGCGCCGTACGTTGGTGCTCCAACACCAACGTCATCACGTCTTTGAGATGGTACTGCTCGACTTTTTCTTGCAGGGCGGCTTGTCGGGCCCCCTGCTTGTCGATCCATTGCAGGAGCTTCCGTAGCGCGATTTCGTTACTACTCGCGGTTTTTGTCCCCTGCTTGTCTCGTTTGGCGTACTGCACAGGAAGACCCACGACCTCGTACAAGAATTGCCTGATCTTCGCGCCGCTCAACCCCGTCTTCCCGTACAACTCCAATCCCGTCAATCGCTTCAACTGTTGTTGGATCTCAATACATCGCGCCTGAAGCGTCACCAGCCGCCTTCGCCGCATCTGGTCATCGACCCGCATCCCGGTCCGACTCAACTCATGCAGGGCATGCAACAGGGGCACATACATCTGTCGATACCATGCCAACGTCGTCATCCCGTTGTCGCGGCGCTCTCCGGCCATCTTTTCAATGTAGCGCTCAGCCAACTCTCGCGTGACGCACACGTCAATTCCGTTGTAGATGAGGAAACTGCGAAAGCTGCTGCCAAACTCCTCATATAATCCCGCGTCCTTGGCCATACTTTTCCAATATGGTTGCCGCAGATCTACACTAGCGCGAAACGCCAGGGCGTGCTCTTCACTGGGGTTCAATGCGTGGGACATGAACATTGTGTCCCATTCCAAATTCGCCAACGCAATGCCCCGCTCCGCCAGGTGCCACCGATCATAGAACGAATTGTGCAACACTTTCTCCGTGCGGGGGTCTTCGCAAATCTCCTTGATAGTCGCCCATGCCGTGGCCAAGCGCTCATCGCTGCCCCAGTAGCTCTTCGTGGTCGGCACCGTCAACGACCGGCTCGGGTCCATTGACAATCCGATACACACGATGTCGGGGTCGCTCCATCCCTTGACCTTTTTCTCTTTGCCGGTCTGGGGGTCTTGCTGCGTTGTGGTGATACGCCGCCTGGGATTCTCAATATCAATGGCGACGAGCTTATGGCCGGTTTGCAGCGGGGCTGTATCACGAAATTCGCGGAGATCCCGCAACGACGGCGCAATGACATGCTCGCGGATCGGAAGGCGCAACTCCCGAAATTGAAGATCCTCCGCAATCCGTTTCCAGTCGCGCCGACACACCCCCTCCAACGATGGTTGACGGAACGTCGCAGAGGGGTGGCAGGTCGGAATGACCTTGATGGTCCGATTACGCTGATCGGTATAGGAGAGAATGCTACCGCGCCATTTGGTAATGCCGGGTCGCGCTTCGATGCCGTCGCGCATATGCCACGACACCGCCCCCAATCCCGTCAACGCATACAGTGGATAGTTCCCCATCGGGACGATCACCCACGGATCGGTCAACGCCGCCAGCCGTTCATGCAGATAGGCGATCCAGGGGTCGAGTTCGTCTTTGGGTACGGCGTCAAGCTGGTTATTCGGAACCTGATATTCGACTACATTGAGGATGTAAGCATCGGCCCGGCGCAGTCCGACCGCCTGCATCCAGGACGCAAGGCGCTTACCAGCCGGTCCAACGAACGGCAGCGGAGGGGTGTGCCGAACCTCGTTCTCGCCGGGGGCCTCACCAATCAATACCAGTTTGGCGTCCAATGATCCGGACGCAGGCACGCGAATCCATTCATCCGACACAGTTTACCTCATACGTTGCTGGAGGGGAGGTTCTAGGTCGGCTCCACCCCACCCCAACCGGTTATATCATCGCACAGCTTCGATGACGCCTACCCGTCAGCGCGTCAACTCCGTCTCCAGAATTAGAGTGGTCAGCTCTTCCTGGGAGGGCGCGGACCACCAGTGCCGCATGATCCCTTGATCATTCAACAGGTACCAATGGTCGTCGCTTATACGATGCAGGCTATACCCCGGCTTCAGCCTATAGCCTCCGTTCTTCACGGTACTATTTGCATTCGTCGGTTTTGGCATCATCGTGTCAATTGCTCCTCTACTACAATTTGCTCTATCTGCTCCACCACGCGACTCAACTCCCGCGCTAACGCCGCTCCCGCTTCAACGCTATAGCGCAGGACAAATTCACACGATCCAAGCTGAAAGGAGAGCCGACCGACTATTGGGGAAACGAGCATATTCCTCGAATCATAATGGTAGATCAAGCCCTGTACGTCGTCCGCGGTGTCGAGAAACGCGCCGATAATCCCCATAGGCTCCACCGCCCGCCGCTTGCGTGCTTGCTTGTTCATGTCCACCCCTCCTTTTCCTGATGCGTCCGGACATGCTCGGGAAAGTCCTGACGCGCTACGGTCTGTTCGCACAACGCGCACCAGTGTTGGGGCGGCGCTTTCGGTGTTTTGCCATTGGGTGTGGTCGGTTGTTTGGGGGTCGGTAAATCGTTTTTCATACGATACCAGCTTCTTCGATCTTTTCACGGTCGAGTATATACTGGGGCCGTTCTACCTAGTCAACAGCCAGTCTAATATAGCTTCCTCTATGTCGTTTTGGCTCGGTTCGTGGGTCCATTCGGCAACAAGTACAGCCTGTTCTCCAACGTTCCACAACTGAAAAGGGGATAGAGTGCGGGCTATCCAATTCCCCGATATTAGATAGCCGGGTGGCACTGGCGGTACTCGCCATATTTTGCTATGTCGCATGAGCGGCTCGACTTGCTCAACGTCCGGCATGACCATGTCCTTTGTTTGGAGGGAACGGCTCCGGGCCACCTCAACCCCCGCCTGCACGACCGCCTCAACCTCCTCCGTGTGTTCAACATGCAGACGGTGAGCCGTTCCCTGCCTCATTTATGGCGGTTTCCCTATCTCGGCTTCTCGGGGATCTCACCCAGCCGTTGTGTGCGTGCTGCCGGAGCCCTGGAAACCGCCGCTGTGCCCCTTACCGTCCCAGCTTCGTCGGAATGGCCGGTGGAGGAGTCGAGGGCGCTCCAACCGGACGCGCCGGACCGGGAATCGCCCCCTGAAGCTGTTGCTGCCGCGCGGGAGCCGGTTCGGTGTGAAGCTCCACCGCTCCCACCTCGAACCATTCCTGGATGTCCGCCATCGCATTTCCGTCTTGACGCAGAGTATAGGTGACCTTCCCGACTACTTCCCGATCCCGTAATTCAGAATAGATCAACTGGCGGTTTTTCCCCTCCATGACCACTCCAGCTTTCGCGGCCATGACTTTAAAGTTCCGTACGGCACTGAAGGTCCAGGTCTCCAGCTTTTTCGCTTCGGGGTCGTCCTTCGTGCCTACCCAAAAAATCTTGGTGTAGGTTTGTCCGAGGGCCGACGCAGGACCGGTAGCGACCAACTCGGCTTTGATGATCTTCTTCTCTCCGTTTTTGGTCTCGAACAGCTCCTCCCCGATGTTGGTGATGCGCCATTTGATCGTCCCTTGCGGAACCCGCGCAAAATCGTCGCGGATTTCCCCCGGGAAATTCCCCAGATCCGGGCCCAAATCAACGTGTCCCGCTACCGCTGCACTGCCATTGCTGTCCACCATGAGTTTACTCCTTTGTTGGTGGGTTAATAGGAATAGGGATTATCCCTATTCACACTTTGTACACTCGCTTACGGCTGCGGGGGTGTCCCCCACAATTTTGCATAGTCCATCTCGCAAGGGTCCGGAGCGCCGATTTGACTGGCGGCGCTCCACCCGCCGAAATAGCGCGTTTGAATCAGCGGATCTTTGGTTGCATCCTTTTCGGGTAAAAACGCCCGATACACTTCACCATAACCGGTTGGAAGGCTCTTGGCTAGCTTGCCGATTGCCGCCGCGCCGCGAATGACCCCCTCGGATGTCTCGAAGGCTTTCTTCTCTTCGGCGGTGTGCGCGATAATCACCGTGTTGCATGGCATATTGACATAACGTGCCATTAATTCGCGGGTGGTGTCAATCCCTGCGTCCGCATAATGGAGGCGTCCATCCCGATACTGTGGATTGCGATTGATGCGGCTATCGGCTAGCGTGGCTTCGGTCAAAAACGTCACGGAGTCCAGAATGATCGTTTGCCACGGATTTCCGGCCTCATGGTAGATGCCCCCCGTCGCCTGTTGGCGGGGCCGCACGACCCGTTCCATGTAATACCGATACGCGGTGGGGTACTCCGGCTCCGGGTCGTTGTAAAACTCCACTTGATATAACAAATTGTCTTTTTCGTCCCAGAGCCGAACACATTCGATGCGGCGGGACGTATACCAGGCATCGTCCACGGGAGTTACCTTCGCCGCTCGTTTAAAGTAGGGTCCGGCTTTGTCTGGCGGGTCGAATTGCAGGACCAGCGCTGGAGTCGGAAACGTCGCCGCCATCGTCGTTTTCCGTGTGCCGCTCTCACCATATAACAAACAATGAATCCACTGCCGCGTCACACCCATAGAGCCTCCTTTCATCTACTGTGTAAGAAAATGCTCCAATATAAGGTCGTCCGCTTTCTGGAACGGTGGCCGGTTGGGGTCTTTTTCGTCATAGAGACCGATATGTTCTGCGCCGTCCAGCCATTGCGTGCCTATCCGAAATGATATGATCCACCACCCACAAGATTCGCCAAAAAGCAAGGTGATTGCTCGGTTAGATCGGCGGCTAAAAACCGGGACTTCGCACCACGTCCCGACTTGCTCCCACTCGTCGTGTGCCGTGTCAGCCATATGTTTTTCCAATCTCCTCCACTTGGCGCGTCCGTGGATTCCATGCCGCCGCCAACAACCGCCCCTCGATCAATCGCTGATCCAGGGGCGCAATACATAGCTCACTAAACTCGCAGAATTGACATGTATTATAGAACATCCCTTCCTGTGACACAAGCTTGATATCCTCGATAGCGGACAATCGTTGTAACATTCGAGCCAAATTGAGCGCGTTCGCCCGCCAAGCCAACAAGGCTGCTTCGCTTCGGATGAACGGCCCCTTGAATCCGTGTTGCGGGTGAGCTAAACGACAGTCTCGTTTCGGCAGGTGGTGTTTATAGCACTTTTTGCCGTCATCTTGGATCAACTTCGGCAGTTCGATGACATTAATAATAGCCCCATATGCGTCCTGTCCCGCATACGACTTGAACAACTCTCGAAGAGGCTTGCCCGTCTTGGGATTGATCCCTTCCCGCACACCAAACAAATAGCCGCTCAATTGGCTATCCAGCATCCATTTGTTTGTCCACTCGTTGCTGACGCGACCCGTTGTTTTGTGCTCCACGATTACAGGCCCCGCGTGGTCAATCGCGCCCAGATCAATATTCCCGCAAAAGATGATCTCGCCGTGCTCGTCCAGTGGAGCTTCGAACGAGACTTCAATCATCTCTGGGATTGGGGTGAACGGAATCTGCCCCAACGGTCGTGTCTCCAACCAATACCGGAAAATCTGCCCGACATTTCCGAAGTCTAATCGGTCCTCTGGATCGGTGTTGATCCGCGACCATCGCTCGTAGCGCTCTAAAAACACCGCCATACACGCATCCGGCGATTCGCCTTTGAAGTGATGCTCCAATGCCTGGTGAATGGCTTGCCCCACGAGCAATTCGGCCCGTTCGACGGTCGTAGTCCGCTTTTTGACGTGGCGAAGCCACGCCTGGAGCGAGCACTGTGTCGTCTTGAGCATTGTGTTATCGACGTAAAATGGTGTCATTTTTTCTCCCCCAGTGTGATGCCGACTCGCGCCTCCCACACTTTTAACCCCTCCGCCAGGCACGCATTGAGCGTCTCCTCGACGCTCCACAGCGTTTTGTTGGAGCGGCTCGGCATATGCAACGCCAACGTTTTCAGCCGTTTATGCAACAACACCGGCATCCGGCGCGTCAAATACGCCCGATATTGGTATTGCTCACGTTTCCGCTGAGGGATGGTCAACGGATTTGGTATCAATGAGTCGGAGTCGTTCACATTTTCTCCGTAATTTCGCCACGGCCTTCGCGGCGTGCAACTGGATCGCATTGGCACGTTTCACTTGTCGCCACCGTTGGGACGTGGGTTCCTGTTTGAATTGCTGGATGACGGACTGCCAGCGCCGAATAGCGTCATCGTGGCGTTGCTTGAGCCTATCATATTCCAGCAAAAGCTGTTCATAACGTGTCACCCGGTCATCCGTTCCAATTGGAGCTTCCCATCGACGAGCATTAGCCGTTCCTCGTCGCTTACACTCCACGAGCGCGTGCCCCATACGCACCCGGTAATGTGATACGTCTTGCCCTGTCGTGTTTTTTCTTCGGTCATGGAAAAAGGGACGGGTTCCCACACCGGTTCTGCCACTTCTTCCCAATCCTCTTCGTCGTATGACCGCCCCCGTCCATTCACAGGTACGAATCGCCCGGCCACACGTTTCCAGTTGCCGGTCACGATTGTTGCGTCGTTATACTTTGAGCGTAGATTCATCGTGGATACCCTCCCCTGTGCGATGGCGCATAACCCTGTTGTTGACTGGATACGGCGCTTGACGACGACGATGCGGCGGCTCCAGCCCCGGATTCGCTGGACGTGTTATTGTATGTCGTCCCGCCGCTTTGACTCAAGCCCTTTCCGATATAATACGCCCCGCCGACAACCGCCCCCGAATACAACAGCGGAGACACCAATCCACTGATATACCCGGTCGTAGTCGTAAATTGCTCCTCACCCTGACGCAGACAATTCACGAAATCATCGGCATCCGGTCGTTCGGCTTTCGCCGGGATGACCACCTTCCTGTCGCAGAGCTCTGTCCAATTGCGCTGCGGCGTCGGAGAGATTGCGTGCGGGTCGGTCATTGTGCGCATGACGACCCATTTACCATCTTCTCGTGGATATCCAACGACGCTGACACTCCCACACCCCCCCAGCATACTACCAACCAGCACCAGTATCAACATATTTCGCATGGTAGGTCTCCTTTTGCGTAAGAATGTAGTTAGACAAACGCTACACCTATTCCCCACTCAATTGCAAGTGACCGTACACCCGTACTCACTACAACAACTCATGCAAAACTTCCCATCCGGCCCAAACACCGGCGCACAGGTGAGCGCCAAAACCCCCGCTACGACACCGAAACCCAATAGGGCCTTGAACCTACTCCACAGTGACGGACGAGGCGCCAGCGGCATCCAGCCGTCCGGCAGAAGCGGTTGTTTGACCGGTAATAGTTCATCAACTCCAACCTCCAACGCCTTCGCTAGCCGCCGCACATATCCCATATGCAAATAGGGATAGGTGCCGGTTTCGATTTGAGATAGCAACGTATCGCTGAGTCGTAGCTGGGAGGCTACCCGGCTTTGTGTCCATCCTTTAGCCTTGCGATGGACTCTGACCAAACTTCCAACCACCAAGCGCTCATGTCTGTTGAGTTTCCGCTCCTGTTTTGCCATCATGCTGTCCTCCTAGTTGAATGGTGTATGACGCCCACTGAATGAGATACTACCATACTCTCTTTAGGTCATATGTATCCCTCCCTCAAAATGGTCGTTCAATTTTCTTGAACACTCCCCCTCTGATCCGTGCCTTCTCGCCGTCGCAGTCCAATAAATCCTCACGCGAAAATCGCACTTCCCACATTTGCGCATTGGGGTCGATGCCGAAATACGTCCACGCCCTCGCCGCAGAGGTGACGTGGATACCAGCCACGCAGGTCCCGGAGCCAGACGGTGGAATATCATCCTCGTAGTAGTTACCTTCCGGCTGCACGAACGTGTCGGTGTAGCGCCCGCGTCCATCACGTTGTGTGACGCGGTAGCCGAGGTACTGCGTGCCGTCATACGCAATCCCTGCGAGTGAGGCCATGTAATGAATTCGGCTTTCAGCGGCAAGCCAGGCTCCGCCGTACCAGAGTCCGCCACGCCAGATGCCGCTCAGCCAACTGCCATTATCCCACTCTCCGCCGCACCAGATGCCGCCGCACCAGATGCCGTTCAGCCAAATGCCATTATCCCACCCTCCGCCACGCCAGATGCCGCTGTGCCAGGAGCCGCCTTGCCAGGTCCCACCGTTCCAGCGTCCACCGTGCCAGTCCCCTTCATTCCAGATGCCATCGAGCCAGGTGCCTCCGCGCCACTTGCCGCCTTGCCAACGTCCGCTATGCCACACCACGTCCCCATCTTGAAAAATTTCGACTTGCGCATCTTTCGTATCAGCCTGCTTGAGCCAGTCC
>Ga0070749_10002566_pt1 | contig 12190 bp, 8 predicted proteins | sample VirMetDEL_Nov_18_FD_75180 | JGI IMG/M metagenome (GOLD analysis project Ga0070749, IMG submission 75180) | Aqueous microbial communities from the Delaware River and Bay under freshwater to marine salinity gradient to study organic matter... | ecosystem: Environmental > Aquatic > Marine > Coastal...
AAGCACGGCCATTTCCATGCAACATTTAGCCGCTGCGTCGTCTCCAACCAGGCCCGCAACGCCATCCGTTATAGCAACAATGGCTTTCGTCTCCTCCCTGAGCTAAAACCATGGCCAATAAGTACCTAAGAAAACGTCTTTTACCAAGTGCCGCCACGGAAACCGACCTTTATACCGTACCTACGGCAAATACGGCGGTCCTTAACTCCCTGCGGGTCACCAACGGGAACGGTTCGCGGGCCTCGGTCACTGTTTCTCAGTACGTTAGCGGGTCTGCCACGGAATATTACCTGCTAAGGTCCTACGTTCTCGCCCCAAACAGCACCCTGGACGTTTTTAACGGAGTTCCGTGCATTCTGGAGGCTGGAGACAAGGTTACCGTGGAATCCTCCGTGGCCACGGTTTATTTCTACCTGTCCTACTTGGAAGTGGACAGAAACTAGGTTTTTGACGCATTATTAGTGCCATCTTCGCGTCCTTTCCACGGCGCGCGGCCCACGGGCCATGGCACAACATAGGAAAGGTACGAACTATGGCCGAAGGCATTATGTCTCTCCCCAATTCTCCGGAAGATCCGGAGGATATGGCTGCCCCTGCTGCCCCTGAAGTCTCCCCCGAGGACATCAAGAAGTTTGAGGACGCAGGTCGTCAGTATGCCAACGAAAATCCGGTGGCGTTTGGCGAAGACCTCCTGTCTGCGATTGGAGAGGCCGACCCGGACACGGTTGACGAGTTTGTCCAGGTGCTTTCTGGGGCGGACATCCCTGATGAGCTTCTGGACGCCCTGGGCCAGATGGTCGATGCGCTGGTTTCTGAGCCAGAGAATTACGAGGATAACCGTCTCGAATTTATCCGAGAAGGGGTCCCGGAAGACATCCTGCCAGAGCAGTACGACCCTGCCTATTTTGCTGCGATGAACATCGCGCTTGACAAGATTTCGGAACAGAAGTCTGTTCGTCCTGAGATTCCGGAGGAAATGCAGTTTGCGGAAGGCGGCTTGGCCTCCTTGGCGGACTACGGACGGAACGGGGACACGATGCTGGCCCACGTTACCCCCTACGAAGCAAGAATGCTTCGCCGCAGGGGCGGGAGCGGCACGATCAACCCTGACACCGGGCTCCCGGAGTTCTTCTTCAAGAGCATATTTAAGGCTGTCGGGAAAGTGTTCAAAGCGGTCGGGAAGGCCGTTGTAGCCATCGTCAAGCCTGTCGTTAATGTCGTCAAGAAAATTGCCCAAAACCCCATCGGGCGTGCCGTTCTGACCATCGGCGCGACAATGCTCTTAGGGCCTGGCGGTGCGCTATTCGGTGGTGCAGGTCTGGCAGGGTCTCTGGGCATGGCCGCGCTTCCCAACTTGGCGTTGGCCTTCAACACCGCCGCCGCCAGTACGCTGGTTAACTGGGCGAGCGGGCAGAAGTTCTCGGACGCCCTTAAGGGAGGCGTCATAGCGGGAGCTACGGCGGGTATCGGAGCAAAGGTATTAAACCTGACCCCGGAGGCATATACCAAGGCTGCGGAGCAGGCGACTGCGTCTAGCGGAGCGGTTAAAACAGCAGGGCTTGGGGAGTCTTACGCCGGAGACATGCCGGTCGGCAAAGAACTTTCTGCCCCGGCCCCGATTGAAGACCACTCAGTTGCTGTTACTTCTGCAAAAGACGTAGGCGCGAACGTGGGTTCTCCCACCTCGGCCTCCGACATAAGCTCTACAGTGGGCTCTCCCACAAGTGCGTCCACCGTGGGGGAGCAGTCGTGGCTTGGGAAGACGTTTGGCAAGCCCGGACAGTGGGTGCAGGAAAACATCATGCCGAGCGGGATTAAGGCAAAGGGAGAAGCCGCCCAATACGAGGCTTTAAACTCTGCCCTTGCCAAGGGCGGAACCGAAGAACTAGCCAATGAAGCGTTTAGGAACGCGGCCCCAAGTTTCCTGCGAACCTACGGCCCCTTGGCCGCTGTGGGTGTTGGAACTGCCTACTTGGCAGGCGCGTTTGACCCTGCTACGGGAGAAGAAGCCGCGCCTCCGCCAGGATACGAAGGCATGATTGACGAGCGCTATGCTGGAAAGACCGGCTATGAATTGCTCGAAGAAGACCCCGAGAAATGGGCCTTCAAAAGAGGAGATTATTCCACGGGGTACCATGGGTTTGATCCTTACTCTTCAAACTACCTCTCGGGGTCCGCGCCTCAGTACGCTGCCAAAGGCGGGGAAATGACGCTTGATGATTTTCCCCGTAAGACTGGCAAGATCGACGGCCCTGGAACCGGGACTTCGGACTCAATTCCAGCGATGCTTTCCGACGGAGAGTTTGTATTCACCGCAAAGGCGGTCAGGGGCGCGGGCAACGGCTCTCGGCGTGCGGGCGCTGCTCGCATGTATGCCTTGATGAAGTCGCTGGAGAAGTCCAATGCCTGAAACTACTTATACCAGCCAAATCGTCAGAGAGGCCCCGGAGGTTGAGGCCCAAAAAGCTGCGGTTATTCAACTAGCGAAGGAAGAACTTGAAAAAGATTTTCAACTTCCCGCATACGTCGCAGCAGGACTTTCGCCTACCCAGCTTCAGGCCATGGACCTTGCTCAGCAAGGTATCGGCCTCTACGAACCCTACCTCGAGGCTGCCTCAGATGCCATTACCCAGGGCCAAGACCTGGCGATGCTGGGTGCGCAGGACATCTACGGCATCAACATGGACCCGCAGTTCCAAGCTGCGCGAGAAGCCTACCAGCAGGGGATAATCTCGGCTGACCAGCTGGGCCAGTACCAGCAGGACATTGCGGAGGGAAGCCAGTACATCAAACGTGGTGCCAACGTCGTGGGCCGCGCTGCTGGGATGGCGGACGACTACCTGCAGGCCGACCTTGGGCGTGCCCAAGGCCTGATGGGCCAAGGGGCGGCAGCCGTTCGCGGCGCGGAACCTGACTTTGGGGCAGCGGAACGTGTAACTAACCGCCTCGGCACCTATGCCCAACAGGCTGGGCAGGGCGCGGGCAGCGTTACCGGTGGGATTGCCGGAATTAACGAAGCGCAGCGGATGCTTCGCGGCGAAACCAGCGCCGACCTTGGCGCAAGCCAAGCTGCTATCCGGCAGGGCTTGGCCGCTACGCGAGGCGCGGACACTGATTTTAGTGCAGCAGAACGTGCTGCACAGGGCATTGGCCAGTTTATCAATGCGGCTGACGAAGGAATGGGGACCGTGGCCCAAGGCACACGGGGCATGGCCCAAGCAGCACGGTCAGCGGATGAGTACGCGCAGGCGGACCTCGGTCGTTCTCAGGCATTGCTCGGCCAAGCCGCCCAGCGGGCAAGGGCCGCTGATGTTGACATGGGGGTTGCCAACCGCGCGGTGCGGGCAGGCCTCCAGAACGCTTCAAACGTCGCGGAAGCCGCTCTTCCTGCCCAAGAACAGGCCGCCGCAACCATCAACCTCGGCATTGAGGGGCTCTTGCAGGGCGCTGAAGGATATTCTCCGGACGCCGCCCAAGAGTTCATGAATCCATATCAGCGCGCTGTGACTCGGCAGGCCATGCAGGAAATGCGGCGCGAGGCGGATATTGCTAGACAAAGCCTTGCTGCTCAGGCGGTTCGAGCCGGTGCCTTTGGAGGAACGCGCGAAGGTGTTCAGCGCGCTGAGTTTGAACGAAATCTCCAAGACCAGATGCAGCAGCGAATTATGCAGGATTACTCGCAGAACTATACGCAAGCGCAGCAAGCGGCCATGAATGCCTTTGAGCAGCAGCAACAGCGTCAGCTGAGCCAAGGCAGTCAGCTCGGTAACCTCGGCCTGTCTCAGAGCGAGATCGGACAGCGTAGCGCTGCAGCTATTGCGCAGGAAGCGTCGCTGCAAGGTCAGCTTGGAACACAGGCCGGGGCACTGCAATCCGCCGAAGCGCAAGCAGAACTCGCTCAGGCACAGCAGTTGGCCAGCGTCGGGACTCAGTTGGGTCAGCAGGAAATCCAGCAGGCTCAGCTGGGCCAAGCCGCTACCGGGCTCGAAGCGAACATCTACCAGAACCTCGTCCAAGCGGGGTATATGCCGGCGCAGATTGCACAAATTCAGGGGCAGATGGCCGCGCAGCGCGCAGGCCTGCTTACCGACGTGCAGTCGCGAGAACTCCAAGGAGAACTTGCGAGGGCGCAGCAGCTTGTACAAGCTGGGCAGACGCTTGGTCAGCAGGAAATCCAGCAGACCCAGCTGGGGCAGTCCGCTGCGCAGGCGATGGGCGCGTTGTCCGCCCAGGAAGCGCAGGCAGGGACGATGTATGGCCAGATTGCTGGCCAGCAGGCGAACATCACAAACCAGCAAGCGCAGAACCTAGCCAATATGCAGACCCAAGAGGCTCAGTTGGGTCTTCAGCAGGGTCAGCAACTGGCGAACATTGGCCAAACCATGGGCGCACAGGAAATCCAGCAGGCCCAGTTGGGGCAGCAGGGCGTGCAGAACATGGCTGCCGCTGGCCAGGCCCTTGGTCAGATGGGCTTGCAGCAGGGTCAGTTGGGCACGGCCCAAGGAAACCTTGCCACGCAGGAAGCGCAGTTGTACGGACAGCTTGGCCAAGGCATTGGCAGTCTTGCCGCCCAGCAGGCGGGAACGACGCTGTCTCAGGGGCAGGCGCTGGCGCAGACTGGTCAGCAAATCGCTTCCATGGGCATCCAGCAGGGTGCTATCGGCCAACAGGCGCAGGCCGGCGCACAGGCCGACGTGGGTCAGTTGTTCAACCTTGGCGTGGCCGAGCAGCAGAACGCGCAGATGCAGGAAGACGCTATCCGGGCAACGGCAGTACAGGAGGCGATGCAGGGGCGTCAGGACGTGGGGTTCATGAGCGACATTGTGAGAGGAGCGCCGACGACCCAGATGTCGATGTCCACGCAGGCTGCGCCAAGCGCAAGCACTCTGCAGCAGATCGCTGGAATTGGAACTGGTCTTATGGCTGGAGCAGGCGCCGTAAAAGGGCTTATGTAAGGAATTCCTATGAAGTCAAAAGTGCTTAATCGTCCGATGTTTCAGAAGGCCATGGACCCCGAAAACGTGGGGATCATGCACGGCTTCAAGGATTCTCTCGAGGACAACCTCAAGAAGGTCATGTCGATGTCCGAAGAGGACGACGAGAACGAGGCCCCGGAGTACGAAAACGAGGATGAGGAGGGCGAATCCGGGAGGATGATTGGCAGAACGCCACGCTCTCCGGAAATCCTGATGAACACCTTGCGCGGGGACATGCGGTCCCCTTCCGCGCGCAGGAAGGAGCTGGCTGACCTGGTGGGCGAAGAGGCCGCCATGGAAACACCTGAGGAGGTGTTGACGCTGCTCCAAAGCAAGCTTGGCCAGGGCATTGCCAGTGTCCCCGGCCCACAGAACGCGGGCCCAGCGCCCGGTGGGGCCCCTCCTCCTCCCCTCCCGCCACCGGGCGCTGGTGCACCGCCCTCAGGTCCGATGGGCCTTGAGGCACTTGGGTCGCAACTTCAGGCGGCGGGGCTTACGCCTCCCGCAGGCGGCGCGCCTGCTCCAGAGGCACCGGCATCTGGACCAGGGCCCGCGGCCCCCGGACCACTGAACATGGCCGACGGCGGTGAGGTCAGCTATGAGCGGTACTACGCCGGCGGCGGTGCTGTAGAAAAAAAAAATGAATCCGTTACTGGGCTAGAGGGTTTCTATAAGCCTGATAGGGAAGCCATAAAGAGGGGAATGGCGGACTATTCCGGTCTTTATGCGGACGTTCTAGGAGACCAAAAAGAACAGCAGTCTCTCGACAAGGCCCTGATGCTGGCGCAGATCGCACAGCGTGGGTTCAACTTCGCGGCAAACGTTAGCCCTACCGGAACTCCTTTGACGGGATCGTTCGCGTCCCGCGCTGCGGGAGCCTTTGGCGACGTGCCTGGAATCCTGCTTGAAGGGACCAAGAACCAGCGTGAGCGTGAGCAGAAGCTCAAGCTTGCCGCGTTTGAGGCCGCTCGTCAGGACGAATCGGAAGCTCGTAAGCTTATGGCTCAGTACGCGATTGCGGGAATGAAATCACAGAAGCCCGGAAAAATTTTTACCGTTACCGGCCCTGGAGGAACAACTAGGCAGGTCCAACAAGCCTCTTATGGAACGGGCTATTTAGACATGGCTGGAAATGAAACGGCTATCGAACCGGGAGAACTACTAAGCGAACTTGGCCGAGGCGGCCAAAAAACAACAGGCAAGGCTGTTGCTCTATGGGATACCGAAAATAACGCCGTCTATGGACGTGGGGTGGTAAAAGATGGCGTGGTTACTACGGTAGATGGTAAACCTGTTCCTGGTTATGTTGTTCCGGTTAATTTTTCACCTACTCAGGTAGGGATGTCGGCCAAGGCGCAACAAAAAGCTTTGGAAGAGAGCGCCGAGCAGGAAGCTGCGGTTGTGGAACTGGCACAGGCCACACGAACACTGAAAGATCAAATCCAAGGGGCGACTGTTGGTGGCGACCCACAAGCGTCTCGCGCAGCGCTTACTACTGTGGTCTCTGGCCTCGCAACGGGCCTAGATAACATCAAGTTTGAAATAGCTGCAGTCCCCACCCTTCTTGGGATGAATAATCAAGCAGATCCTGGGGATGTTTTGGAAAAAGCTAACGAACTTGCAAACATTGAGTCTTACAACTGGGGATCTCTTTCGTCTGAAAGCGCTAAGCTCAAGCAGGGAATTCTGTTTGTTGCGCTTAAGTCCGCGAAAGCCCAGGGGCTTGGGACTGGAAGTAATCTTTCCAACAAGGATGTCCAAAGATCGGTTGACATGCTTTCTGGAAGCACCAGTAATCCGGATGTATTTACAAAGCTGCTGGACAATAACCTAAACTTGATCACGGAGAACTACTTGTCTAGACGTTCCGGCAGACTTGTCTCTCCGGACGAGAGAGATAGTTTTTATGGAAGTATTGGACTAGCCCCCACGCCGCTACCCACGCCGCTACCCACGGCGCAGAGCCAGCCTTCCGTAGGAGCGGGGGGTCTTCTATTTAAAGATGACACAATAAGTGTTAAAGAATTAGGTGGGGCCAACGGCTATGAGTGAACCACGTAAGTTTTTAGTAACCGTCGGTGGAAAAAACTACGAGATAGGAGCACGTAGTCCTGAAGGCCTAGAGCGCGCGGTTTCCATTATCAAAGATAAACAGGCGCAGGAACCCGGGCTGACGAACTGGGCCGCGATTCCAGAACTGGCTCTTTCGGGCCTCACTGGGGCGGGGGCCCAAGCGTTAGCGGGGTGGGAAGGGCTGTACGACATCACATTCGGAGATGGCCTGAATGCTGCCGCCAAAAACATAGAAGAAACCCAAGAGAAATACACTTACAGTCCACGGTCAGAGGGTGCTCAAAAGGTTCTGTCAACCGTAGGTGGAGTGCTGAACAAGTATTCAGAAGCCGTGGACGTGGGAGGGGAAAAAGTTGCACAGATGACTGGAAGTCCAGCACTTGGGGCTGCGGCCAGGACAGTAGGGGAAATGGCCCCAAGCATGGTTCCAGGGGGGAGCCTCCTCAAAGGAACTAAAGGCGTTGCAAAAGCGGCTATTTCTAGGGACATGTCCGGCATTAGAGAGGGAGCCGGGGAGGCCGCTCGTGCGCTTAACGTGTTTGCAGCCGCTCCAAAAACAGCTTACGAAAGCCGCGCAAAACAGAAATCTGCCAAGCAGCAGATGAAGGAAGCGGCGGGGATTGATATCACGTCCCCGATCCAAGAACAGGCATTTAGATTTTCGGTCAAAGCAAACGAACTTGCTGACAAACAGAAAACATACAACGAACGGCTTACATCCCTTGTCTCCTCTGCAAAAAATATCCGTGAAAAAGCAAAACAAAAGGGGGACAAGTTTTATCAAGTTGCCAGAGAAAAAAAGGCGGCTATCCCTCACGACATGTATAAAGACTTCCTTGATGACGTAAACGAATATGTCATGGAAGGAGGATTTGTACTCGAAGATTCTCCGAGACTCTCTACGATCCTTAAAAGCCTTGATCAAATCAAGACCAGGTCCACTAAAAAAGGAGGCGTAAAGCGGGTGTATGGGATGCCCGTCGAGACACTTCCAGACGCGTTTAACCCCGTTCCAATGGGAGGACCGGGAGGACTTGTTTCGCTCAGAAAAAGGCTTAATCAAAAGGCCAAGAGAGAAGAAGGAGCCGCGTTAAGCGAAATTAAGAATCGTCTTGATAATCTTTTCACGGATGCCTATGACAATCAGATGATTCAAGGGGATGCGTCGATAATCCCCGCCATTTATGGAGCAAATACTTTCTGGAAAAAATACGTCAATACATTTGATGAAGACAAAGTGGTCAGGAAGATGCTTAACAACAGGGAAGTAACCCCAGAGGAAGTAGGAAAGTGGTTACTTGGGACTGGGAGTAAGTTTCCGGAAGGCTCCGCGCGGGTAATGAATAGGATGGAAGAGATATTTGGGGCAAACAGCCCCCAGATGAAAGCGCTCTCTACCGAAATTACGTATCGAGTTCTTCAGCCATGGTTCCAAGGCAATGACCTTAGGGCCTTTGACGCAGGGGTGGACAACTTAATTGTAAAGAACCCTACGCTTGCCCAGAAGATGCTTCCAAAGGAATCCATCGACGCTTTGGAGACAATGCGGAAGTGGTCTAAGGCCTATCAGGACGCAAAAATAGCCCAAAGCGACCTGACCGCAGGTTTTGACAACGCCGCTGCGATTGTTGTCGCAAACGCCGCCAAAGTGGGAAATAACTTGGCGATGGGGGCTCTTCGGCAAAGGGTTATCAAAAACATTATTTCGTTTGTAATGGGAAGGGGGCCTGGCGCAGACACTAGAAGGCTTTTTTCGGAGATCGCAGGGGTTGATCTCAGTAGTCCCTTTGGCTCTCTTAAAGCAGCCACAGGACCGGGCTTTCTGCAGGAGATCTATCGGGTCGGTGAAGAAGAAGAGAAGCAGAAAATACTCGACGAAATGTCTGCAAAAAGACGCTTGGAAAGCTTTCAACGTGCATTTGAGAACAGCCCTGCTGTCCCCTCCACTCGCGGAGTTCCGGGGGCCTCGGCCCAAGGAGCACCTGCCCCTGCTCCCGCCATGGAAGGTGCCCCGAGCCCCACGGCCCAAGGAGCACCGCCCGCTGCTGGCCCTGCGAACAGCCAGAGCAGGGCGATGCTGCAGTCCCTGTTTCCTGGGGACCAGTTCTTGGAAGGGCTTATTCCACCGCTTGGCGCGGCTCCCCAGCCGGCTCCAGAAGAGGAGCCGCAGCCGGCTCAGTAGGCATGGCGTCGTGATACGCACTGACGCGACGTAGCCACATCTCACGATGCTGTGCGAAATCGCGTCCAGTGGTCGTAAACTCAAGCATGGTCTGCTGCTCGTCGCGGCAGGCCATCAACACCACCGCGTAGTCGATCTTGGTTCCATGCACAATGTCATGGGCCAAGGCATACGCGGCAAGCTGCTGGAAGTAATTGTCGATCCACCCTCGTTTCTTGGGCTTGTTTGACTGCTTGAAGTCGATAATGGCCAACTGCCCACGGTACACGGCTACCATGTCGCAGGTTCCTGCGTACTTTTCCGGATAGTAGAGCGGCACTTCTGACCCGTAGATAGCGTCAATGTTCTTGAAGAACGTGTTGACCAGGCGGTAGCCCATTTCATAGCCTTGGATCATCATCCAGTTAGTGGGCCGCGGTAAGTCCCGCATGGCCACCATCCGCTCGATGACCGAGTGCATGTGCGTCCCTACGGTGGCGGCTTCCGTCTTAATCCTATCTGCCTCCTCGTCCCCCACTCGCTTTTGCCAGTCCAGCAGGGCCGTTTTGTCGCCCGTTGACGACAAGATGTGGGTTACGCTAGGCAGGCGTTGGTCCCCGTAGACATACCGACGCCCCTGGGGGCCGTCTTCCCGCCGAAGTTCTTCGTATTTGAAGTCCTTCCTGATAGGTATCAAATCAACCATGCTCGAATGTCCTCCCCGAGTACTTGATTAGCGATGTCGATTTTGCTGCGAAGCGCTTTGACAATCTTCTCGTCCACCGTCCGAGGAGACATTAGGTCCACATAGGTAACGTGGTGCTTCTGGCCGATGCGGTGGGCGCGATCTTCTGACTGGAGTCGTACCTCCAAGTCAAAGCTGTTGCTGTAGTAGACCACCAGATTGGCGGCGGTCAGGGTGAGTCCATACCCCCCTGTTCTAGGGTTCCCAACGAAGAACCTCAGGGGACTGTCCGGGTCTTGGAATTCACGGACCACGCGCCTCCGCTCCTCGTCGTCAGTGTCTCCGTAGTAGGTTCCGACGGCCTCCATCCCGTACACCCGCTGGAGTTCCAACTTGATGGACTGAATGTCGTGTCGGTAGGTGGCCCAGATAATCACCTTGCCGTCCGACTCCTCCAGGACATTCAAAAGTTCATTCACGCGGTTGTTGGGCAGGCTCACTACCTCACCAGAGTCTAGCTTCAAGTGGCCGCACACAATCTGGTGAAGACGCATTAACTGGGTCAGGGCGTTGACGGTGCTGGCCGTGTCCTGCTCCATGCTAGCCATCGCCAGGTGTTTCATTTCCATGTAGACCCTACCCTGCTCGTCCGTCAGGTCCACCTCCCGCTTGACGTACAGTTTCTCGGGGAGGTCCAAGCATTCCTCCTTGGTGACCCGGAAGCTGAACTTGTCTAGTTTTTCCTGCAACTCATCGAGTTTGCGGTAAGCGACCACTTTCTTGAACGAATGGCTGCCAAGGGACTTCTCTACGGTGACCGCGTACCGAGATTGGAAGGCGTAGTAGCTGCTGAACCCGAGGCAGTCATCGTCCAAAAAGGCGCACTGCTGGTATAGGTCCATGGGGGACTTGGTCACTGGAGAGCCGGTCATCACCCGTCGGAACCGGGCTAGTTTGCCCAGTTTTGCCGCGTTTTTTGACCTGGTTGCCGTGTGGCTTTTGATGGTGGTGCTTTCATCAATCGCCATGAACACCTTGTACATGTTCAAGAAGAACTTCGCGAACGAAGTCCCTTTGCTCGTGGACAACGCCTCGATGTTCATCACCAGAATCCGCAAATCATCCGTGGAATCCAGCAAATGGTCCATGGCCCGCTGCTGAGCCTTCCGTGGAGACGGGGACCACAGGGCAACACGATGCAGAACGTGTTCGGGGAGATGCCGAGGCAGTTCGGTGTCCACCCAGTTCCTGTACACCCCTTTCGGGGCAATGATCAAAGCCGCATTGATGCGTCCTTGGTCGTACAGCATCGCGATGTTGTTGATCACCATGTACGACTTCCCTGTTCCCATCTCGGCAAACAGAGCGGCGACATGTTTGTTCCAGAACCTGGCCAAATAGGCCTCTTGATGCAGGAACGGTTTATTTTTGTATGGATAGTTCGCTAAAAATTGTTCCATGAGTATCTCTCTTTCTGACGAGGCTTGTTTTCCTCGTTGGGAGGAGAGTACACTCTCGACCGTCTTAAAGAAAGGAGAAAGACATGCCTACGGTATATGTCGTATCAGAGACGGAACAGCATAACATCACGTCTGCCCTCAACTGGGGGGATGTGAAACCTATTCTTCCGCCGAATGCACAGATTGTGTTTAGCACGGGGCCTACGGTCTCCCGTGTAAAGCGCATGCTTGCCAAATTTACTGACGACGATTATCTTTTGTTCATCGGTGACCCGACTGCCATCGGCATTGTGAGTGCTGTTGCAGCGCACCGTAACAAAGGTCGCTTCAAGTGTCTCAAGTGGGACAAACGAGAGCGCCGCTATATTCCAATACAGATAGACTTGTTCCCGAGGTTTGACGATGAATAACTTGTTTGAGAAAGACGCAGAAGCCTTCCAAATCCAGGATGACGCGCTACAGAGCGTTGGTCTTCTTGCCCACCGGGCCAAGGAGCTGGAGAAGGAACTAGAAGACCTTGAAGCTTCGATCAAGGAGCGCAAGGACCAGTACCGTAAACTCACTGAAGAATCCATCCCCGAGGCCTTGGCCACGCTTGGGATGAAGTCCTTTAGGATGAAGGACGGTTCGAGCATTGAAATCAAGCCGTTTTATGGGGCATCAATCCCCGAGGGCCGTCGCGCAGAGGCCTACGAATGGCTCCGTGGTCGGGGATTCGACGACATCATCAAGAACGTCGTTTCGGTGCGCTTCGGGCGTGGCGAAGACGAACTATGTGCTCGCCTTGTGCGATTGTTGCGGGAGGAAGGCTATCCTCTCGACCAGTCGGAGAAGG
>Ga0070749_10002568_pt1 | contig 12180 bp, 28 predicted proteins | sample VirMetDEL_Nov_18_FD_75180 | JGI IMG/M metagenome (GOLD analysis project Ga0070749, IMG submission 75180) | Aqueous microbial communities from the Delaware River and Bay under freshwater to marine salinity gradient to study organic matter... | ecosystem: Environmental > Aquatic > Marine >...
AGAAAACCTAAAATCAAAGTTTAACTAATGTCAGTTTATCAATCAAACCCAAAAAAGAAGCGTCCTGGTGTTCACGCTAAAACTAAAACATCATCAAATAAAGGTTCACAAAATTATAAAAAACGTTATAAAGGACAAGGAAAATGAGTAAAAATTCTCACAAACAAACACTTCAAGCATTTACAGAATGGCACGCATGGGCTATTAAAACTAAATTGATTTCAAAACCAAAGAAGAAAAAAATCGCCCCACCAATTTGGACTGAAAATTGGAATGGATAGTACTGAGTATATAGAAGACTTTATAGACTCCATACCTGACGATATTTGGATAGAACTAGCAACCACCCAAAGACGAGAATTATATAAAATATGTGTTGCTTTAACTTTAGATTTATATTTCTTAGAAAATGAAAGTACTAGTAATAGGTGAAACCTGTGTAGATAGGTTTATATATAGTAATGCCTCTAAATTATCACCTGAGGCACCGGTACCTGTATTAAATCCATTATATGCGATTGACAACCCAGGTATGGCAGGTAATACTTTGGAGAATATCAAAGCATTAGCCCCAGATTGTAAGATTACGTATTTAAATCAACGTGAAAATATTACTAAAACTCGTTACGTAGAGGAAAAATCAAATCATATGTTCCTCAGAGTTGATGAAGGAGAAACTAAGATTACTCCATTTAGTTGGAAATTAGACCATGATATTATGATTGGACAAGCAGATATTGTAGTTGTAAGTGATTACAATAAAGGATATTTATCAAATCTTGATTTAAAAGAAATTGCTCGTAAATCTAAACTCTCCATTTTAGATAGTAAACGTCAACTTACAAATGATATTATTGAAGGTTTTACATTTGTAAAATTAAATGAATCAGAACGTCGTAATAATCCTAATTTAACTACTAGAAATATTATTACAACTTTAGGTAAACAAGGTGCTGAGTATAATGGTATGTTATATGAATCTCCAAACCCTCAAGATACAATTGACGTATCAGGTGCTGGGGATACATTTACAGCTGCTTTTATAGTAAAATATTACCAATTACAAGATGAAAGTGCTGCTATTAAATTTGCTAATCGTAAAGCAGCAGAAGTTGTTACACAGAGGGGAGTTGTGACTCCTAGTTTGGACAAATAAAATAGAGTAATTATATTTACTCATATATGAAAAAATTTTTGTTAAGCTTGTTAGCTATCGGAATGATGGGTTCAAGCATTGCGCAAATGGCAATTCCCGGTGGAATTTTTGCCGACAATCCAACTAGATTTAATGGACGTAAAGTAACTGTAAAAAATGTTCAAGTTGATTTTACAGATGTAAATACTCAAAATGGAGTAATTACCCCAGGTCCTACTAATTTAAATGTTGCTCCTGGTGCTATTGGAACACCATCATCTCCTAATGTAGCTCCTTGTAGAGCACCTCGTGGTTTTAGTAAAGTAAAAGTATTTTTCTTAGAAAAACCTGAGTATGATGCTTGTTTCTTTATGAGTACTCCAATGTATGAACAATTAAAACGCGAAACAGGTCGTACTACTACAGATGTTAGGATTACTTTTCGTGGTGATTCTAGAATAGGATACAACATTACATTCTACAGATTAGGACAGTAATTAAAAAATTTCTTACTAAAAGTTTGGAGCCCCGAAAGGGGCTTCGTACATTTATGTATAATAAGAAATAAAGGTTATGCCACTTTGGAAGTTTAGTAATTTAAATAAGTATGGTAATCTAAGACATAGAATTATCCATACAGATTCATCTCAATTTAGTTATAAACCTAAGGGATTAGGTCCGTTTGTTGGTGTTCGTCGTTTTAGATACACGTATGAACACCCAATCTTACCACCTAGTTTATTTGTAGGTCAAGATGGTAAGAAATTTATTGTACCTACCTGGCAGGAAGTATTACCTGAAACTACACTAGCTGATATTGAGTGGATTAAACCAGAAAAACCAGTTGAAAAAACTGAGAGAAAAGAATGGAAATTTGAATCCAAATCAGACCCAGGTCATTTTTATTTAGTAACTCAAGTTAGTGATTATAAAGTTAGATGTACTTGTAGTGGTCAGTATAGAGCAAAAGACAGAAAATGTCGTCACATGAAAGAAGTAATGAAAGAATTAGGAATATGAGTAGAGGTAGACCATCAGAACAACCAGCAGTAGTAAAACAAAAACGTGTTGAAACCTATTATGAAGTACCATCTAAACCAGAATTAGGTTGGAAATCAGTTTGGCATTACGATTTAGATAAGTCAAAAGTTGGACCTTGGAAAACAGAACATACTCCTCCTAAAGGATATAAACATCCAAAAGTTCAAATTAATAAACAACAAACTTATGGGGGTATGCCTGTAGTTATGGTGTTTAAAACGTCAAATCGTTCAAATGCTAAAACTAAAATGAAGGTTTGGAATAATACAAATATTGATTATATTATTACTCAAGAAAAATTACCTGGTGTACCTGAAAAAGCAGAAGTGCTAGAATTAGGTGTAGGTGAAAGTTTTATTAAAAGATGGCAATCTAAGTACAATTTATAATATTTATAACATATAATTTAATTAAACAAATATGGCAACAAGAGCTTTAGTTGGTTTCATCACAGATAAACCAGAATTAATTTCAACATATAATCATTATGATGGTTATCCTGAAAATTTAGGTAAAGGGTTGGAATCACATTATGCAATGCCTGAAGAAGCACTAAAAATAGCTTCTATGGGTTACATCTCATATTTAGACCCAGAAACAGGTGAAATTGATGCAAAACACAAAGAACCTGCTGATAAAACTATGTTACCTAATGATTTTGAAGAAGCTATGTTTAAAGTAGCTGAAGTAGGAGATTCATATGGTGCTGATTACATTTACATTTACAATGTTGAAACCTCAGATTGGATTTATGCTTCAGTAGGTAGAGGTATTAGAGGAGCAGCTGAACAATTAATGGATAAACTTCAAGATTATGATGGTGGTATTTTCCCTCCTGTTGGTGATGATTTAGGTGTAGATGGGGATAATGCTCTAGGTTTAGAAGAAAACATGGATAAAGTATTATCTCAAGCTATGTTTAAACTTCAAGACCAACCTAAACATATGGTTAACGCATATAAAGATTCATTGGCCAACGATATTCGTTTAAATGGTCCTGGAACATATGCTGACTACTCAGTTGAAGATTTTATCGAAGATTACGATAACTACATTGCTGATAAAATGGCTATGGAAGAATCACTTAAAAATCAGTGGCAACATAGAGCCGGAATTAAGAAGTAGAAAACTCCTAAATCAATAATTGCGAGGGGATTTGGCTTAGCCAGATCCCCTTCGTATATTTACACATGATGAAACAGGTTAAAGAAATACAATTGACTCAACACGAATGGAATGAAGCCATGCGTATGCCTACTCCTCATCGTAATAAAAAGAAATATTTCCGCAAAGAAAAACATAAAAAGATTTGGAAAAGCGAGGAATAGTTCGTATATTTACGGCGTAAATAAGGATAAATAATAAAGGTTATGTTAAAAAAGATCGATTTCAAATTTTTAGTAGTAGCACTAGGTGCTCTAGGTTTAGGTTTGCTTACAATAGCAGGCGTTGTTCAAAATTATATTCACTTTGCTGATCCATTAAATGAAATGGGATTTGCTTTTATGGCAATGTTTGGTGGTGTTGTTAGTTTGTTTGGTATTAAAAAATAAGGTTATGTATAGATTCGAAAAAGAAAATCAAGATTTATTTATTGCCCTTGCTAGTATTTTAAATACTAAAGGTGTTGATGTTGAAATGAACAGTGATTTTGAACATTGGAAAGAACATCAAGAAATTAAATATACTAATGTTCCATACATTGGTAGTGGTCATTACATGGGTGATGAAGGGTTTTACTTTAGAGCAAAACGTGATTTCTTTGGTATTCCTTTAGAACAAGTTAGAGATAGTTTCCCATATAATATTGATGGTTATAAATTCGAATGTGTTAGTATTAGTGAATTTGAAATGGATGATGATCGTACTTGGTCTGAAAGTGTTGGGTTTATTGTTACTAAAAATGGTAAAAACGTATTAAATAAATAAGTTATGAAAGTAGAAAAATCAATTTTGACTCCAAAATGGCAGGAGATTAAAACCATGTATGAAAACGGAACTAATGGTTCTAATGAATATGGTAAAAATTTCCCTATTGATGGAGAATTAGACGAACTCACCCAGCATTTTATTGGTATGCTAGGTGCTATTACCTTAAAACAAGGTTTTGACACTATTGTAGAAGGTGTTAAAATGGATCTATGGAAAGAACGTATATGGTCTGTAGTTGAAAACGCAGGATTACTTCCAGCAATCGCTTGGAAAGATGAGCTTGAAATGGAAAATATCCGTGATTCATGGTCAGATACTGATGATGAATTTGATATTGATGAAATTAGTGATGAACAAATTTATAACCAATTGACCAATGGATAAGGAAAGATTATATAATGCTCTAATGGATATTCTAATTCTTCTAGAAGATGGAGCAATAAATGTAGCAAAATCAAAACTAGAATCACTTACAGATAATATTAAGTACGATACTGGAAGATATTAATTATGAATTATTATTTTAGATTAACACGAATCGATAACCAGAAGGTTTTGATTCCTCGAGATGAAATTATTAGTATAGTAGCAGGTAATGCTTGTACTGATATTGAAACTAGTAAAACTGTTATTCAAGTAAAAGAAGATTTACTAGAAATTGAAACCATGATTGAACATACAGGTGTTACAATCTTAGATACTGAATTAATGGCTGAATTTGATAAATTACCTTTCTAATGGCTAAGAAAAAATTAAAAATATTTGATGAGTATTATGAAGCAGTAATGTATTGTGTTAATAATGGTCTTGAATATAAAAGAGTTTGTAAAGCTGAAAGTAGAGCGGGGACATCTAAAGATTGGTTTGTATATTTAGCAAATGGCAAAGTATTAAAAGCATGAAACAGAAAGTAATTGACGTAAAGTACAGAAAAGATTCAGAAACATTCCCTGATTGGATGAAGTACGAAATCACATTGTTGAACGAAGATGGTTCAACTGAAAAACACCCAGCTTATGGTAAAGACCTACAAGATGCTTTATCACGAGTTGTACATGATAAAAAAGTAAATAAAGTACAAAAAACAACATCAAAATTTCCTTGGTGGGGTTGGGCTATTGTATGGTTTGTTTATATTGGTGGTCTAGCAGTTTATACTTCATTATCAAGGGATAATGGGTTTGTGTTTGGAATTGGAATGACACTACCTGTAGTATTAGTTACATTGTTAAATCGATGGTCAATCGAAAAAAATAAAGATAAAATTGAGCGAAAAAAGAGGTAATACGGTAAAGTTAGTTTATGATTTCAATGAAGCACGTTGTTGTGAAATTGAATATAAACCGGGTAAATGGATAAGAACTACTGCTCGTGATTTTAGATCATTTGATGGTAATCGTCGTATATTAAATGTAGACAACCCTGATAATGCTTTCTATGAGCAATATGATGGTCCCCTTTATTTATTTGGTACAAATAAAAAAACTAATAAAACAAATACTCACCAAATCCAGTTTACTGAAGCAGGAGATCCTAGAAATTTTGGCCAACGTCGTAAACACGAATACCTTTAATATATGAATATACAAACTTGCGTAATAGATAATTTTTATAGTAATCCTGATAAAGTAAGAGAATTTGCTTTACAACAAGATTTTCAAACTATAGGTAATTTTCCTGGGAAACGTACTGCTAATTTTGTAAACGAAAGTACTAAACAAACAATCCAAAATATCATTAAACCCGTAGCAGGAGATATTATTGATTGGGAAACTTCCCAATATAATGGATGTTTTCAATTAGCATTAGCAGCAGATAGAAGTTGGATACATTGTGATGCTACAGCAACATGGGCTGGGGTATTGTTCTTAACACCAGATGCCCCCTTAAGTGCAGGTACAGCTATTTACAAACATAAGGAAACTGGTTTAATGTCTTGGAAATACCATGAACATACTGAAACAGAAAACCAAACAGCACTTCCCCTTCTAGAAACTCAAGATTTTACTAAATGGGATATGGTGGATTATTATGCTAATATTTATAATAGATTAATTTTATATAGAGGAGAATATTTCCATTGTTCTTTAGATTATTTTGGAACAACTAAAGAAAATGGCAGACTTTTTCAAACATTTTTCTTTGATACTGAATTTTAATTATATTTATTAATCGTTATGATATTAAAAACTAAAACAATAGAAGTTTACGACATTGAATTCGATGAACAATCATGGAAATTCTTTCATGAAAAGGATGAAGAATCATCTGAGGAATATTACATTATTAAAGATTTAGATGGTAATGAAGTTGTTGATGATGATTTGTATGATGAAATAGTAGATTACTTTGAAGGTGAAGAAGGTGAGTTAATAGATCCATTTTCATTTGACGAATACGAAGAAAGTTATGACTAACGAAGAACGAATAGAAGAAAGATTAATTCACGCTCACGAAAGAGGTTATTACCATCGCGTACTAGAACGTGTAGAAAAAATTAAACAAATGAATCCTAAAATGGATAGGTACGACTTGTATGAAACCGCTTGTACTGAATCTAAGGAAGAATGGTTACAAAAAAATAAAAACCTTGATAAATTTTAAATCCCTAATTATAGGTTCTTTTTTATTCCTAATAGGACAAATCCTAGTATGGTACCAAATAAATGGTCAGTTTCTTAGTACATGGATGAAAGATCGACCTATTATAATGTCTCTTTTAGGTATTCCTATTAGTTACATTTACATTTACGCAACCCAACATACAGTATCGGCGTTTGATGGTAGTCTATGGCCTCAAAGATTTATTGGATTTTCTATGGGAATGTTATCCTTTGCTTTCTTAACTTATTTCCATTTAAATGAAGGAATGAATCTTAAAACAGTAGTTACTCTAAGTCTGGCAGTATTAATTGTTTTAATCCAAATATTATGGAATTAAATGTTAAATTTGAATTTAATGATACTTCTTTTACAATACATAATCTCACAGAAGGAGATATTGAAGTTGAATTAATTAATATTCCATTAAGTTATGTTCCTGCTGCTACTTTTATAATTAAAAAAGGGTGGTATAATAAAGTACCTGTTGAACATAAAAATATAAATAATAAACATAATATTAATTACATTCACATTGTAGATTGTAATCGAAATCTTCACTGTTACTCGTTTGATAATGAAATAATCGAGAAAAAAAGAATAGAATATAATTTTAAATTTAGTTCACCTTTAGTTTGTATTTCTGGTCATTCGGGAGGCGGTACTTCTATTGTAGCTAAATCTTTAAGATATTTTGGAGTACATTTAGGTGATGATGCGGGAAGATTTGAAAATAGAAAAAATCACGAATCGGTAGCAATGAGAAGGGTATTAATGGCTTTATTTAAAGAAACAGAAGATGAAGATCGATTAAAAGATTTAGTTCATCAAGGGATGGTAGGATATAAATATAAAAATAAAAAAATTAATGCGTTTAAACTTACTAATATAAGTGAAGTAAGTAAAAAAATTAATCGAGTATTTCCTAATATTAAATTTTTATCAATCCAACGCCAACAAAATAAAAACCACTTTACTACTCCGGAAGGTAGAAATTTCCAAGAAAAAGAAATAGAAAAAATAAATAAAGAAATATTCTTACCTCTAGAAGGAGCTCCTTTATTTGTATTAGAATGGGAAAAATATTTTAGTGATTACAAATATGCTCAAAAAGTATTAAATTATATAGGGTTAGATATTGAATTAACCCCCAATAGATTTAAAAAAATGTTAGACGATATTAAATTTGATAATAAAAAGCTTGCTCGGACGCTCCACAACTCTTAATACGTATATACGAAACATATGTTCCAATTATATAAACATAACGACACATACTATAAAATATTACGTGATATGCCATCCCATAACTTTATGGATAAAAAAGGGGTAGTACAAATGGAGATATTAAAAGCATGGCGTGATTGGCTTGGTGCTGATCATGTGCTTAGGATACAAGATAGGTACTTAATGTGTGAAACCATCCCCGAAATCGATTTTGAAGAAATCGTATATACGGATGTAAATAATTAAATAAAAAACTGGGTATTGGCTCGAGATAATATGCAATTAATAACAACACACCCCGTCAAAAAAAGTGATTTAGGGTTTCATGCTAACCTATTTGGTGGAAAACTACTAGGTTGGTTGGATGCTGCCGCAGCAGGATTTGCTATGGAGATGTGTGATACACCTAGAATGGTTACTGTTAAAATTGATGAGTGTATCTTCAGAAAACCAGCAAGAGAAGGTCAATTAATTAAGATATATGGTGAAGTTAGTAGCGTAGGTAACGCATCTATAACCATGTATATGGAAGCACGAGCACATAATGTGTACTCGGGTGTTCAAACAGTAATTCTGTCTACTAACATAGTGTTTTGTAGAATTGATGAGAATGGAGATCCAATTCCTATTTCAGATCGTGTAAAAGATAAAATTAAGGATGGAGTTTGATGCTAAAAAGATATGGGAAAAAATAGATCCTGAAATAAAACTTAAATGGGGCAGGGTTAAAAATGTTAGAAATCTAGAAGAAAATGGGGTGGCTCACCCCTTAAATATTCTAATGGCTGATGTTTTAGAAAGTAAAAAATATCAACAAGCTTTAGAGGAAAAAGATATTAATTCTAGAAGTTGGGAGGATTGTAAGCCATTGTGGAGAAAGATAATGGAAGAAATCAATGAATATGAAAAAGAATATTTTGAGCCGACTAGAGAAAATTTATTACCTTATATAGATTGGTTAATAGACCATTCTTCAATGACTGGATATGATAAAAATCAAACAATTAGATATCAATCAAATCCTATACATAAACATTATTTAGATACTACTGTTAAGAAATGTTGGAAACAATTACAGGAAATAGAAAAGTATAAAGATGATTTAGAAACAGGTGGTATAAGTTCAAACAGATGGAATGATTTTATGGGATGTGTTTGGTTCTTAACTTCAGCTAATTTATATGAAGAAACTATTTGGTTTGTTAGTGTTTTAAAACACACTTTGGACAAAGTATATGACAATAATCCACGTAATTGCGTGTTTATAAACGTTTATGATCAACCATCTAGGGAAAGATGGGGCATGACATTAGCATGGTCTTTAAGTGAATTATATAAAGCAAATGGAGAAATTGAAAAAGCTAAAGAAACTTATAAGTATATTTCTCAATTACGTTTTGATAGTTCTTATACGTCTTTAAATCGAGTACTTGAAAGTTCTTTATATTTATATGAGTTGGAACCAACAGAAAAAAATAAACAACACATTTTAAAGTTACATAAAAAGTGTTTTAACCATTATCTAAGAGATGTTACAGAATCAACAAGAGAAAGATGTTCTGTAATGTATCTTATGTTAAAGATATTTTACAATGAGAGAATCGACTATTGATTTAAGAGTAGAAAGAGCAGTTATTGAGGTAAATGGTGGGTGTAATTATACTTGTCAAATGTGTCCTCAAACTAATCCTGGCAGGCATAAGGGATTTTTAAAGAAAATGCCCCTTGATTTATTTGAAAAAATTGTAAAACAATGTGTAGATAAGGGGGCTCAAATAATTAATTTAGAAGGCAGTGGTGAGGCAACTCTATTAAGAAATCTCCCAGAATACATTAAAATTGTTCGAAAACACGGGGCTCGTGCTGACATTTGTTCAAATGGATTTAGATTTAAGGATGCTTTTATGCAAGATTGTATTGATGCTGGGCTTAATAGGATTAGATTTTCTGTTATTGGGTATGATAGGGAAACTTATAAAGAATGGATGAATAGAGATGCATTTGAAATAATTAAAGAAAATGCTAGAAAAGCTGTTGAATATATTGAATTAACTAAAGCTGATTGTTTTATTGCTTCATATCATTTAATTTTAGATAATGATAAAGAAGAATGGGAATTAGAACAATATAAAAAGAATTTTATTGATCTTATTGGAACTAAAGCTGAAGTTTGGAAAATGCATAATTGGTCTGGAGTTTATGATAATCCTAATGCTAGAAAAGGTGGTTCTAAAACTTGTGGTCGACCTTTTGCACCTGAAATTACAATTAGAGCTGGAGGGTTAGATGGTAATTTAGGGGCTGTTACTCCTTGTTGTCAAACTTTAGGTAGAGATGAGGAAGCTGTTTTAGGACATTTTACTGAAAATACATTAGAAGAAATATGGAATGGGGATGCATTTACTGAGTTAAGACAAGGCCACATTGATGGTAATTATCCTGATTATTGTAAAGATTGTGATTTTCTATTAGATGATCCTGAGGTTTTAGTTTATACAAATTATGATAGGGATTTACATAAATTACACGGAACTACATTTTCACTAGAAGATTATAGAAAATGATTTCAATAGTTATACCTACTTTATGGAAAGCAGAGGAAATTTATGATACTATTTTAAGTTATCAAGAATTTAATGATCCTAATATTGAATTAATTATTATTAATAATACCCAAAGAGATATTCATTATGATGGAGTTGTTATGATTACTCCTTCAACTAATATTGGTGTAAATCCAGCATGGAATATAGGGGTAAATGCTGCTAAATATGATTGGGTTTTACTTTTAAATGACGATATTACATTCAATTTTGAATTATTGGTTAAATTTTTAAAAGAATTACCAAAAGATTTAGATTTTGGTGCTATAGTAGGTGATTGGAGATATATTGGGTCAAAAGAATTAAATAATAAAGAAGATATTTTAACTTTAAAACAAAATGAGTTAGGTAGATTTTATGGTTATGGATGTTTTATGATTATTCCTAAAAAATATTATTTTAATATTCCTTTGGAATTTAAATATTTTTGGGGTGATGATATTTTACATTTAATATCACAAGATATATTAAAAGTTCCTATTTATTATATTGATAATTTTAAATTACAAGGTAGAATTTCTGTAAGTTCACAAGAAATTACTGAAGAATTAACGGATGAAGCTTTTCAACAAATAGTTCCAAAATTATTTAAATATTTCCAATAAAAAATTTGGCTTCCTGAGATTCCTTTCGTACATTTACGGAGTAAATGAGAAAGGTTATGACAAAGAAAAAGTACACAAAAACACAATTGAAAAAAGACCAAATCGCAATGGTTCTTGAAACATTAGTTGATGAGTTTGATGCTCAAATCGAGGATGCTGATGGTGGTAGAATGGATGTTATTATTGATGATTTACATGCTCATTTTAGTCGTAGAAGTTTAGAAGTAATGTTTTTTGATAGCATTAAATTGTGTAATGAAACTGAATTCCCAGCTGAGGTAGTTGAGCGTCATAAAAAAGCGGTCGCTTTAGAGGAAAAAGTTAATAAGGAATTACGTTTGTTGATGGCTAGTGAAGCAATGTTTGCTCACGAGGAAGCGTTTATTAACAATATGAATAAATAAGTTATGATAAGAGATAAACAACCACAATCAGAGATTGTAATTGACCTAACAGGTCCAGACGGAAACGCATTTGCTCTTCTAGCATATGCTAAGAGATTTGCTCAACAATTGAATTTAGATTTTAGTAAAATTCAAGATGAAATGACATCTGGTGATTATGAGAATTTAGTTCAAGTATTTGATGATAATTTTGGTGAATTTGTTATATTAGAAAGATAAGAGTTATGAAAGTATTTAAAGATTTAGTTTTCCACAAAAATAGAACAGGTGGTATCAATGCCCGAATGGACTTTGATAATGGATTTTCAATGAGTGTAATCGCAGGTGGTATTGCTTACAGCACACCTCGTGAGGATAAGGATAGTCCTGATGATTTTGGAGCATTTGAGGTAGCAGTATTTGCTCCTGATGGTGAGTTTACTCGTGAGTTCTTCCCTGAAGATCATAGTGATGATGTTTTGGGCTGGCAAAAGCGAGGTCAAATCAATGCGTTGATGTTGTTAATTCAAAGTAAAAAATAATATGGCAAAGTTAAAAAACAAGTACAAACGAGAAGAAGAAGAGCTAATTGACTCAATGCTAAAAAGTGGTAATAAAACATTTATCACTCGTATTGAATTGGTAGAGACTTC
>Ga0070749_10002569_pt1 | contig 12180 bp, 11 predicted proteins | sample VirMetDEL_Nov_18_FD_75180 | JGI IMG/M metagenome (GOLD analysis project Ga0070749, IMG submission 75180) | Aqueous microbial communities from the Delaware River and Bay under freshwater to marine salinity gradient to study organic matter... | ecosystem: Environmental > Aquatic > Marine >...
CTATGGACTAGGACAAACAGGTGCGGGTCTTACAAAGATAGTATATAAGTCAGATGCAACAACTGGAAACTGGACACTTCCTGCTTCTTCTGAAGGAAACGGAGCTGTTAAAAATGGTTGTTTTGTAGAATATAAAGATTACATCTGGGGGTTTCAAGGAACAACACAAGTTTTTAAATGGGGACTTCTATCAGGAACACCAACAATAACTAATACAGCAGGAACAGTTGGGACTATCACATCAGTAGCTCAAGGAGTTATCGCAAAAGATGACAATTTATATTTACCATACAACAATAAACTAGCCAGAGTAACTTCTGGTGGGACTGTAAACGATGCAGTTCTGACTTTACCAACAAACTTTAAAATCACTTCCCTTGCGAACTTTGGTAACTATCTAGCAATCGCTTGTTCACCAGTTTCTACATATAACGGAGTTTCAAAAGTCTTTTTATGGAATCTAACATCTGATGATGTTCAAGAATCTATTGACTGGGGAGAGGGAGAGTTAAGAATACTAGAAAACATTGAGGGTATGTTAGTTGGAATAACAGATAGATATTTAAATAACTCAACTGGTGCTGGTACTGGTTCAATGATAGTACAGGTTTACACAGGTGGAGTTCCACAAGTTGTTAAAGAAATATTTACAAAAGCCCTAACAGGCAAAACCATACCTTTGAGTAAATCTGTAAAAAACAACAGAGTATTTTGGAGTGCTAAGATAATGACTAATTCAGCAGGAACAGAATATAACGAGGGTATTTGGTCTTTTGGTAGAAAGAATATAAATTATCCATACACGCTAACACTTGATATTATAGATGAAAATGTATCAACTTCAGGCATACAAGGATTTGGGACTGCAGCAAACTATTTTTTTATCTCTCATAGTGCTGATGGTTCTATAGATAAGACAAGTTCTACTGCAACATACACTTTCACATCTATATATAATTCTCAAATATACAATTTTGATGATCCTTATGCGGATAAGAGACTAGAAGCTATAAAAGTTAGTACACGAAGACTTGTTTCAGGTGAATCTATTACAGCAAAAATAAAAGTAGACGGATACATCGTTTACCACTATCGGTTCTTACTCTACTGTAGGGGGACTTTCTCGTACTTTCTTAAATATAGAGTCTAGTGAAGCAAACTTTCCGTCTGGGAAAGAATTTGAATTGCAATTAGAAAGCACAGGTGGTGCAGAAATTACAGGTTATTCATTAAAAGCTACTATTCTTAATATACCATAATGTAAAACGACCTAAAACAACAAATAAATAACTTAAAAATGGAGCTTGATAATTTAAGAGCGGAATTTTATCGTAATAATTTTACAAGTAATCAAACATTTAACAAATATTCTAACTTTACTACCAGATTAAAAGTTCCATCTTATTCAACTAATCCAACAACCTGCGAAGTTGGGGAGATAATTGAAAATAGTGGAGTTTTATACATCTGTTCAGCGACAGATACTTGGACAAAGGTTGGGGTTCAAACTTAAAAATGATATAATAACAATATTAACATGGCAACAATGGTACAAGCATCAGCAAAAGACAGGGCATCAGCATTAGCGGAATCTAATGCTTATGCGAAATCTCTGGGTCTTCCTACACAAACAGCATCTCAAGCAAGTGCAAAACAACAAGCGGCACAAAGAAGTTTGTCTGGGGGAGGTTCTTCAAGTTCGTCAACGCCCATATATGACAGTTCAACGGGGAGACTAACTGACTACGGTAAATCAATAGGAGCTACTCCTATGGATGCGGGGAAACCATTACCCGCAGAACAGCTTGGTACTCAACCTAAATATGAACTACCAGTTCCGAAGAATGAACCAAAATCTACATTTGATAGTATATTGACTTCAGCACTAGGTGTAACACAAGGAACTCAACTAGCAGACACAGGAAAACAAGAAGATAACTTACTTCAACAATATCTTAGTTCTATTAAAGAACCCGCTAGTCTTGCGGATATAAACGCAAAGCTAGAAAAAGATAATAAATTAAAACAAAAACAAGAAGCAGTAAATACATATCAAGCTCAACTAAACACTATCGTAAACAAATCTCAAGCAGACCAACTAGCAGTAACAGGACAAGGTAGAGGAATACCAGAAGTTATAATCGGTGGACAACAGGCTAAAATAGCGAAAGAAGCCGCTATTCAAGCCCTGCCTATCCAAGCCCTATTATCTGCGGCACAAGACGACCTTGCTACTGCAACAGCTCATGTTGATAAGTTGTTTAGTATCTACGCACAAGATGCGGAAAACTCTGTTAAGTTTTACAACGACCAAGTAAAGATGGTGTTTGATTACGCTACTGAAAAAGAAAGACAACAATTAGCAATACAACAAGATGATAAGAAGTTTCAACAAAGTATCTTGATGTCTAAGCTAGATGCTCAACAAAAATATGCACAATCTGCATTAGAGAGTGGAAACATATCAGCATTTAATGCGATAACAAGTCTACAACCTCCAACAGATGTAAACTCTACTACATACCAAGAAGATTTAGCATCTTATGACCAAAGATTAAATCAAGCAGCAAGTAAATTGGCTGTGGGAGCTGGTGTCGTAGGTGGGGTAGATTTAAACACACTAGCATTTGCTAACCAATATGCTTCTACTGGTACTATTCCTCCTGGTATTCCAAAAGGTCAGTTTGGAGTCGTTGCACAAGTAGCAAAAGAGTTACCGAAACAACCAGGCACAATAGTTGATGCTAACACTGGTGTTAAATCAAGTTCTGTCGGTGCGACTATCCAGGATGACTTCACTCGTCTTTATAATATTACTCAAAATGTGAAGAAACTAAAAGAGCTAGATGATGCAAGGATAGGGGGTGTAATTTCTGGTGTGGTAGGTAAGGTAACAGGCTCTCAGGCTCAATCTGAGTATCTAGCAGTAAGAAAAGCGATAGTAGATGACCTTTCTCGTATGCAATCTGGTGCTGCACTTACAGAAGCAGAAGTTCAGTTTTATGAAGACTATTTACCAGGTAGATTCTCAGAGAGTTTCTTCTTAGGGCAAGATTCAGCTAAGAAGATTGAAAACTTTGAAAAAATAATGAACGACAGGTTACAAAATAATAGTGTGGCTAATGGACTATCTATATATGGTTTCTCTAACGTGAAGGTAGGTGATGGAGAGTTTACAGTAGGAGACATTATAAGTAACGGGCAATACAGTGGTCGTGTAAACCCAGATGGGTCTATAACTATAATCAATCAATAACATGGCAACAATTTCAGCACAGGAGTTTTTAAGAGCAGGTAAACCGAGTCTTGTTCAATCTGCAACAATTACAAAGGAGGCAGCACCGAAAGAGCCAGGATTCTTTAGTAGAGTATCTGAGGCGGCTAAGCAGAGAGGTGCTAATGTTCAAGCACAAGCAGAAAGACTAGACCAAGGTGCGGGTAGTGACCTTTTGCAGTTTTTTGGACAGTCAGCAGGGTTAGCGACAGATATAATTGGGGAAGGGCTAAAGAGCGTAGGGGATGCTACTGGTATAACAGAGGGTATAGTTAAGCCAACAGGTAGATTTATTTTGAATACAGATATAGGGAAAGCGGGTCTACAAGCAATTGAGGGGGGTATTGAAAGTTATAACTCATTTAAAAAACAAAACCCAGAAGTTGCGGCTAACATAGAAGCTGTTTTAAATATTGGTGCTTTACTGCCTATTGAGAAAGTTATTGGTTCTACAGGTAAGGCTTTAATCAAAGGAGGGGAAAAGTCTTTAGAAGCAATTAAACCAGTTATCAAGCCCGTCAGTGAAGCTGTTGGTAAGGTTCTTGAAACAGGTAAATCATTTGCGGGGGGAGTGAAGGATGTATCTGTCTTATCTGCTAAGGGTCTTTCAAATATTCCTGCTAGAATCGCAACTAATGTGGCAGAACAAAAAGCAATCGCTAGTTCTATTGCAAGTTTACCATCAAAAGTTGCAAGGAAAGCGGTCACCGATGGTGTAGATTTGGCAGATGCTAAGTTCTTGTATCAAATACCTACAGTTGATAAGGCTAGCCTACAAAAGTTAGTTACCGCAGTTCAAAAGTTTGATAGTGGTACATCTAAAGTAAATCCAATAGAAGTCGTTGGTCAACCAATAGTGAATAGAGTTAAAGAAGCAGTAAAGATTCAAGGTGGTATTGGTAGTGAACTTGGTGCTGTAGCAGAAAAGTTTACATCTAAAATACCAACCAGAGAACTTGAGGTTAGTGTTGTTAGTCAGTTAAAGAAAGTTCCTGGTCTTCAAGGAATTGAAGTAAGCAAAAAGGGTGTACTAGACTTTAGTAAAACATCACTAGCATCTGACCTTTCTAAAGCAGACAGAAAAGAAATACAGACCGCATATACAAAGTCAGTACAGTCTGGTACTGGACAATCTAAGCACCTTTACAGGCAGGAGCTATTTGAAATACTTGGAGGGAAAAAGAAGTCTCTCGCTAATATAACAGCGACTCAAGAAAAAGCACTTGAAGCTATAAGAAAAGGGTTGTCAAATATACTAGAGACCAAAAATGGTAAGTACAAGATATTAAATCAAAAGTATGCAGAAGTAACTAAGACGATAAACAATTTTAAAAAGTTAATTAAAAGTCTGGGGGGAGACGAAGACTTAGCCAATTTGAGTGCTGGTTTACTAGCAAGAAGATTGACAAGTAACGCTTCATCTAACCCACAGATACGAGCAGCACTAAGAGCTTTAGATAAAGTAACTAAAGCAAAAGGAAAGAAGAAACTTAATACTGAAAGATTGCAAGACTTCTACAACATCTTAGATAGATATTACAATATATCAGGTAAAACCAGTCTACAAGGTCAAGTTCAGGCTGGGGTTGAGAAAGCTAGTGGGGTTACTGATTTCTTAACACAGGCGGCGGGAAAAATAATAGGGAAAACAGACGTTGTCAGGAAGAAAGCCCTAGAAGATATCCTTAAAGAAGTCTTTAGTAGGTGATTAAAGCACAGACTATGAAAAACAATATAATTATCAATATGAATATCATACATCTAAACATTACCACATAAAATAAGAAATACAATGGACTTATCCCCAAGACAAAAAAGAATAGCGGAAAAGGTGGCAAAAGTTATGGCTAAAAAAGAACTTGGTATTCTTGAACACCTAGTAGAAATAGAAGAAAACTTTGAAGAAACTAAAGTTGCTTTAAACAAAAAAGTTGATGAGGTGGTGACTACATTTAACCCAAATATAAAGGAAATATTAAAACAAGTTAAAGGCGAAGATGGTAAAGACGGAAATGATGGTGAGAAAGGAGCAAAAGGGGACAAGGGGGAAAAGGGCGATAAAGGGGATATGGGAGCAAGAGGTCTTGATGGCAAAGATGGGAAGAATGGAAAGGATGGCAAAAATGGTTTAAATGGTAAAGACGGGAAAGATGGTGTTGATGGTAAAGACGGAGCAGATGGTTCACCAGATACAGGCGAAGTAATCGCAATAAAACTCAACACTACTAAAGACATAGTAGAACCTTATGTTATTAAGGGGTATAAAGACTTGGAAAGAATAACTAGGGCAAATAGTGAAAGGATATATACAGGAGTTACAGAAACAAGAGTAAATGAACTTATATCTGCGAACAATAAGACAATAGAGGCATCTGACGTTGATTCAGTATCTAATTCTGATGGAACTCTCACAATATCACCTACAACTGGAGATGTGGTAGCATCACTTAATACAGCAAACGCCAACACTTGGACAGGACAGCAAACTTTCAATACATCAGCACCTGTTTTAGGCACTATGACAGAGGGTTCAGTTTTATTTGCAGGAACAGGTGGTGTTATATCACAAGATAATGCAAATCTATTTTGGAATGATTCTACTAATCGTCTAGGTATCAAAAATACTAACCCTCTTTCAGCTTTAGATATTTGTGGAGATTTTAGAGCAGGTTGGCAGGCAAATGCTAATGGAGTAGGTGGTAATGTCCACTACCTTTCAGGTCCCATAAACTTATCGGCTCTTGGTTCTCAACAGTTTCCTTCAACTATTCACCTTGCGGCAGGTCAAGATTGTAACTACGGAACTAAACTTCGCTTCCAAAGACAAGGTGGAGCAGGGATTTCAAGTGGTCATAACTTCTCAATAGAGCAAGGTTCAAATGGCTCTTTCACAGAACGAGTTAGAGTTGAACAAGCAGGGAACATTCTGCTTAATCCTACAACTGGGTACGTGGGTATTGGGACTGATGCTCCAGCTTCTATTTTCAATGTCGTAAGCATAGGAGAACAAATGCGACTAAGTTTCAATGCTGGTTGCTACTTTACAGCGACAGTTAATTCAACTGGTGTTACAACTTTTGATGGAGTAGGTTCTGCACCAGCTTTCATATTTCAAGACCAAGTGTGTTTCAATAACTCTGCTCCAATAGTTAGCACAGCAACAGCTTCTACTATTGCTATTTTTGATGGCTCTAAATGTTTAATATCAGCTAACACAGCAACATACCCATCTCTTACAGAATTAAGTTATGTTAAAGGTGTAACATCTTCAATTCAAACTCAACTAAACACCAAAGGAACAGCAAAGGTTGTATGTTTCTGCGGTAACTGTAATAACCTTAGTGCGGCAGGTGCTTGGGTAGGTGGTGTCTTACCTACTTGGGTTGATGATGTGTGTTTTGGAACTTCAACCACTCACCCATCAACAGGAACACTTTGTGCTAGAGATGTGTATATCTCTGGAACTTGTCTTGCAGGTGGAACATACTGTGCTACAACAGTAAGAATGTTTTCTTGTTGTGTAGCTTCAGGAGCTTCAATTTATGCAAACTCAGCATACTTCTGTGCAACTCCTGTGTCAGGAACAGTTTATACTGGTGTGGCTTTATTCTATGGTGGAGCTAAAAATCTCGGCACAATAACTGGGCTAGGAAAGTTTAATGCTTCTTGTAACCTTGGAACAATCTGTGGAAATGCAGAGTTCATCGCCGCCGCTCATAACTGGTGTAATGTGCTTGGAAATGGAACTTTTGTCGGCTCTGTGAACTGTCTTTCAAACGCCTATATCTGCGGTAATGCGGTGTTTAACTCAACTTCTTGTAACTGCGGTGGACTTGTTAAAGGTTCTACGATATTCAACGACTCAAATGCTTCCTCTGGAACATTCTGTGGTTTGGTGACTATGTTTGGAACATCTTGTATCAACTCACCTTGTATCTATTGGGATGCTTTCTTACATTGTTGCTCTTGCTTTAGTGGTGGGTCAATTCACGGCAACCTAACCTCTTACCTAATTAACAGTTTTGGTTCTTGTATTGCTTCTACAGTTTTGGGTAATGCTTACCTATCGTGTTGCTCATACGCTTGTTATGCAACTTTCTGCAAAGATGTGACTATGGATTGTAATGCTGTGCTTTGCAACACTACTGTCCACGGTGATACTCAATTTAGAGGTTCAGCTTGTAGCGGAGCTGGAACAAGTATTTGTCAGAACGCCTACTATCTAGGAACTTACGGTGTTGGGTCAAGCACAACTGTTTACGGAGACGCTATCTTCTGTGGCTCTTGCTCAAGTATGGGAACAATTTGTGGAGGTATTTATGGACCTGTTATTGGAACAAGATTAAAATGTTATACCTCAATTAGCTTTCCAGTTGCAGGTTCTCTAGGTTGGGATAGCACAGGATATGTGAGAATGTATTCAGGAACAGCTTGGTGTTGTCTATGTAGGGTATAAAAATGGTATAATATATTTATGAAAATATACATTAAAATTGACGGAGGGATAGGTAGAGTAATTTCAGCAACAGGTGTTGTAGATGAGTTTGCTAAACTTGAAAAAGAAAAAGGAAATGAAGTTAGTGTTATAAGTTCTTACCCCCAACTATTTAATGGACTTCCAAACATAGACAGGTGTTATTCAATAATGCAACCATTTCTTTATGAGGACTATATTTCAAAAGGTGAATACCTAGAACCTGAACCTTACAATAATTCACTTTACTACAAAGACAACGAGCATATTTCCACAGTATTTAATCATCTGCTTACAGGTAGCAAAGAGTTCATTATGCCAAAAATCGTTCTTACTGAAAATGAGTTGGCAGATGCTAAAGCTGGAGTTGAGGAACTTCGTAAGCAACATAAAAAGAAAATAATGCTCGTTCAACCATTTGGAAGTCAAGGTGGAGTTCCTACTCAAGATGGAGTGCTGGGTGATGAGAGTTATAGAAGTTTTACTCCAAAGTTCTTCAATGAATTGATTGACGCCTATAAAGATGAATACACGATATTAAGTGTTCAATCTATTGTTACATTAGCTGATGGGCGACAAGTTCCACAAGTAGTATTCAAAGATACTATCCCTACAACTAATCAAGACATCAGAAAAGTAATTGCAATAATTCCCTTTGTAGATGTGGTTGTATCTTGTGACTCATTCTTACATCACGCAGTAGCTTCACTAGGAAATCCTGTAAAGACAATCGTGTTGTGGGGTGGAACAAATGAAGCCAATCTTGGCTACGGAGAACAATCAAACATTCGTAGTAAAGAAGTGTCCTTGTTTGAACCTAATAGAGTTCCGCACGATAGGGCTTTATATGTGAACAAAAACAAAGGGTGTAATGAGTTTGATATATTAAAAGTTAAAGAAATAATATGAAAATAAAATTAGAAAGCATAGATTTACCAGAAGAAGTTTGGACAGCTTTTGCTCAAAGCAGAGGTTGGATAGAGGGGAATGTGTCAGCCGTTGATTTCATTATAGATAAATACGGAAGTCCTATTTGGTCTGATATAGCTTCTTTTAATCTTCAAGAAGTTGAAGCTGTAGCAAATCAACAAAGACAAGAGATTGATTCAACACTAAAGGTCGCTCAAGCAAGTGCTTTAGCCAACGCTAAAGAGATAGTTATAGTAACACTGGAATAGTCCGAGATGACATTAGTAACTATTACATTTATTGTGATAACCACCTTAATCATATTAGCTTATGATGGTTTTGCATTGTACAAATCCAAGAAAACAGAGTACACAATAAGCTATATTATATTAAAAGCATCTTTAAAAAATCCTATAATTCCATTTGTTTTTGGTTTGCTTATGGGGCATTTTTTTTGGAGTCAATGCGTAATTTAATCCGATGGAAGATAAACAAATTGAACATATAGAGAAAGTCTTAGATAATCATCTCCACAAACATTTGGAGCAGATTGAAATTTCAAGAGCTAAAACAAATAATATAATAAAAGAGGTGATTAAAGAAACTGTAAATGGAAAAATAGATAGATTACAAATAGAGCAAAAAGACATCAAGGAACATATTTATAGAATTGACTCTAAATTAAATGGAGCAATATCTAAACATCACGAAGAAATAGAAGCTAGACTAAGACCATTTGAATTAGATAGAGTAGAGAATAATCTAGTGAAAAAGATAGTATTTGGTATGGTCACTGTGTTGTTATTAGCTGTTTTAACTGGGTTGGTAGCCTTAATACTAAAATGACAAGATATTTATATACATTAGGAATAATAGCCATCGCTTCAGCACTTTTTTTGGTGGTGTATGTAGCTTACTTGTTGTTTTATCCTTTCCCCACAATAACAATTAGTGAAGCCACAGTTCTAACAAAAGAAGTAAAAGCAGGTGGTAATATACTTTACAAAGTAACATACTGCAAATACACCGACTCCCCCGCTACAGTGTATAGAACATTTCATTTAATAGATGAAAGTGTAAGTGTCCCAACTCCCGCAGTGCAAACTATCTCAAAATTAGGTTGTAATGTAGTTCAGATTCCTTTAGCTACTTTTGAAACAATGCCAAAGGGAGAATATTATTTATATGTGGACATTGAAATAAAAAAGAATCCCATTAGAATTATTCACACAACATTTGAAACAGATACTTTTGAGGTTATTTAATGTGGTATAATATAAGTATGATTAACTTTTTTAAAACTCTGTTCTCTAAAAGATACCCAACAGGTGCTATAAGCGATTTTAGACCCCCAGACGAACAAGCAAAAGACTGGCTACACGAAGAAATAGCTGGTTCAGTAGCTTTTCCTATGTTTACAAAGGAAGAAGCAGATAAAATGAAAGTCTTTCCTGTCCTTAATCAAAAACAAACACAGTCTTGTGTAGCCCACGCAGTAACTTTATGTAAAGAGATTAACGATAACTTTAGTGGTTCTCCTATGTTTATTTATAGACAGAGGTCTAACTTCGCTGGGCAAGGTATGATAGCGAGTGATGCAGGTGATATTCTAACCAAAAGAGGTATATGTAGAAGTTCTCTATTGGAAACCCCGACTTCAGAAGAAGAAGCCAATAGACAATATATATCAGAAGAAATGCTTAGAGATGCAGTAAAACAAAATGGAGATGGTTTTGTTCATATGGTAAAAATAGATTACGATAGTATCGCTTCGGTTGTTAATACTGGAACACCAGTAGTTATATTTATCTATGCTACTTATCGTGAGTGGGCTAAAGAGTGGGTAAAAATAATAGATAACCCTTCTCCAAGTATTGCACCAGTTAGACACGCTATAACAATACTTCCTAAAACTGGATTTACTTACAAAGATAAACGATACTTTCTAATACAAGACTCCGCTTGGTTTGGAGGAAAACAATATAGATATGTTTCAGAATCTTTCTTAAATGAACGTTGTTATGTTGCATTTTATTTCATACGAAAACAACCAAAGTTAAATCCTAAATATCCAGAATATACATTTGACCGAGATTTAAAAGTTGGAGACAAAGGTATAGACGTTATGCACCTACAAGAAATACTACAATATGAAGATTGCTTTGATTTTCCTAACCCAACTGGTTTCTTCGGAGGAATAACAAGGTCTGGTGTTAAAAAACTTCAAGACAAATATCCTGTTGAAATACTTTATCCAGTAGGTCTAACAAAAGGAACTGGATATTTTGGTAAATCTACTCGCAATTTTTTAAATGGTCGTATTATCAATTAAGTATAGAAAAATATGATTAAATTCTTACAAGGTAAAAAAAGTTATATTGCTGGAATACTGATGATAGTTCTAGGATTTCTACAAGGGAACAATGAGATAATTCTACAAGGTCTAGCAGTAATAACTTTAAGAGCTGGTATTTCAAAAGTATAGTTATCCACAGTTATTTTATTGTTTGTCAATAAATAAGTTGTATAATTTAGTTACTGGTCGCCAAGACTGGTTGCTACGACAGGGACATCAAACCATCGGGTAGTGTCATCGTCAAGAGTATATTTTTTGGAAACAAGGCAGGGGTTAAACATTTTAACTATTTAAAATGACCTATCGCTTGTTAAAGTTCGTTCTATAAAAGAAAAGCACATAACACCCATCTGAGGGGTGTTTTGTGTTATAATCTAACAGTAAGTGAATTGATAAGCCCGTCAGTTTAAGGGGGATTACAATACAAGAATATTCCGTTGTCCCGTTAATACAGTAAAAACCTTATACGGGGTTGCCAGTTCATTTAAATAAAGGTAGTAACCACTTGCAAGAGGGATTACAAGCCTAGAGCCTATGTCAGATGCCAGTAGATATAGGAAAAAGTAAGAGGTTGCAATCACCTCGTCTGCTGGCTGAAAGTATCTCTTTAAGCACACTTGCAGTGTTGAGATGCAAAGGGCAACCCGATTTTTATTTAAGCACATATTGATAGTGTGCTATAATATAAGAGGTAAGATTTAATCTTGCCTACAATTTCATTACACACTCGAAAGCCACTCGTCAGACAGGTGGCTTTTGTGCTAGTATATACCTATGCAACTCGTTCTTTTCGTAATAATCAACGGTAACTATATCTACTGGCAATCACTTCCAGTTGATTGTCTTTAACTAGAAAGGAGGTCATCTATCTTACAAGACTAACCATCTTGTCATAGCGTACAATAAATTCGCAGAGCCGAGGGAGACGCTACCTATAGGCACACACCTAGTCTGAAATATGGCTAGGTGTTCTTTTTATTTGTCCAACTTTTCTCTTATAAGTTGAGATACTTTAATCTTCTTTTCTCTTGCCTCTTTCTGCAGTTTCGGTTTCTGGTACTTAAAGATTCTGATGGTTATTTTTTCTAGGTTTAGCTTGTGCATTGTATTATTCTTTAATTTCTACTAATTTACCGTTTTGCAATTCATAGAAGGTATTTTCCTTAA
>Ga0070749_10002572_pt1 | contig 12171 bp, 13 predicted proteins | sample VirMetDEL_Nov_18_FD_75180 | JGI IMG/M metagenome (GOLD analysis project Ga0070749, IMG submission 75180) | Aqueous microbial communities from the Delaware River and Bay under freshwater to marine salinity gradient to study organic matter... | ecosystem: Environmental > Aquatic > Marine >...
CGAAAGCGAATCAAAGGTACAGGACTTCACAGCTTCGCCGGCCAGACCTGCACCCGCAGCAGCAGTTGGACTTGGGCACTGCCGACGACATGGAAATGTGGGGGCAGTACTTGGAAGGCAATCCAGACGCGCAGCGTCGGTACGACCCTGCGGCGTATGAGCAGCGAATGGCCGCGCAGCGAGCGGAGGAGGACGCCGCTCACGCAAGAGTGCTTGCCGCGAAGTACGGCCAGCCGGCGGCAGATGCGTACATGGAGTCTCGCAGAACAGGCGCTCCGATGGACATGCAGATGGTTCGCACTTCCGAGGAAGACAAGCGAGTCAAGGACCGAAAAAAAACAGAGATGATGGCTCGGCAGGAAGGTGTTGACGGGCCTGCCAGAGATGAACTCCGGTTGCAGGACAACAGGTCGGGATACTCGGGTGCGATGGGTGGGCACTGGGGCAGCCAAATGCCAGCAGTTGGAAGGGGTCCGAACGGCGAAGTCGAAACGCGAGCAGAGCGGTTCGCTCGCAGGACGCAGGAACGCCGTGACGACAAGGACGCTCGCCGCAGGCGTGTCGCGACCAACGCAATGCTTGCTGGCCCAGACCCTGGCCGCAATATGACAAACGCCTTCGACATGATGGGCAACCCAAGCGACTTTGGCCTTACTCCCAATCAACAGCGTGCCCTGCAATACATGCTGCCGGGAGGCCAGCTCGCAGCCGAGGTTGATGCCAACAACATGCGTACTGCTACAGAGATGGCCACGGCTGGGCTTCGCAGCACGCTTGTGCCTTTGGTGGCGTCGGGACTGCAAGGCGGTGCGGGCGGCGGGGATGTCGTTCCGTTTAGCGACGCTTGGCGATCGTCTCCGCAGCAGCAATCGCGACTGAAGCAAATGGCAGGCACTTACGGAGACGACAGTGTCGCTAGCCGAGGAGACATGGTCTCCCTCCTTGAGTCGGAAGGCATGACACCACCTCAGGCCCAGCAGGCAGCAGACTGGGCGTTTGACAACTATCACCCAGGAAACACCTGGAGCCCGTTTGACTGATGGCCTCGTCGCCGCTCTATGACATATTCGACCCAGACGAAGAGCTGCGTCGAAAGGCAGAGCTGCATCGCCTCCTGACAGGCGAGCGTATGTCGCTTACGGACCTCATGCCGGAAGAGGAGAAGTCTTCACTCCTTGATCGCCTGTCGAACGCCGGATCGTCTGGTCTTGCGACTGTCGGCTGGATATTCGACACGCCTGGCGCAATGGTGCGAGGAGCCCTGTCTGGCGGCTTGCCGAAGGGTCTGTCCGCGCTATGGGAGTCCAGCGACGACAGAGTCGATGGGCGTGAACTGCTTCGCCAGTACGGCCTCGTAGGTGCCGAAGACAACTGGTCCAACTGGGCTGGCTCCTTGGCTGCCGAGGTGGCTCTAGATCCATTTTCCTGGGTCAACCCCTTGGCCATTGCTGGGCGAGGGGCACTGACGACAACAGGCAAGGCACTGCAACGCAGCGGCATGCTTGGCGATGCCGCCCTGTACGCCAAGCAGCAGGGCAAGGGTATCCGCGAGTACCTAAGAAACGTCACTGGCGAAGATGTGCTTAAAGCCTACGCCAATGGCGATGATGTGGCTGAGGCGGCAGCGCGCGAAACATTTGCAGACGCGGCATCTGCCCTTGGTGTTTCGCCAGAAGACCTTCTTTCGCAGAAGGCCGCTGGGTCGATGGAGTTCCGCGTCCCAGGGATGAAGCGTGGCTACAACGTCTCGCTGACTGGCGGCAGGCTTGGCGATCTAGCAGCAAGAACGGTCGACAGGTTTGGCGAAGGGCTGAAGACAAACGCCCTTACGGGCGGGCTCGTCAACCGGGCTCGCGCATTGTTTGACACCAGCGTCATGGGTGCCATCGATCCTGCCGACCAGTGGCGCAATCGCGAGGCTTACGCCAACACGGCTGCACGCCAGAGGTCGATACGCGGCGAACTGGAGAAGCTGCGACAGGACGCGATGGCGGTGACAAACGAGTCGCTTGGTCCTGAGTTAAGCAACTTCAACAGCGTTCGCATCCAGAATGCAATTGCAGACTTGGTTGAAGCCGGCGGCGATGTCAACAAGCTGATCGACTCCGAGGCCGGCGCTGCTGTGCTTAACACGCCCGCGTGGAGTGCTGTCGTTAAGGACTACTCGGCTCGCACGCAGAACGCGATGAATGAGGCCGTGGAGCGTGGGCTCAAGCTGCCCGCCAATGTTGGCGAAGGTGACACGCAGTTCTTCCCGTCGCAGTCTGTCTGGTTTGAAGACGCCATGCCACCCGAGATCAGGGACGCCATCTCTGGCGATCCGATGGGTGGGCGTGAAGCCAGAAGGTACACAAAGGGGGCGAGAGCCCTCAGCATTGAAGACAACATGGGCCGCTCGCGGAACCCGTCGTACGACCTGCCTATGCGTCGTCAGGCGTTTCGCCAGCTCATGACAAACAGCGACAAGGCACTAAGTGGGAAGGGGCTGCAGGACCGCCTGATCGCAGCAAAGGACGCTGAGATACCAGGCATCATCGATGAAGCGTGGGCGTCCTTGGAGGCTGCCAACCCAGGAAAGATGGGGACACTGTACGGCAGCGTGCAGGACCGCGTTGCCAAATCAGAGGAGCGTCTTGCCAAGCTTGCAGAAGCACTGAGCGCTGACGGGCTTGACCCATCGGCTAAACGCACTCTGGAGAAGGCGCACAAAGAAGCCGCCGAGGCAGTTGAGGCCGGAAAGTCAGAGTTGATTCGCCGCAAGAAGGAGCTTGGCGGCAGACTGCTTCGCAACGCCGACCTGCAGTTTGCCGAAAAAGGTCTTGGTCTGTTCGACAGGCCCGTCATCGAAGACATGCTTCGGTACGACTTGGGCCGGGCAAGAGTGTCGGAGAATGCGAATGTAATTGAAAACGCATTGCTGGAGGCTGCGCAACTCAACTCCCCAGATCAGTTTGCTGGTGGCGGCTACGTTTCGCTTGCCGAGGCCGCAAAGAAACTTGGGTTTGACGAGCGGCGATTCGCGGAACGATTTGGCACGGACTTCCTTGAGGGCGCATCTGTTAGCCAGTCAAAGATTGACAGCCTCGCCCAGCTCGCACCGACAACTGGCTCAACTTCGGAAGGCCCCCTCGCTTCCAGCTTCCGCAAGTTCACCAACATGTTTAAGGTCGGTGCCCTTGCAAACCCTTCGTACCACTCGCGAAATGCCTACTCTGGCAACTTCGCGACCATGACGCAGGGAATGACAAGCAACCCGCTTACTCTCCTCCGCAACGCGGCTGCGGGATTTCGGGCGACAAGCGGCAACACCGAATGGCTTCTGGCTCGCGTGCGAAACACACCACGGTATCAGCGTGTTGCGCAGGCGTACCGAAGGCTCCACCCTGCGGCTTCAGCGTCTGATGTCGACGCCGAGATACTGCGACAGTTCAACGCGGATGCTGCAAGAAACGGGATAGCACAAGAAGGGCAGCTCGCGGATTTCGCTGGAGTAAGCCCAGCCGGCGAGCGGACATCGTACGTTGGCGAAGGCTTCACGCCGTTTACGTTCTTTGGCAAAGGCTCCGACTTTGCTAGAGGGCTCAAGGACTGGGGAACAATCCGTGGCGTTGACGTTACCGGAATGCTCACTGGCAACCAAAGGCCAGGGCCGGCTGTCACAAGAAACCCACTCATCGAACTGCATGAGCGTCTCGGCCGTAGGGTTGAGGATGCGAATCGCTTCGGTGCATACCTCACCGCGTTACAAAAGGGCTACAGTCCCGACGCCGCAGCGGAGGTTGTGTATCGTTCGCAGGTTGATTACCGACCCAGCGCATTCACTGCCGGCGAGCAGAGGCTGAAGGGCTTCATGCCCTTTTACAGTTACACCCGTGGCATAACGCCGCTGATCGCAGAGAACATGATTTACCGCCCAGGCGGTTTGCAGCAGCAGAGCATTCGCGCGATCACCCGTGGTGGGCAAGGCGACGAAGAGTACTTCGTACCGGAACACCTGCGTCAGAGCGCGGCGATCCCGCTCCCCGGCTCAACCCCCGGCGAAGGCATTCAGCGGTTCGTCACCAACATTGACCTGCCCTACGCCGGCGTTCTGAATATGTTTAGCCCTGGCGTTGGCGGATCGGCAGCAGAGACAATCCTTGACTCCGCACGCCGCACAGGCATGAACATAGCCGGTCAGCTCAACCCGCTGTACAAGCTGCCACTTGAGTACCTGTTCAACCGGCAGTTGTACACAGGCAGGGAACTGTCGGACCTTTACTCGGTCTTGGAGCAGGACATCGGGCCATGGGGGCGGCCGCTAGAAAACGCCTTCGTCAACCTGTTCCCAGGAGGGTCCAAGCTGGACGCCCTGTACCGCGCGTCCAAGGACGACCGCATCTCGTCTGGCGCTGCCTGGTCGAAGGGACTTGTCAACATGCTGACTGGCATCAAGTTCACCGACGTTGACCAGGAGAAGGCACGCAGCCGTGCAGCCCGAGACGTGCTGACGAAGATTCTTGACACCACTGCCGGGGCGAAGGCTTATGAGAACATCACGGTCCCCGAGGACGTGCTTACCGAAATGACGCCAGACCAGCAGCAACTCTACTTGCTGTACCGGATCATGCAGTCGGACGCCGCGAAGCGTGCGAGGGAGCGGAAGAAGGCCGAGGCGGCACCCGATCCTATGGCAATACTGGGGGTGCGGTAATGCCAATCAGGGACTTGGCTGGCGATGCCGTGCGATCAGTGATCCGTGCGTATCACGGCAGCCCGCATGACTTTGACAACTTCGACTACGACAAACTGCAAAACGGCCTGCTTGGCCCTGGGCTTTACGCATCCGACTACGAACCTTGGGTGGAAGAAGCATACCGAAGGGGCGGGCGAATCTATGAGTTGGAGATAGATGCCTCGCCCTCTGAGCTGTTGCCCGAGAATGTCACGCGAATATCAGCACGCGCAGGCAGCGAGGAAAGCAGCTTGAGAAAACTAATAGCAGAGGCGATGATCGCTGGGGGCGGCGACGCAAGCCTGATGAAGCCGGCAGAGCTTCTAGACACAATAATAAATACCGACGCAGTTAAGCGCATTGAAGCTGCTAGAGCCTCTGGCATTCTTCCTGACGACCCGGCTGCACGGCAAACAGCACTGAGCGGCCTTCGCGCACAATCGCGGCAAAGCGCAAGGGACGCCGCCATGCGGTCAGGCGTCGTTGGGCTTCATGCCGACTGGCCCTATAGCCCGCGTGCTGGCGAAACTGTCCCAATGAAAATTTACTCAGTGTTCGACCCAGGCCGTGTGCGAATCCTCCGCAAGTACGGCCTGCTCCCGGCTACATTTGCTGCAGAGGGCCTGCTCAACCAACCCCAGCAAGCGGAATCGACGGCACCGGCTTTCTGAACTCCGCCAAGATTGCGCGGTCGACGTAGTGGCGAAACGCCATGCCTGGCGTCTGGTGGCCAAGCTGGTAGCTGGCGCTCAGTCCGCTCAGCTCCGCGTAGGTGGCGCTGCTCCGTCGCAGCCACTTCTCGGTGCCCGTCAGCCCGGCCAGCGCAACCAAACGCTTCATAGTGATCTTGAGTCTGTCTGGACACAGGATCGTCCCGAAGACAACGCGGTCATATCGCGGCAGCATCTCCAGGCTGCGCATCGCTGCGTCATCCAACACGCAGACGTGTGGCATGCCAGTCTTGCTCATGACGACTTGCAATCTGTTGCCGCTGAAATCATCCCATCGCATCGACAGCATGTCGCCGCGCCGAAGCCCAGACGAGTAGCCGACGAGGACATAGGCTGGCATCACATGCCTGTACTCGCACGGGTACTTGACCGTGCCGCCCTTCATCTGTCGCGCCGCATCCAGTAGTCGCCGCAGCTCATCAAGAGTCCACGCGCGAATAATTTTTGGTGGGGACTTGACGCGACAGATTTCGGCGGTAGACTTCGTCGCCAGCCCGTCGCGTACCGCACGTCTGTACAGCGTCGTCAGCATCCTGCGATGATTGACTACGGTTGACGGGGACAGATGCCGGAGCGCATTCTGTAGGTAGTCAGAAATCAGGTATGGGTCAAGTTCATGGACATGCCAAGGAAGGCGTCGACACAACACGCGGAGCTGCTCGCGATACCCTCGCGAGCCTCCGATGAGCGTGCAGTAGGAGTCGGCGTAGTCTGTGAGCGTCATGGTAAGTCCCCCCTCGGGAGTGCCGGCGGCCCACCTAGAGTACTTACTCGCACCCCTAGCTCAACTGGCTCAGGTCGCCCGTCTTCTGCATTCTCGCTGCCTTCTCTCGCAGCGTCTCTCCGATGGCTGGAGCTGGCTTTGCCGCTCGCCGTCACCTCGCCCCGCTCACTTTGCATGGACGCCTTTTTCCCCACGGACGGGGTACTGAATTTGGAGGATGTGTACATATGACCATATTGGACACTTTGCCTGGTTCGACGCCGTTCACTTACACGGCTGACGAGCTAACGAACGAGGAGTACCACCGGATGCTGGAGTGGCTCAGTCGCTCGTTCTGCCATCAGGTGTTTCGCTACGGCGGCTCCGGCCAGATGCTTATGGATAAGGGTGTATCCCTGTTCAGTGGCAGCACTGCCACCACGCTCGGCAGCGACTTCGATGAGCTGTGGACGGCTCGCTGCGAGGGCAAGGCGTTTGACGATGTGTTCGCGATTGCCGGCCCTGAGCATCTTTCTGCCGCAGGGCAGCGGCGGGGCAAGGCCTTTGACGAGTTCAAGGCTGCGGTCGCGGCCGAGGGCAAACGCGAGATATCGGCCGACACCCGCGACAAGCTGACGTTGATGTGGCACGCAGTTGAGCAAAACTCCTCTGCGATGCGGCTGCTCGGTGACACGGTGCAGTGCCAGCGTTCGGTGTTTTGGATCGACCGTAATGGGCACAAGCGACGCGATCGTTGGGACGGCGAAACGAAGTCCACTGTCTACGACGTGAAGACAACCTCGTCCTCATGGTCTGACCTGGCGAAGAGTTTTGACCGATTCGGTTACTTCTGGCAGGCCAGGTGGTACATGGACTCCGCAGTGAACCTTGGGTTCAGCCGGCACCGCATGCCGTTTGTCTGCGTTCAGACGGTGCCGCCTTACGAGTGTCAGGTGTTCCTGCCGCCGCAGGAACTTGTCGATGCGGCTGGCGCGCAGATCGACACCACGCTGACACAGATCGCACTCCGTCGCGAGAGCGGCGAGTACCTCCCTGCAGATTACGGGGATGTCAAGGAACTGGAAGTGCCACGGTGGATGTGGCCAACGAAGGAGGAGGACGCATGAACGACCAAGAAGTCGATGAGCTGGTGTTTCGCACGTCGGACGTGTTCCAGCTTGGCAGCGACGAGCAGGATCAGCTGAACGCTGCCCTGGCTGCCGCGCAGCCGAAGATGTCTGTAATCAAGCAGTCGGGTGTTAACCCGCATTTCAAGAGCAAGTACAGCACCATCGTTGATGTGTGGAATGCGCTGTACGGATCGCTGAACGAATGCGGCCTGTCTGTAACGGTGCAGCCGATCCGCATGGATGGCGAGTGGGTTGCTCGCGGTGTCCTTCGGCATAAGTCCGGTCAGTGGATCGCAGGCTTCCTGCCGCTGCTGATGATGAAACGTGACATGCAGGCCATGAAGTCTGCCATGACGTATGCCCAGCGGACGTTAACCATCGCCCTCACTGGTGCTGCGTCAGGAGAGGACGACGACGGTAACGCTGCTTGCGAGCAGCCGACTGCTGCTGAGAAGACCTCTGCTGTGACGGAGAAAGCACTGGCGAAACTCACTGATGCGATCAGTGCCAGCGATATCGATGAGGCCAACAAGCTGGTTGCCCTTATCAAACTGCGTGAGTCCGAGAAGGCCGTGGCGAAGGGAACCGCCGCGCGTGCCGTGAAGATGTTCAGCGAGGCGTTCCCGTCAGGAGATGCGTGATGGCGTCGGTAAATGTTTGTGTTTTCAGCGGAAACCTGACGAGCGATCCTCGCGTCAAGGAGTACGACGACGTTGAGGTTGCTCGCTTCACTGTCGCCGTTAACGGCTACAAGGAAGGTGACACTACCTATGTGCAGTGCTCCTTCCGCAAGCCCGGCAAGGTGCTTCAGTACCTGAAGAAGGGAGTCCAGGTCGTTGTCACTGGCGAAGCGAAGCTCGCTCAGTGGGAGTACGAAGGCGCTGCGAAGGCCGCGATTGAACTGCGGCTCGCTCCCGGCGGTCTGACGCTGGTGGGCGGCAAACGGGAGGCAGCCGAGCCGGCTACCCCTTTCTAGTTCAGAGGGGGGCGGACATCGATCCGCCCCCCGTTTCTCACACGGAGGACGAGATGGCCGATACCACGGCTTGGATGCCGCTGTACCCTGCCAATTTCCTGTGCGACACAATGTCGCTTACTGCATCGCAGACAGGTCATTACGCCACGCTGATGGCGTACGCCTGGAGGAGCGGCGGGGTCCCCAATGATTTCGACGCATGTCGTCGCATTTCCCGAGAGATGACACCAGAGGACTGGCAGGTCATCCGCACGTTTTTTGTTGTTGCCGACCCTCGCACCAGCGAGGAGCGACTCGTCCTTGAGTGGCAGGAGGACGAGCGAGCAAAGGCAGTCACCAAATACAACGACAAAGTAGCGAGTATTGAGAGGGCACGCAAGGCCAAGGCCGAGCGAATTCGCTCTGATGTCAACGCTGATGTCAGCCCTGACGTCAGCCCTGATGTCAGTGTTGGCGCCAATGCTGACGCCAGGCCCCAATTACAATTACAAACACAATTACAAACACAATTACAAAAACAAACACAAGACAACACCACTGAGACTCCGCGCGGAGCCTCAGTTTCCGCCAAGGCGAAGCCTCGTCGGAAGCGGTCGGTTCCTAAGACCAAGATGATTACTTGGAGTCTTGAGGGAGGCTTCCAGGGAATCACCGACATGCACATGGAGGCGTGGCGTGGCCTGTACCCGCACGTCGACATCGACGCCGTGATCCAAGAGGCTCACGTCTGCCTGCTTGGCAACCCCCAGAAACGCAGCCGGAAGTATTTTTTCGACTGGCTCGGCCACTGGTTCAAAAATCGCAACTACCCGGCAGCTCATGCCCTCTCCAAGCGGGAGAACTGCCTGTGAGTTACGACGACAACCGCAGCCTGATCCGTGGCCTCTGGCCGAACGCAGAGATCACCGAGACGATGGCGTCCCTGTTCCGCGAGCGTCTTTCCAGGCTGGACCAAGAAGTCTTGGCCGAAGCGATCAAGGCCGCTCGCGTGGACAGCCGCTGGCACACGCCTGAGCTGGGCGAGATTCTCGGCCAGTACGAGAAGTTCCGCCGAATCGCAGCGGTGGCCAAGCCCGTTGCCACGCAGCACCAGAAACGCCCCAAGGTGCCAGAGGTTGACCCTGCCGTGGAGCAGCGAGTCCAGCGTGACGCGATGACCGTGATTCGCGAGGCGACGCTCTCAGACGAGGAGTGCATAGCAAATGCGATCTGGGCTCGTTGGGAGGCGAGCGAGATCGGCAGCAACATCGCCTGCCGGCTCCTGACCGAGCTGAAACTCAAGCTGTACCCAGGCCCGTGCCTGAGCCGCATCACCAAGGACGGCGAGATCGTACCGCTCGTCGCCGTGGAAGACCCGTTCTGAGGCCCGTGTACGCCCGTACAGGGCCGTTCGTCCCGACAGGTGTATGGAGAGCCGTAAATGGAAACCCCCCCGCAAATCGCAAATACGGAGCCCACAGGAGATCTGCTGCTAGAGGAGACGGTCGCAGACCTCCGCGAGGTGTTCGATTTGGACCACGTCTTCCCCGTTGTCTGGAGCCAGGATGGCACTGAGAAGAAAGACCCTCCAAGAAAACGTCTACGAGATTGGTTCCGGCGAGTCTTTGGCTTCCGCAAGGACTCTGCGAAGGCTTGCTGACGAGTGCGGCAGCATCCAAGAGGCGTCTCGCGTGGCCAAGGTGGCGTACACCAACGCGCTAGGCATTGTGACCTGATGAGGCGGTGGCCACGCAGTGTCAGCGAGGAGCGAATCGCGGCGGTGTGCTACGCGGACGAGGGCGTGACCACAGAGGATGTGGCCGAGTGGTTCGGGAAGCCTCTCTGGTGGGCTGTTCAAGTGTACACTGACCAGGATGACCTGCGTCGTCGCTGGCCAGCCGCACGCGGCGTTGAAAGACAGGCAGTGGGGATCCTTCCCAACGACCCGTCGTACGACCAGATCAAGCAAGGATGCGCAGAAATTATCGCTCGCGACCCAGCGCCGTGGAAGCGAGTCAAGAGTCGCAGCACGCTGGCAAAGGAGTTGTCATATGCGCGGTTTTGCCGAGGCGCTTGAGCGCGGGCATGAGGCCGAGAACGTCTGGGTGACGGCGCAACAGTCGCTCGGGCTGGCGGTCGCCCATGGAAAGAAGCTGCGTGAGTTTGGAGTTGATAGGCATCAAGCACCTGACGCGGCAATCGCAGCAAGAGTGGAGATCAAGGAACGCAACCTGCGGTTCACCTCGCCAGAAGACTACCCATTCAAAACAGCGTTCTTGAACAACGTGGCCAACAGTTACCTGGATGTTACCCAGCCGCTGATCTACGTCCTGATTAGCAGCCACACTGGCGCTTGGGTGTGGGTGGCCGCGACTGATCAAAACGACGAGTGGACTACCGCCTACCAACGAGACAGCACTCGCGGTTGCAACGTCCTAACTTTGCAGTGCCCGAGATCATACCTTCGGCCAGCGGAGACGCTGAAGAACTACATCCTGTCACATGACATCTTGGATTTGATTGATGGAAGAGCCGACGCATTCCGAGCTAGTAAAGAAACTACTGGAGGAGATCGCGAGACTCAGGAGGGAGAACGATGAACTTAGGAGGAGGCTTGTCAATGTCTGGGGAGATTGAGGACTTGCGTGCAGAGATTGAATCGCTTCGCCAAGCGGTTGAGGCCCTGCGAGCCATGATGGAAATACGCGAGGACGGCAGCGCGAGCTGGAAGATACCGGAGTGGCGTCAATGAACGCGGATATACCAACGCTGAAGTGCCACGTCAGGCTGCACCACATCTCCAACAGAGTTGGCACGGAGGAGGCGTATGCATTCGGCATCCAGTCGATGAAGGCTCGGGCTCTAGGGTTCCACGTCATGTTGAAAAGTGGCGCCCACTACAGGAACGTCCCGATACACGCATTGACGACGAATGCGAACAGCGTCCCCCGCACGCTCCAGCAGTGCGAGTTGTGGGACTGTTTCAGCGACCGGCCAGTGGTGCATGTGTTCGACTACTTGGTAGCGCACCAAGGCGTCTGCCACATGCGTGGTTCGTCTGAGCGGGGGATATATCTGTTCACTGTCGACTGGCTTCCCGACTCGCTGACGCACACTGGATTCACTCGGATTCCCGATCAAAACAAATGTGCGCACGTCATGGAGTTGGACAGCGGAAACCTGTGTGCGCTGCCGACGAACCGCATTGCTTGGTGCGACGGTTACTTCATAGGCGATGACCCAGCGCCGCACCTGCAGGGGTACACAGTTCAGTCAACCGTCTACCAGTCGGAGGACTGTTCGTTCGATGTCAGCCGCAAGGATGAGTACTGCTACAAGGAGGAGCCATGCTCAAGAGATGCGCACGGTGTAAAGAGCTGCTGAGTTACGCGGAGTTCAATAAACACAAAAGCACCAAGGACGGGCTTCAGTGTTACTGCCGCGACAGCCACAAGAAGGCGATGAAAGCCAGCAGGCTGCGAGCAGCACCAGAGCAGCAGAAGAAGCGGTGCCGAACTTGCGGCGACGTGAAGGCGCTCATCGACTTTCACCGGAACGCGGTGGCGAAGAGCGGCCGCAGGAGCGAGTGCATTGATTGCAGGCGATTCACAAAGCGCATCGCAAAGTACAAGGTTGCGGCCAGCGATCCGATGTTCCGCAGCACGGTGTGCCAGAACGACGGGTGCCAAGAGCCGCTGAGTTGGGACAGGCAGACGCACATCGACCACTGCCATAAGACCGGCGAGGTGCGTGGCGTTCTGTGCATGCGATGCAACCTGTCGCTGGGAAACGCAGGCGACAGCCCAGAGAAACTACGAGGCCTTGCTGACTACGCGGAGAAGACGAATGGCAATGTCGCAGAGGCAGGTGATGGAACTGCTGCAGTGGTCGGAAATGTTTCGCTCTTGCGCCGTCTGCTGGTGGCCCTCTTCGGACTA
>Ga0070749_10002576_pt1 | contig 12162 bp, 16 predicted proteins | sample VirMetDEL_Nov_18_FD_75180 | JGI IMG/M metagenome (GOLD analysis project Ga0070749, IMG submission 75180) | Aqueous microbial communities from the Delaware River and Bay under freshwater to marine salinity gradient to study organic matter... | ecosystem: Environmental > Aquatic > Marine >...
GGACGGCAACACGCGCGGGGTATCTCGACAGCGTCGTTCTGGCGCAGAATAGCAACCAGCGGACGGTGCAAATCACGGGTAGCAACCACATCGCGGCCGATATCCACGAATTCCAGCCGGATGTGCTGACGAGCGCAGCGACAGACGCAACGTTTGTCAGTGAAATTGCTGCCGCCGTTGAGCTGTTACTGAGTTCCCTAAATCGACAAGAGCTTTCCTCCGTCCCGTTGGCAAATGCTTCGTTGGCTGACAAGATCACTTGGCTGGTCATGTTGGCGCGAAACCGAATGACAGCAACAAGTGCAGTGCAGACACTGTTCGCGGATGACACAACGACTCCGGTGGCGACATTCGGAGTCAGCGATGACGGAACGACCGCTGAGCGAGGCGAGGCATCATGATTACGAAGGAGAAACGGTTTGCTGCAATGCAAATGGGCAAGCCGTTTGTGACTGCAATTCACCCACCGAGCGGATCTTCCACTCCTCTTTCGCGGTTCATGTCTCTTGCGTTATATTTTATCCCTGTGCCGATATTCGGAGATCCGTTTGATGGATGGACGGTTGGGGCTCGCACAGGAATTTGGTCGGTCGCTCGGAACGCATGTGCGTGGGCGACTCAGGTCAGAGCAAAGGTATGGACAGTGGAGCGATAGCAATGAGTTGCCGAACCGAAACAGTCATCTGCAAGCATAGAGACTCTGCTCGTACTTATTATGTGGATCTGGACGAGGCGTTGCCGGCTGGGGTCACAATAGTGACCGTATCCGCATCAACCGATGATGCAAGCCTGTCAATTGATTCAACGGGCGTTTTGGGTGCAGACGCTGTGATCCAGAACGGGGCCTGCGGGGACTTAACGCTGAAAGCCAACAGGGCAATCCTGCTGGCTCTCAGTGGGGGCGTATCAAGTGTCGACGAGGTAATCATTACCGTCTCATGGTCGCAGTCAGACGGCGACTCGGACGCTATCGACTGCCGACTATTCGTTGAGTGATTCAAGACGAGATGTCAGTGCCTCAATGCTGAGCTGGTGAGCACGCTGGCGGGTAATGCCGAGCAATTTCGCAGCAGCAGATTTTGTGATCCAATTTTCTTTGTACTTCACTGTCTGCGATTTCATCCAGGTACCGGCTGTTTTTGTGATTCGGTAATTGTCAGGGCCGACCGGTCGACTGGGGTCTTCGCAGATCAGTGCTCTTCGGTCAGAAGGAGTCTGCCGCAAACCAATCGAAGCACAGAAGTCAACAAATTCCTTCTCTGTGTTCCATGTGACTTCGTGGCTGCTCCGCTTGATTACGGACCAGTATTTCTGCGCCGGGGTTCGGGTGCGACCAAGGATACGGCAACTATCACTGCCGCATGTCTTCTGCTTTGCAAGCGAATTCGACGCAATCACAAATTCGGAGTTGCAGAACGGACACTTGCACTGCCATGCGACGTACTTTTGCCCCTCGGTAAACTTGCCCAACGGTTTCAAAATTTCTACGCCGTGCTCATTGGTTTCTCCACTGCGATCGATGAACTTGTGACCAAACGTAGCCGTTCTGTCGATTGCCATTTTTGAACTCATAACTGCATGCCCTTTCAGTGCAAGAAAAAGCAGGCAGAAGAATCTGCCTGCTTCGATCAACATCAAAACACACGAAACACTATCGGATTCATTCACTGTCGTCAATGAGAGATTCGACAGAATTCCCGTAAGCTGACTGCATTTGTTCATGAAACTGGTCAACGGTCTGGCAGCAGGATTCTGGGACGATGCTTACCAATTTCGGAACCAACTGTGAAAAAGGATCGGCCTTTTCTGTGATTTTCACCAATCCCAGGTCAACCACACATCGCCAGTACGGAGCCGAAAGTTGGAGGATGAAGTTCTTGGCAATTTTCAGCGACCCGGGAGGGACGCTGAGGGCAACAGGCACATGGCTGTCAGGAAGCAGAATAAGCAGCAGCATTCGCTCGGCTGCGTACTTCCCGGAACCATTCACTGCTGTACCGAACTGCGTGAACGCCAATTCATTCCACTTCCATTTCCCTGTTGGCTGGCCGTCGACGAAGATCTCCTTCTCGGAAATATCATCAACCAGTCCAGCAGGGGTGTGTGAATTTGTTCCAGCAATCGAAATGATTCGCCCCGTTTCTTCGTGACGTGTGACTTCACCACGCAGAACGGCTGTCTTCATGTCGGTCGTCTCAAGAACGGGCTTGCTCTTTTCACCGTTCTCGTTCTTATTGGTGGGCCAAAGCAACCCGTACCGCTGACGGAAGACGATGATGCCTCGCAGCGTTTTCGTGTTGTGCTCACCAGAGACAGTGCTGTACTCCCAAGTCGTGCCGCCGGCTGCGGGGAATGCAACCTTGGGCATATCGCTAATTTCAAGCCCCCCATCGTCCATGTTGGCGCTCATCGCAAGTGCCATCTGGGAATCCGGATTGAACATGGAGAACTGAGTGAGAACCTCGTCCAACTTAGGGTCATCACCAGGTACGATCAAATTGCTTTCTGACATGAAACTTTTCCTATTGAGAAAACTTTGAAACTGAAGTGTCTTCGAAGATCTTGGTTTGGTTTGGTTTGGTTTTGTTATGCGGTGCTGAAGATTATTGACTCCTTGTAACTCTGAATCTGCATTCATCCAATTTTTCGATAACGAATTCGGGGCACCCTTCTGATCCTCTGCCACCACATTCACCCTCAAGGTAGTGAGTGATGCTTCGGTGGATCGTCTGATAGGAGCAGTTGGCAACAAAACTGTCACCCGCTCGCATGAGTCGATCCAGAGGATACTTCCGTCGTCTGCCCCGTTGTGGAACTTGGGGAATGCGAGAACCATGTTCCACCGATATTCGCTCTCTACCCACTTTTCCTCTTCCCGACTGAAACACGATCCTTGACCTGCAGGTGTCCCATGATGCTGTCCGGGATCTCCTCGCCCTGCTCCAACATTTCGCGAACCAGTGTTCCGATACTGCGAACATCAACAGTGAATTTTAGCAGGTCGCAGAACGCTTGTTCGATCCCGCTTCTCTCGTCTGCACTGGAAATCAACTGGAGCAGATTCATCAACGCAGCACGAGATCCGTCTTTCTCGGTCTTCCCTGTACCGGCCCAACTGACATCCTGCACTCGCTGTTTGTAGAATGTCGTCCCGGCGGATTTCACGGACTCAACCCCTGCTTCCACCATCTGATCCAGCAAGTGGTTTTCTACGGCAGCAATACGTTGGTGCAGGTCTTTCTCGCAGAATGACCGAAGTGCAGCCTTGCGCTCGCTCAATGAAATCAGCAGTTGTGCTGTTTCGCCAATAGTGTTTGGCGGATCCCATGTTTCAAGTTCCATTTCGCTCACATTCACCCTCAATTCATTAAAACGGACACTCAAATCCCGCCATGCTGAACGTGTCTCGCAAGGCGACTTTCATCAATGATTCCTCTGCGCCGTTCAATGTGTTACCAACATTCTGCGCCTTCTTTTGCCTCGCATACGCCATTGAGACATCAACTGTGCCGGTTGAGCGCAGATGGTAGTAGATGACATTTTTGCTTTGCCCTGGGCGATACTGGCGTGCAAGGATTTGATCATATTCACCGGGACTCAGCATGCCCGGGTTCAGGAATATTCCGATCCTGCTTCTGGTCAGGTCGATCCCGACGGAGCCGGATTTCGACTGCACGGCCATGATGTCGATTCCCTCGGGAAACTTTCCGTTCTCAAGATCCTTTCTGCTTCCTGAAATCTCACCGACTGTTCGACCGAGCTTTTCTGCACACTGGCGTATCATTGCGATATCTTGCTTGAACCAACCGTAGACACAGACTGGTTCGTTGGTCTGCTCCAACAGTTCAAAAAGATGCTTTGACTTTGCATCACATGTCAGAGCAATTTCACCATCTTCGGTGCCAACGTAGCCTTGTGCCAGTTGCATCAGACGCAGAAATTTCACCAGTCCAGTTTCACCAGTCGCAACCACCTGCTCAAAAGTCAGGCCATCGGCCATCCCCTCTTGTATTGTGGCAAGAGCGTCTTCCTGCATTTCCTTGTACGCTTTCATCCCTTTGCTCGACAGTTCGACGGAGATCACAACCTCCTGCTTCTCGGGAAGGTCCAGAACATCTTTCGGGATGTGATATCTAAACTGCTGTATTGTTTCACGCATTACATCTGTGTTTCGCCACCTGTCGATCTTCCCTTGAATGACGGGGTTTTGAACTCCAAATTTCTGCACGAACGGCGTCCAATAACGCCCAAAATACTGATTGCTCAAAAATCTGGCCTGCCCAAAAATGTCACCTTCGTTGTTAGGCATTGGCGTGCCGGTCAATGCAATCCTGCGGTCTGAGTGATGCTGAAAACGAGACGCCATTTTACTCGTGGCCGTCCCGTGCCCCTTTAACCGATGTGACTCGTCGCAAACGACGGTTTTCCAGTGCGTTGATTGCAGCACTTTCAGCATTTCAGGTCGTATTGCAGTTTCGTAATTAACCACAAGGATGATCGGCTTCCGGTGCATGGATGCCTTTTGAATCTCCGATCTCGCATGCTGCGCCTTGCGTTTCGAACTCCATGACCGCTTGAATTTTATTACTTCGAACTGCCCGCTCGTATGCTTCTGAATCTCCCCGTGCCATACTCCGATCACTGTTGCTGGGCACAGAATCAGTGCAGGGCCGCCGGCGCCGAGATCTTTTTTTAGAACCGAGAGCGTCATGAATGTCTTCCCGGTGCCCATCCATGCGTCGAGCAATGTCTGAGGGCGGGAGAGCATAAATTCGATCGCTGGGGGTTGGTGTGACCATTTTCCAGTCGTCACCTGTCGAGGTTCGGTCTGTAAACTGGTTGATGATGTCACTGCTTACTTCCTTGCTATGCCTGACGGACGCTTCTGGGTGCTGCTCTGCAGCCAGAAGATCGTCAATTACTCGTTCTGCGTATTCCCTGTCAGAGAGAGAAGTGATCGGGTTGTGGTCGAATCGATTGCTACAAACGTGTTCTTCTGCAAAGTGCAAAATGGTCGTGCTCAGCACCATCCAGTTTCCAGCTTTGCTTAAATACATCCTCCAGGCCGTCCAGCTTACAGATCCTTTGCTGACTGGCTTTGGTGGACTGTAATCATGTAGGTGCTTACAGATGATCTGTGTAAACTCGATCGCGCACCAATGCGTTGATGGGAGTTTTTCGCAAACGTCGAGCCAGATCCTTGTAAGATTCCTCTCTCTCATTTCGGTCATAAGAGCCCCCGATGAATTGAGTCACAATGTAGACAGAAGAACTCATTCACCTGTGTCTTTGTTTCCTGCAAACTAGCAGCCCACCGCTGGGGGTGTGGAGGCGGGGAAAGGACCGTGCTCAAGGCTCGCACATGAACACGTTATGAGGTCAAAACACTAAAACCACCTGCAGGGATACTCTCCAAGACTCCAAGTAGCCTTGAATTTCACACACACCAGTGTTTGGCATGCCGATCGGTTTTCAAGCAAAGGAAAGAAAACGAATCGTCGTGCTTCGCATTGCTTCGCAAGGAAGCGTCGGCAGGATTTGCCAAATTCTTGACAGGCTTGTTTGTGATGTCAACCGCAGTAGCATAAAGTTCGCATTGATTTTAGGAAACGGTCTGCGCAGAATCCCCTGACTTTGAAAGGAATCAGATGCCATCCGAAACTGAGACGGGAGCGATGCTCCTAGCCGAGCACGGGTTATATGTTCTGCGCGTTCATCACCCGGTATTTAGCGAATCTGTCCGCTGCTCCTGTTCAAAGGGCGGTCGGTGTCCGGCAATTGGCAAGCACCCGGTTGATCAAGGGTGGGGGAAGTCTGCCACAAAAGACCCGGAAATCCTGAACCAGTGGTTTTCTGGAAGTCGCTGGAACATGGGCATTGTGCTGGGGCTCGGCCACGGGATTGATGTCGAATCTGCCGTGATTGATATTGAGAACGACACAGAGGAAGGAGGTTTGATCGCTGAGGAAAAGTTGAGCGATCATCCGACAGTTTCATGGACTTCAAACAAGTCGACGCACCGGCTGTACCGTTGGCACCCGGGTTTGCCTGACGTGGCTAACTTGACCATCAATGGACTGGAAGTCCGTATTGGTGGTGCCGGCAAAGAGACGCAATCGATTGCTCCGCCGTCACAACACGAGAACGGGAAGTTCTACGATTGGGTGCCCGGCAGGAAACTCGGCGAGATCGAAATTGCGGAACTGCCGGAACATTTCGTTGAGTGGGTGAACGCGAACTACACTGAGCAGCAGAGCAAAGGGCCGGGACTCGGAACGCATGCTGCATTCCGGACGATCGGCGAGAAGGTCACTTCGCCCGGTCGAAACAACGCGATGCTGCGATTCGCGAATGGAGTCTGGCGGGAAATCTGGCAGATCCACGGAATCAATTCCTTTGATGAACCAGAAGTCGAAAGCAACGTGCTGTCGCGTCTCTTGGGGGCCAATCTATTAACTTGCGAACCGCCGTTGCCGACCGCTGAAATCGAAACGATTTTCATTAACTCCCGCAATTTCATGTTTGGGGAATTGCAGAAAGAGGCTGCACAGAAGCGGCAATCGGTCATGGAATTGACCAATCCAGAATCAACCGACGACGGTGATTCAGAGACAGGTGATCGAACATTCGGTTCGTTCCTTTCAGCTATCAGTGTCAAGCTGGAGAGCGATCCACGTTTTGACCCAGCCGATGAAATGCCAGACAGAATTGATCAGTGGATGTGCGACTGGAAGTTGTCGTACTTGAAGATGACTGACCGTGGGACTCATCTCTTGAAACTGTGTGACACAGAGATTTACCTGACTGAAGCAGAACTCGATCGACCGCTGACCGTCGCACGAAAGGTGTATCAGGCGACTAACGGCAGAATCCGACTGGACAGGACTTTCCCGTATTGGTCGTGGCGGGAAATGTGGCTGGGCCGGTCGGGGAAGAGCGAGAAAAGCAAAAAGAACGGGATCACACGGGGGTTGCGTGAGTGGATTGAGAACACAGCAGAAACACAGGAGTCGGGTGAAAACGGCCTAATGGGCATGGTTTCCGAAACGATCAGCATGTTGATCGGCGCGACCGAGCAAATCGCTAAGGCATGGCAGAACCGGCCCCCAATTGAAATGCAAGACATTGAATTGCAGGATCGGATGAAAGTCGGACCACAAAATGCCCTGATCATGCAGTGGCAAGAGGGTGACAGCAACAGTGGTGTCTACCTGTGGAAAAACGATCTGTGGGAAATCATCCTGCTCGCCGAGGTCTCAAGAGTGCTGGCAAATAACTGGGGTCGCAATCAGCAGGTTGGCTCAAAAGAACTCTCCGACGTCATGCAGCAACTGGGCTACCAGAAGAAGGAATTCAAAAGAGGCCGCGTTCAAGGACGGCGATGGATCAGAAAAGTTCAAGACGATGTTGACGAAGGCCGAGAATAAGACTAGACTCGCGTAGTGTTGAGTATTTACTTACCGTTTTCCTGAAAGGACGATGCTGTGATTCCTAACAATCGTGTTGGTGTAGATGGAAGCGTGCTAATCAATCGTGGGGTGGGCTTACGTCCTGGCGTCTGGCTCTTCGATCCTTATTGGGTTGATGACAGCGGAATGGCCGAGGTGACTGTCGCCTATGAAGCAGTCTGGAATCGGGATACGAGTGCCTTCGATATTAGCGACGCGCACATTGCCGAATACAAAGTCTATGACGATGACGGTGAAGTCATCGAAACTGGTCTGCTTGATGGCAAATTCGTTCAGGAGTTCGGCAGAGAAGTCATCGATCACTTCTTATCTTCCTGCCTTGAAGACGTTCACGTCTTTGAGATGGGAGAATTGGCGTGATCAAGCGCGAGATCACATGGGCTCCCGGCTTTTTCATCAATGGCTGTGGTCAGGTGTTCGAGGGCAAGAATCAATTGACGCCGGAAGTGCGGCGAAATCGATTCTCCAAGCACTTGACTGTTTGGGTCAATGACGTTTGCGAACCTGTCATTTCGCTTCTGCGTTTTCAGATTCACAACGGTGACTTTGTTCTAAGCCGAAACGGCAACCCATTGTCTGTGTCGCATTCGAACAACTTAATTGTTGTTCCTCAAAGGCGATTGGCCGATTCTGACAATGATTTGGTCACTCGAATCTGGGAGCTTTACCGCATGGAACGACTCCCTGTCTCTCAGATCAGAGCCAAAGGTGGGCTGCAGAACCATTGCACTGAACTCTTCGTCAGTGCAGTGGTTGAAAAGATCTTGGAGGCCAGCATCAGGTTATGAACATTCAACAAACACCCGATGGTCAATTCCGCATCATGACCGATCGGGGCACTCCGCTTGGTGCTCGGTTTTTGAAGGGGAAGGCTGGCATGGTAGAGCAGCCCGATCCGGTTTTTGCTTTCGCATCTTTGGCTGATGCGAACCGAGCAAAAGCACACTGGATGCGATACTTTTACGCTCTCAACAAGAAAAAGAAATGAGGTTCAGAAATGTCCGACGTTATCAAACCTGAAGTGATTCCTGCATCGACTGGATCTTTTGCACTCACGGTCGCGGAAGCCGTAGACTGTGAAGTCAATGAGCAGATGGTTACGCAGGCGGTCGAGGAGATCTGCGAGGCGGCAAGCGTTATCAGTTTGCAGGATGATGGCATTGGTGCTGTAGAAGAAAACCGCAAAAGGCTCAAGAAGCTGAGATCGGCGATTGATAAACACCGGAAATCGCTGGGTGCCGATTTGCGTGAACGGCTCAATGAGATTAACGCTGCCGGGAACTTTCTGATTTCGAAGATTGAACCTGCGGAGCAGCGACTGATCCAGCTCTCAGGCGAATACAAAGCCGAACAGGAACGGATGGCCCGCGAGCGGGAAGAGGCTGAACGAAAACGTCTCAACGATCTGAATGCGGATCGCCTGAAGTGTTTGGGTGATGTAGAAACGGCCCTCACTGAAGGACGATGGTTCGCCGACCTGTCTGCTGAAGAGTGGGAGAGTGAGAAGTCTCGCATCCTGAAGAAAGATGCTGAGATGAAGGAGCAGCAGAGGATTGCTGCCGAGAAAGAGGCAGCAGCACAAGCAGAGATTGAGCGACTCAAGGCTGAAAATGCCAGACGCGAAGAACTGGAGCGACAGGCCGAGGAACACAAGAAAGCGATGCGGGAAGAATGCAGCCGGCAGCGATGGGCATGTATTCATGATCATGGGGTTGGAAACGAGTGGGTTGGCGACCCTGCTGATTTCACAGAGCAGTCATTTAATCAAATTATGGACCGACTGATTGATGAAAAGCGGCAACGCAAGGAGCGAGAGGATGCGTTGAATGAACAAATCTCGCTTGCGGCATCTTTGGTCGATGATGCTGCGAACGCACAGCCAGAGGTGGATCAGGATTCGTTTGCGCCATTCTTGCATGCTGTGAAAACAGGAGCATTCAAGGATTGCGAAGAAGTGTCCAATGCGTTTGATGTTCGGCTGCGTGAAGTGCAGCGAATGATCGAGGCGAAAAAGGCTGCTGACGAAGCTCGCGAAAGAGCAGAGCGAGAGCTTCACGAGAAGAAGGTCGCAGAAGAAAAGGCGATTGCAGATCTGCGATCACGTCTGACCAGTGTTGCCGAAAGCGCAAAGCGGCGAATCGAATTCGATTCCCTCCCTGCATGTGCGATTGAGTCTTACGACGATGGCGAGAGGTTGTTTTCTGAACAGAAGTACGCAGAATTCCGATCTAAGTCCGCTGCCCTGCTGAAAATGCGGGCAGAAAGATTTCTGGCGGCGACGACTGAATGGATCGGCACTTGCGATTGCAGTCGACAGTTTGAAGAGTTGCAAGCAATTATCATCGAAGCGGCTAATCAGTGCATGGAAGAGCATACTGAAGGAACAGCAGTTCGATATCAGCAGATGAAAGATGCTGAAGCCAGTAGGTTAGACCGGCATAAGATTCATCAGGTCATTTCCCCGGCGATTGATTCAATAGAGAACATGGAAGACCTGCATCCGTCGATCAATGTTGCAGAGATTGCCGGGTCACTGCGTGCGATTCTGATGGCTTACAATCTTGCGTGAAAGGTGACTGCCAAGTGTCTGCGTTCATGACTGTAATTGACGTTGAGACCACGGGTTTCGGTCGGGCCGCTGAAGTCCAGGAGATTGGGTGTGTGTCTGTTGATGAAACCTTCAGTGTGATCAACTATTTCCACACGCTCGTTCGCTCTTGCGATGCAATGGAAGAAGCTCAAGCGGTCCACGGGATCTCCGGGGCCATGACCGAAGACGCACCGAATTGGATCGATGTTCGGTCGTTTGTTATGGATCATTTCATTCTTCCGTCTCGCATGTTGGGCGGTTGCAATGTCGGGTTCGACCTACGGATGATCCTTCCGATCGATCTGAGCCGGGAGGTGAAAGATCGTCATGTGGCGAATATCAAGCAATCACTGAGCAAAGAGTGCCAAAGGCACCTGCTGCCAGATGAAGGGCAACCGCACTACGCTCTGCGTGGTGCGATTGCTGCCGCCGCATGCTTGAAAGAATCGTATTTCCATTTCCTGCCGGGGCTAGGGGCTCTCCCTGCGATGAGATCACACATTCACTGGACGCAAACGTCCTGTGAACTCACAGCCAAGCCACGAGCGATTCACGGCTTGGGGGCCAACGAAGTTTTGCGGCAGTACCGAATGTCTTTTAGTGAGTGAAACAGCGATGCCAAGCAACCTAACAAGAGATGAAGAACTGTGCCGGGAAATACGGCAGTTGTCACAGCAACGTAAAAAGATGATTGAGAAGATCCGGAAACGGGCTCCTGTGGTCATCCAAAATCTGAAAGGTAGCGGAGTGTCTTTCCGCCAAATTGCTGCGCAATGTGATGTATCAGTGGCCTATGTGTCACTTGTTGCAAACAAAAAGACGCACGCATCCGAGCAGTTCTTCTGCCGAATTGTCTCTCTCGAAAAAAAGGCAAGGTGATCTGTGGGATGCCCACACGACGAAATCAGCCTGCCCACGACAAGTAATCCTGACACTGTTTGTGCGGACTGCGGCGAAGTTATCTCGCGAGGATAGCCAAGTTTTTGCTATTCCAGACAAAATGACCAAAGCGAGTTTGACTCTGCGGACAAGTTGTCCGATACTCCCTCTTATTGAGGTGGGGTGACAGACAGCAAACTTTCGAAGGGTAGAAACGATGAGTAACAGAATCCCGCGTCGTCGCAGGTCCGTTTTTTGCTACGCAACCGAGAACACATCATCGCCAGTCTGCCCGTATTGCCAATCGTCGCATCCGGAGCCGGAAGATCTCGACGAGTCCAAAGCGCATTGCGTTGCGTGTGGCGACTGCGGCAAACTGTACTGGGCGGTTTGCAATTATCAAGGTTGGACAACGCGATGCGGCGGCAATCACAACTGGCACAGAATGAACGGCGTGCGGGTTTGCAGCCGGTGCGGGGCTGATGGATAGTTTTCGGCAGTTTGCCAGCGTGACTGTGAAGTGTCAGCCAAAGCAGATCGGGGTGTAAACCATGCGAGCAAAACGAACCACAGTTGTGGCTGATGTTTCTCAGTTCCCGTTTTCGGTCATGCGGCGGCAACTGATCACTCCGCTAATGCGGGAAGCTGCAGATCTGCTGTGGCCAGCAGAGCGGCGACGGGTGACAGTTCTGCTCAGGGCTCCGGAATACTGGGACGAATGCGAAAAAGCGGATCTGGAGGCCAGTGAGGAACTGGCGGACATTTGTTTCGATTTGTGGGTGGGGGCGATGACATGAGTGAAAAACCACGTGAGGATAATAGAGTCCGAGGACTACGAGCAACCGTTCGAGCGGATAATAGACTCCTACGAGCAGCCGGTCGAGACGATCAAGCAACTGTTGGATCTAGCAAACACATGCTGGACGCATTGGGTTTCGGCGGCGGCAAGATAAAGCGTGTTGTTGGTTGTCTTTTCGCACACCTTGTGTTGATGGCCATCTCCTACATGCTTGCGGAACTTTGCGGTAATGCCGGCAATCCGGCTGCTGGGATTTGGTTCGCAGTGGCGTCTTCATTTTTTCTTGCCATAGGGGGGATCTCTCTTATACAGGCGATCGTGTTTGCCGCTGAGGGAATGGAGTCACGGCAGGAGCAGGAGCAGGAGCAGGAGCGGCAGCAGCGGCGGCAGCAGTGGCGGCAGCAGTGGCGGCAGCATTGGCGGCA
>Ga0070749_10002579_pt1 | contig 12159 bp, 18 predicted proteins | sample VirMetDEL_Nov_18_FD_75180 | JGI IMG/M metagenome (GOLD analysis project Ga0070749, IMG submission 75180) | Aqueous microbial communities from the Delaware River and Bay under freshwater to marine salinity gradient to study organic matter... | ecosystem: Environmental > Aquatic > Marine >...
ATTGTTGATGTAGAAACATTATCTGAGCTGTCTGGTGCGTTGATGACATTAGTGGGCGGTATTTGGTCAGTTGTTTCAAAGAAGTAAAACTTTTTTTAGGAACACTTGACTGAACCAGAACTACCACTATATTTATTAGTAAGCGGAAAACAAGGGGGACTAGCTAATGACTATATGACATTTGTTGTCCATTCGTTTTAGATTTATTTTTTTTTTAGACACAAGAACACCCCCCCTTTTAGTTTGATGTTTAACCAGTTTTATTTCAGTGGACGGGGTGGGCTCTCATACCCCGTCCTTTTTTTTTATAGTGGTGTTGTCTTTTTGAACTAGTTGTGGATATTTATAGTAAAAGGAAATAATGAAAAAAAACTTTTATCAAATGGAAACAAAGGAAAAAAAGTACTGGGTGGACTACTTCACCTATGTTTTTATCACTATGTCTCTAATGAAGAATAAAGGTAAAAAAAGGGGAGCTGAAAAAGAGCTGAAAACAATAGTGAAGAGAGCCCTTGAACTTGAGGACTATGAAGTAGCAGATTGTTTGAGGCAATCAATAACAAGAATAAAAACTGGAATGAACTATGAAAAGTAATGATTTAAACCAACTTGAAATCACCAAAGATGGTGAAATCTACAGAGATGGAGAAAAGGTTAAACCCTATAAACACCACAAAGGTTATTTACAAATCTGGCACAAAAAGAAGAATACCTATGTTCACCGACTTGTAGCGGAGGAATACATACCAAACCCCGATAACAAACCACAAGTAAATCACAAGAACGGGAACAAAGAAGACAATAGGGTAGAAAATCTTGAGTGGGTTACAAACGCTGAGAACTGGGAACATTCAAAAAAGAATGGATTGTGGTATAATGGTTACAATGAGAAGCGAAAGTTAAGTTGGGAACAAGCACAACAGATTAGAACCCTCAGAAAGACCACTAAGATGACCTATAAACAACTATCTCATATTTTTGAGGTGAGTACTTCAACCATAAAAGATATTGTGAAATACAAGAAATATACAAGTAAGAACTATTATGGGCGGATGTAACTGTAAGAAGAATAAACCAATGAATAATCTGCGAAGTCCAGACCACATCGCAGAAGCCAAAAAAACCTACAATGAAGTCATTGTGGGAAAAACAGAATATAGTGAGTTAGATAAAGTTATTATCCTACAAACCTATACACAGCTTTACCCTTCAAGCTCGGCTACACCTTCAACGGAAGAAGCCATAAATCAAATCAAAACAGCAATCAACATTTATGATGTCAAATACAGAAGATAACACTGGTCAAAGGGGGCGTCCACGACTTGAAAGGACTATGCCCGAAGGCTGGTATGAAATCATAACCGATGCTGGTAAACAAGGAAAACACATCACGGATTTTCTAATCACATTAGGGATTTCGTGGGATGGACACCACGCTTTACTGAAAAGAAATACCCGTTATTCAGAAGCCGTCAATGAATACCTAAAACTATGTGAACAATATTGGTATAATATGGCTCTAAGTTCTATGGACAAAGACGGGGGACAAGGGTTCAATAGTAGATTATGGAGCCTGGTTATGAGAAATAAGTTCTCTAAACATTGGAGCGAAGCAACAAAGGTGGATGTTACCAGCGATGGTGAAAAACTGAACCAAAACCCCGTTCAGATAGAAATAATAAAAAAGAATATAGATAACATTTTATGAACACAAAAAAACTAAACATTAGTGAAATCAAATCAAACCCTAATAACCCCCGTAAGATAAAACCCGACCAACTGGCTAAGTTGAAAAAAAGTATCAGTGATTTTCCACAAATGTTGGAAATGAGACCTATTGTCGTGGATAGTAATAATGTGGTGTTAGGGGGAAATATGAGATTGAAAGCAATCACAGAACTGGGTTATAAGGAAGTACCAGTCATTCAAGTGGATGAACTTACACCAGAACAACAAAAGCAGTTTATAATCAAAGATAATGTGAACTACGGGGACTGGGATTGGGATGTCTTGAACTCAGCGAACTGGAACTTAGATTACTTGAATGGATGGGGGTTAGATATTCCAAAGTGGTTGAATGATGATGACGCAGAACCAGAGTTTGATATGTCCACTTCACATCAAGGACTAAACTCATACATCAACAGCAAGGTAAAACAAATCACCCTATTCTTGTCGGCTGAACAATATGAAGACACAATCAACAAACTGGATTCACTGATGGAGTATGAGGGATTAGAGTCCAATACCGACGCAGTTTTATTCCTTATCAAAAACTACTATGAGACAGATTTACCTTGATAGAATACCCCTTGACAAAAATGACTATAAAAAGAGAACGGCGCTGGTGACAGACGCCACAACTTTTATAGATGATGATGTCATTGTTTATGATAGAGCTGGTAACCCGCAGATACTTTATATGAAGTTGACGGGGGATACAAGTGGATTGCGTTGGGCTGTAAAAAATCAAAAGTATTCCAACCATACCCGTAGTCAAGGACTACAAACCAGTTCGGCGGTATTTGGTTATTCACCCCGTGTAACTTACAGAAGTGATTATTGTACCATTACGGCGATGGCTGAGAACTATCCAAAACAACACTTTATCATTTCCAACTTTATCACAAATGTCCACGCAATCTATGAACAATATTTTCCAAAGGAATACGCAGCTCACAAAGAGCTTGTAAAGGAAAAAGTATTGGATGAGTGGACAATAGAAAATACCCCGTTCACCAGCGGTATTGTGAACCAAAATAACCAACTGAAATACCACACAGATAGTGGGAACTTCAAAGGGTGTTTATCTAATATGATTGTCTTGAAAAAGGGGGTCAAAGGTGGACATCTTGTAGTTCCAGAGTATGATATGATTTTAGATTGTGCTGACAATACATTAGTCATTTTCAACGGACAAGATTTGGTTCACGGGGTTAGTCCAATAGAGTATGAGGATAGTGGTTCTTACCGATATTCCGTTGTTTACTATTCATTGGAACAAATGTGGAAGTGTGAACCCATCGGGGCTGAGATTGAAAGAATAAAACTACGCAAAACAGAGCGTGAGAAAAAAAGGATAGACCCTGAACATCTTGCTGAACTGGAAAAAGCGATGAAGGCTAGTGAAAAGAAAAATCTCACTGAACTTGAAAGGTTCAACGCTACAAAAGAAAAATAAGTTATGTGTGGAATAGTCGGCTATCATTGTCCAAACCCTAAACCAGCTCACAAAAAGATTTTGTTGAACTTGATAGGTGAAAGTAGAATAAGGGGGCTTCATTCTTTTGGATTGTCTTTTTACGATGGAGTAGGTTATCAAACATTCAAATACCATCAGCGTGAGTTTGATGAGATTACACTACCCGACGCTAAACAAATCATTTTCCACAACAGATACGCTACAAGTGGTGATTATGAAGACCACAATAACAATCAACCCCTAACTTTTTATGAAGGTTCACTTGTCTTCAACGGGGTGATTGATATGAGAACCAAAGAAGAGATGGCTGAACACTACGGATTAGAACTAACCACAGAAAATGATGGGGAAATCTTATTGAAGGAGAATGAGTTTTTACCAGAATGGATGGTGAAGTGGATAAGTGAAGAAAAATGTAGTTTTAGTGGACTATTCCTTCAAGGACATACCCTTTATGCGTTCCGTAATAAAAACAGACCACAGTGGTTCTTAGAATATGACGGGGCTGTCTTTATGGCTTCAACCCGTGATATATTCCGTAGAGCGATGGGGAATGTAGAACCAACTGAACTAAAACCAAATACACTACACGAATGGAACATATACTGAGAACGGCAACACAAGCGGATGTACCCTTGATGAAGATGATACACAAGAATGAAAATAAACATTTAGGTTCATTCAATCTGTATCAAGTGTGGGATAAGTTCATCGGGGGGGAGAAAGTTCCTTACACATTTGTAGTTGTTGAAAATAAAGCGTTCTGTCGCTATGGGTGGAGCAAGATGTATCAACACTATGTTATTCACGAGATTGGTGTTTTACCAGAGTTCAAGAGACAAGGGATTTCTAAGTTTATTTTAGAGAATATACCCCGACCCTTGATGTTGAAATGTAATGTGGATAATGAAGGGGGTAATGCGTTCTACAAAAGTTGTGGAATGAGGCTCAGTGGAAAAACTGAGACCAAAAATGGAATAAAACAAAATATATGGACAATCTGACAAATCTGAAAGAATACTATGAATACCACAAAGATAGCTCACTGGCGAGAGATATAGACCCCGCCAATGATACGCTCCGTTATGTGTGTGATAGATTTGAGCTAAACACAGAACAAAGGTACTGGCTTGCTTTTTTGTATTCTTGTTGTTATTCACCTACAACAACCTATTACATCTATAATGAGTTCCCAGATTACGAGAATGTGGATGTTGGGCGTTTGGAACGCTGGTGGAATAAGAATAAGACACATCTGATATTTCAAACTGACCGACTTAGAATAAAAAGTTCCAACCAGTTTATACCCGCTTTTGTCAGTTACAAGGAACTATTAGGAAATCTCACACAAGAGAAGTTTTTTAGAAGTTTGAGACAACCAACCCCCGACTTGACTTACAACGCCGTATGGGACGCCAGTTCACAAATCTTTACATTTGGAAGATTTACCTTGTTTTTGTATTTAGAGATGTTGAATGTTCTCACGGGATTACCCCTTGAACCTACCACCCTTGACTTGAAAAACGCTGAGAGCTGTAGAAATGGATTAGTTTACGCCAATGAACTATGGGATTTGGACACACACGGGAAGGATAAAAAACTAACCAAATCTGAACTACAAAATCTTCAACACCTATTCAGTCAGAGCGTTGACTTCATAAAAGAAATGGATATAGAACATAAAAGTATTTGGAATATTGAAACAACGCTGTGTGCGTATAAAAAGTTTAAGTTAGGAAAAAGATATGTAGGATACTACATTGAGAGAGCCCGACTTGAGATAGAAAAAATGGAATCATCCATAACAGAAGGCGTTGATTGGAGCGTGTTGTGGGATTTCCGTAGAGAAACATATGACAAAAAATGGTTGAAAGAGTTATAGCGTTAGGTGGTGAACCCGCAACTGGTAAAACCACAATAATGAAAAAAGTAAAATCTCACTATGAAGTCAAACCCTTCAAGTATGGTAAGGTGCGTGGTGAGTGTAATGTAGAACAAGGTATCTACTTTATTGGTGTATTTGATGGCTCCACATTTGAGGGAACGGACAGATTGAGTATGGCGGTTCAGCCCGACTTTATCAAGTTCCTAAACTACTTGAACGGGGGGTTAGTAATCTTTGAAGGCGACAGATTATTCAATCAGTCCTTATTTGACCTAAACTATGACTTTACACGAATAGTCCTAAAAGCAACAGAGGAGACATTAGAACAACGCCACAAGCACAGACAAGACAATCAGTCATCAACCTTCAAAAAGTCCAAGAGAACCAAAATAAACAACATTCTTGAGAGGAATGAATGTGTGGTATTCAATCACAATGAAGGGGACACTGAAAAAATCATAAACTTTATAAAAAATGAGATAGATGGAAATCTTGCCAGAACAAAAACTATTTCTTGAGACCTATGAACAACAGCTCGGCATCTTGTCCGTCTCACTAACCCGTAGTGGTGTGAGCCGTGATAAGTATTTGGGCTGGATGAACAACCCTACATTCAAGAAAAAGGTGGAAGAAATAAATGAAACAAGTATAGATTTTGTGGAGAACCAACTTCTCCGTAAGATTGGTGAAGGTGATTTACAAGCCATACAGTTTTACTTGAAAACAAAGGGTAAAAAAAGGGGATACTAATGACAAAGGTTCAAACAACACTGGTATTTGAGAAGTTATTGGACAGCGATGAGCTGGAAAAACGCATTGTTGTAGCACAAGGGGGTTCTCGTAGTGGAAAAACCTACAATATTCTTATTTATTGGATTTATAAGTTGTTGAATGAACAAAATAAAACCCTATCCATAGTGAGAAAAACCCTACCATCACTAAAAAACTCAGTCCTAAAAGATTTGTTAGAAGTGTTAGAACTATTTGGTGTTTATGACCCCCGTCATTTTCACAAACAAGAAGGATATTATCAGCTCGGCACCAACATTATCAACTGGTTCAGTGTGGATGAACCACAAAAGTTAAGGGGTTCAAAGCGTGATTTTCTGTATTGTAATGAAGCCAATGAGCTCAGTATAGAAGATTGGAACCAACTTATTTTTAGAACCACCGATAAGGTTATTTTGGACTTGAACCCGTCTGAACTATCTTGCTGGGTCTATGAACTGGAAAAAAGGGATGATTGTTATTACTTCAAAACAACCTGGCGTGATAACCCGTTTGTAGATGACAATATTGTAAAGGAACTGGAATCACTAAAAGAAAAAGATGAGAACCTTTATAGGATTTATTCATTGGGCGAAAAAGGTATTCCGACAACCCTTGTCTTCAATAAGTTCACCACCATACAAGAAGTTCCTAATACGGCTAAGTTGATTGGGCGTGGATTGGACTTTGGATACAATGACCCGACTACCTTGATTGAGGTCTACAAAGATGAAGATAGTTTATATTTCAATGAAAAACTTTTTGTGCGTGGATTGACAATGACGGATATAATACATAAGTTATCTGAGATGAACTTAGAAAAAACCGATGTCATTTGGTGTGATAGCGCTTCACCACAAAATATAGAAGAACTACGCCGAGCCAGGTTCAACGCCAAGCCAGTCAACAAAAAGTCCATTCTTCACGGAATAGATTTGATGCGAAGACACCATATGTATATCACTGAAAAAAGTGAAAATATCCTTTTTGAGTTCGGCTCTTACAAGTGGAAACAAGATAGGAACGGAACGCTTTTGGACGCACCAGAAGACAACCATAACCACACCATTGACGCAATCAGATATGTATGTGAAAGCGTTATAAATAAACCAACTGGTAAAGTAACAATAGTATGATAGAACTAGTATACGGAGATGAAGTGATTGAAATACCCGACTATGTGAGTATTTCAATGTATCAAAAGTTAGAAAAAAACAAGTTTTTATATGAGACAGACCCCCGACATCTCATATCCTTATTCACGGGGTTAGAAATGAATGAACTAAAAAACCTACCAGCCGAACAAGTCCGTTTGGTTCAAGGGTTCATACAAAATAAAGTAAACATCAAGCAAGAAGACAGTCAACTGATATTCCATTTTTACCACAAGGGTATAGAATATGGATTAGAAAATGACTGGTCAAAACTGGCTTGGGGAGCCTGGGTGGACTTTGAGGTATATTCAGCTGAAAATATCTTAGAAAATATCCATAAGATTATGGCGGTTCTTTACCGACCCATAACCTATAAAAACCCCGCTAACCCTAAAGATTACACCATTGAACCTTACAACAGCAATACAGTAGAGAAGCGTGGTGAAGTATTTTTGTCATTACCTATTCAGTATTGGATGGCTGCGGCAAGTTTTTTTTTTCAAATCGTAGAGTCATACATTACCAATACAAACATTTCTTTGGAACAGAAGATGAAGTGGAAAAGAATGATGATGACGGGATGGAGGATACTACCAAAATGGGCAAGAAAGAAAGTATCGCCAGATTTTATTTTACGCTAACCTATCAACTGGCAAACGAGAACCTACTAAATATGGACTTAATTGAGCAACAAAACATATATTTATGTATGAATGTGGCATCTTTACTTAAAGACAGAATAGAAGCTGAGAAACAAGCCCATAAAAAAATGGAGAATGAAATGAAAAAACATCAAAGATAAAAATGGAACAATACATAGATTTTAGTAAAGTTTTACGCTTCATCAAGCAATACCAACAAAGCTCACCCCGTATGATGGATTTTGGATATGGGGACATTGTATATTTTATAAATGATAGTGGAACAACAAACAACTATCCGTTTGTTTTTGTTACACCACAGTCAATCACTTATGATGAAAATACAACCACCTACCAACTACAGATTATATTTGGTGATTTGGTGAATACAAGTTTATCCAATGAAAAAGATGTGGTGAGTGATATGAGCCTTGAAGCTCGCAGATTTTTGTCAGAAATCAAAAGGGGCTTTTTGGATGAGAAAATGGACATCAGTTTACCAGTTTTATCACAGCCGTTCTTTGAACGCTTCAATGACCACATCGGGGGTGTTGTATTGGACGCCAACCTAATAGTATTTGAGGACATCAACGCTTGTGATTACTATCCAGTTCCAACCCCTTGTGAAGACCCTAACCCTAACCCTACACTAATCTTGATTACGGATAGGTCAGCTGGTGAAAGTGATACCATATGGATTGAAAGTTACACACAAGGAACTACAACTTTGATTGATTCTTATTATCCAATACCAGAGGAACTAACCCTAAACATTACCCTACACGCTGTAAATGGTAAGAACTATTCTTATGATTTTACATTACCAAAATATTCAACCTACAATGAGTTTAACATCACTGGCTTGACGGAAGGGTATAATGTATCCGCAACAACACAGAACGCCTTGTATGGTGTTCCAGAGTGTTGGACTATCAACTATTCAAACTCTTGGCAAGTGAAGAGATGTAGTGATGGATTTGTTTATGCTAATCTTTGGATGGCTCCGTTTGGCACAGATTGGACGGGTCATATCTTCAGAACTGGTCCTAGTGCTTTGAGTTGTGCTGAAGTTGTTGGTAGAGCGACAAATCAATATAATATAAATCAAACATTCAACCCCGCAACACTTTATACGGATTGTGTGGATTGTACAAGTAGTTGATAGAATGGAACAAGAAGTATTAGACAAGATAGCAAGTATTTTCCAAAGCAATATACAAAAAGAACTACGCAAGCCCCGTAGAGCCGCTGGTTATTATGGGGAGCCGAAGCGTGGAGTATCACCCCCCATCGCTAGTGGAAATCTGTTGAACCAAACAAAAGTATATTTTGAGGGTTCATTGGAGACAGCTGACTTGAAAATGGTGGTGGATTTTGGAAATGCGGACTATTGGTATTTTGTCAACTACGGAAGGAAGCCAGGGCGTTATCCACCTATCAAACCAATAGACAGATGGGTTCTAACCAAACCACAACTATCAACCACAGTGAGAGATGATAAAGGACGCTTCATTCCACGAAAAAGTTTAGTATTTTTATTCCGTAGAAGCCTGGCGAGATATGGATATAAAGCGACAAACTTCTTAGACAACGCCATAACCCTTTCAATAGACCAAATAGTTGACGGATTTGGTGAAGCCGCATTCCTTTACATTGAGGGATTGTTTGACATAAATATTGTAAGTGATAGAACTAGAACAACAGAACAATGAGTATACAAATATTAGACACACCAGAAGATTTTCAACCCGTTTACAGTGATGGGTTATTCTTCACAATCTCCGCTGACACAACCAACAACTACAAGTTCCGTTATGTGTATGATTTATATGTAAATGAACTATTAGTTTTTCAAGGTAAAGCCACACCAAACCCCTTTGGATTAGGGGTCATTGATGTTAGTAGGATAATCAAAACCTACACAACAAATAACCCTATTGCTTTGTATGGTTCAACCCCTATCTACCAGCATCTAACATTTCCTTTTTCAAGACCCTATCAAGATGAGACAATCAGTTATTCAGTAAACTTTGGTTATGAGTATAGTGATAGTCCGTTAGGTCAAGTTACTGGCTTCACGGGGAACGGGGATGCTATCGGTGAACCTGGTGTTGAGAGCGGACTTTACAAATCATTCTATTCTACTATGGGTGTGAATGGTAGAGCGACACAACAAGATTTCAATATTGAGCCGTTTGTTCTAAGCGGAACACCTACCACATCCAACCCTACAACTAGTGGATTGTTCCTAACCAACAGCCCCCGTATTAGAAATATCCAACCTACTGAATATTACACATTGGGCTTCACCAACTATTACTTGAATAGTGGAAGTATGCTCAGTGAACCCTATTATGTTGAGTATAAGTTTTATGATAATAACGGAAATCTAATAGATACCGCACAATATCAAAATGTCCAAATCAACGGGGGAATGTTACCAGATTGTGGATGGGTATACCAATCTTACTACAATACAGTATTGACGGGAAATACGGATTGGAACACAATGTATGTCGGAGCTGGACCAATGAATATAGATGGATTTCCAGCCAACTGCGCTCAGTATACAGTTCAGTTATTTGGTGAGTTTACGGGAACAACATCACCCCCCGCACCCAGTCCGACGCCCACGCCGACGCCGAGTTCTACACCAGGGTGTAGTCCTTGTCAAACCTATGATTTGGAAAACACTTCATTAGAAGCGTTAGGTTATGCGACATATACGGAATGTCCTTATGGACCTAGCCGAAATATAGAACTTTTACCTGGTCAGATTTATCGTATTGATTGTGCTTGTGAAGGTTCATTGGTATTGACAGAAAACATTACCGCTACAGTGATTTCAACTTGTAATGACTTGACGCCAACGCCGACGCCGACCTACACACCGACTTCAACGCCTTGTGCTTGTAATGCGTATACAGTGGATAGTTTAGAAGCAGAAGGACTTGTATCGGTTAGTTGGACAGATTGTGATAGAGTGGTTCAGAACTTTATCTTGACCCCTGGCACTGGTATCTCATTCTGTGCTTGTGCTGGTTCAGTTGTGGTCAGTGGTGCTCACGATATCTTTGATAATGGAAGCTGTGAACCCGCTGTAACGCCCACGCCGACGCCGAGCGCAACACCACCTTATTGTGAATGTGTAGAATATTTATTGGAGAATGAAGACCCGTTCTTTAATGGTTATTCATACACAGATTGTTTTGGAGATATTCAAGTTAGTTCTTTACCTGGATTTGGTGTAACAACCCTTTGTGCTTGTAGAGATAGTGTATCACCTAGCGGTGGAATAAGTGTAAGCGAATTAGGAGCTTGTTAAAATAGAAAAAATATGGCAATAATACCACAAACCCCCCCGACAACTTTTGTAGAAGGTATCTGTTCTGGATTTACCGCAGTGAGTGAGATTTTCACCTTTAATGTAGACCCCATCTGTAATAGAGCGGGTGTTACACAATACCAACTAATGTGGCTAAACCGATATGGACACTGGGATTACTACACATTCACGGCGAATAAAGAAGAAGGACTAAACATTCAAAGGGGAACTTATAAAACCTGGAATGTTGACTGGGGTTCAGACAACCCAGTCAAAACACAATATTCAAGAGGACTGACTGATTTTCAAGTGGATATGACGGAGGTTCATATAATAAACAGCGGATTTATTGATGAGGCGGATATGGTGTTCTTAGAAGAGCTCTATACAAGTAATCAAGTGTATGAGATTACGGAAGATGGAGGCTTGCGTGGTATCAATATCACCAATACAGAGTTTACCAGAAAAAATAAGGGTAATAGAACCATAGTTAACCTTGAACTTACTTATCAATATTCCAACAACATTTCACTTTTAGGACAATAACCCTATGGATACTACCCTAATAGTTTATTTGGATGACCAATGGAAGCGTATAGACCTTTATGAAGATACGCCCATAAATGTTGTTATTCAAGAACTTGATATTCTTGACCTAAACGCACGCAAGAGCACTTATTCTAAAACCTTTACAGTTCCAGCGACAAGTAATAATAGTATCATCTTTGAACATTATTTTGAAGTCAACGGATTGGACTTTAACCCCTTGACTAAAATACAATGTGCCGTTCAGTTTAGGGGGACAGATATTTTCAACGGGATTTTGAGATTGAATAGTGTATTGATGAACCCTAACTACACTGAATATGAAGTTTACATTTTGAGTGATGTAGGAGATTTTGGAAGTGAGATTAAGAATATAAAACTTAGAGACCTAAACTGGACTGACCTACTTCACGCACAAACTTATGACAATATCCACACTTCGTGGGAAGCCGATGACACCGACACAAATGGACTTTTAGGGGGTCAGATACTTTACCCGTTGGTTCACTGGGGTTATCAATATCAAGCGGGGACTACGGGTGATACACCAGATTGGAGATTTTCTTTTGGTGATGCTGATAGTTTTGACCAACCATCTTATGCCGTTCCAGAATATTACTTCAAGCCGTCCGTTAGGG
>Ga0070749_10002580_pt1 | contig 12157 bp, 22 predicted proteins | sample VirMetDEL_Nov_18_FD_75180 | JGI IMG/M metagenome (GOLD analysis project Ga0070749, IMG submission 75180) | Aqueous microbial communities from the Delaware River and Bay under freshwater to marine salinity gradient to study organic matter... | ecosystem: Environmental > Aquatic > Marine >...
CTGTCGTCATTGACGATACGGAATCGCGATTAGGAAGGAAGGGCAAATGTTCTACATGATTGGCTTATTTGTGTTGAGTGGCGTATTTGGCACGCTATTAGCACTACGCCTTCAAGCAATTGAACTTCAAGAAGGTCACAAGAATTCTTTGACCCGAAGGGGCAGAATCGTTGTGAGTATTCTTGTCGGTTTAACAGTCGCCTCATTTGTGTTCTTCATCTGTGGTTTATGGTGGGAATGTAATGATGCCGGAGTCTGTAAATACACTTGGGGTTACTAAGTGCAGACTTTCATGACCGATTCAACCTTTCTTAATGTTGCTCAGTCGCTGGATAATCGGCGACTGGGCAAGCAAAGGGTTGAAGCATTCCAGATACTAAATACGCTTTCGGGAAAATCAAATGGTTGGGCTAATCACCCGGCAACCCGAATGTGGCAAGGCTATGAATTTGCTTTGGCGAATTATGGCTACACCATTTGTGACGAGTGGAAATCAAGAGGTTTCCATGATTCGTTACAAGAAAAGTTTCATGAAGCACTTGGGTTATACCGCGACCAAGAAACCAAGAAACCTTGGTGGGTATGGGAGCCATTACTTCATTTAACTCATAAATCAAATCTCATACGCAAAGAACCACAATGGTATAAGTGGTCAGTTCCAGACAACATTCCCTACATCTGGGCACACCCAACTGACCACTTCTTTGTCTTGGGAACAATAAGAATAGGAGCAAATACAGAAATGCTTAAAAGTGGACTGGTTTATTTGACCAGCAAGCAAATAGCAGAACTTCTAGGCGTTTCGCCTAAGACTATTTCTGCTTACAAGGCTCGCGGTCAAATGCCTGAACCTGACAAGCAATACGGACGCACTCCTTTGTGGAAATACTCCACGATTCAAGAGTGGCGAAACGAATTACGCACACCAATACCACTAGAAAACAAGGAAGGAAACAAATGACGCAACTCGCTATCACATCTGAACAAAAGTATTGGTCAGATGCGCAACTATCCGCGTTGAAGCAACTCGGATTATCAAATGCTGGTAATGGCGACCTAGCATTTTTCTTTCATCAAGCACAACGAACAGGGCTAGACCCTTTCGCTCGTCAGATTTACATGATAGAGCGTGGTGGTCGTTACGGAATCCAGACCAGCATTGACGGACTCCGTATTGTTGCTCAAAGAAGCGGTCAATATGCCGGACAAACAACACCGTACTGGTGCGGTGAGGACGGAGTATGGAAAGATGTGTGGCTCGGCAAAGCACCACCTCTTGCGGCAAAAATCGGTGTCTATCGTGCTGGTTTCTCAGAGCCAACATGGGCAGTTGCTCGGTTGGACTCTTACTGTCCAGTCGGAAGAGACGGAAAGCCTATGGGTCTTTGGAACAAAATGCCCGATGTCATGCTCGCAAAATGCGCAGAAGCATTGGCACTGCGTAAAGCATTCCCGAACGATATGTCGGGACTCTATACAGACGACGAGATGGGTCAAGCCGATGTCGTTGTTGTAGCGGAGCAACCAAAACCGAAGAAGGTTGATATGGCTCTTGTTTCTAACAAGAAATCAGGAAATCAAGATTCGGCTGTCGTCATAGATTGGGATTCCATTGACAAAGAACTTGAAGAAAAGACGACCAAAGAACAAATCAAAGCATATTGGTTTGAAAAGAAAACCATACTTGACGAAATGACCCCATGGGGCGGAACACTTCGCCAAATCTTGCTTGACAAAGTAGCACTTATTGACAATGAAGCCGTCAATAAATAAGCCGACTTACGACTGGTTGATGGCAGTATCAGCCAGTCTTAAGAACGCCGCAAATGAAGGAAGCCCTGAGTATGTGGAATTCATACTCCGCAAACTCAGGGAAGACCTTGAAGTGATTTCAAAAGAGTTAGGAAGGAACTCAAATGACACTTGAACTAGACTGGAAGAAATGCTTTTGGTGTAATGCTCCAATCGCTAGACCGCACCCAAGTTTGCCTTGGGTAGATGATTATGAGTCTATAGATTGCGAGTTTCACCCTTACGCATGGGACATACACGAAGATAAAACAACAAATCAAAAAGCGCCTCACCAAATACTGGCTGAGGTTCATGCTGATATACGGCAAGCGCATGAAGTAAGAATGGCTCGCAGAGAGCGCAAACCACTTCACGCGGTTGACGATAATGTTGTGATGATTGCCAAGAAGCCAAGAAAAACCTCTTTGCTTGCGGCACAGAACTTTCTTCCCAGAAGTGGAACTATGAGAAGAAAAGTTCACGACCTTATCTTCAATGCTGGCTTTGATGGCTTGACAGATGAGGAACTGGAGAAATTACTGGGCGGAAAGCACCAAACAGTATCTTCAACTCGGCGCTCGCTTGTCATAGATGGCTACCTAGAAGATTCGGGGCGCACCCGAAAGAACTCTGGTGGCGAGAAATGTATCGTCTGGGTTCACAAAGATAAAACTTACTCAGAAGTGCTATTTCAATGAACGACAATAATGTAAATCGGTGTAAGTGTGGGGCTTGGGTCTATTCAACAGAACTTTGCCCCACTTGCGCCAAGATAGAAGGGAAAGGTAAATGAAAAATCTAAGACTGGTTCTTCATACAGAAACTGCTTGGATTAGAACCATAAAGTTCCAGCATGACGACATTGAATACACTGTTAGTCTTCGCTGGTCTATTGCTTGGGGTTATGAAATACCCGAGTATCACGAATTACCAGAAGGAATAAAGAGCAAGAAATCTGAACAAGCATTGGCAGAAGAACTTGACCTCTTGACCACCGCGCAATTACTAGGGGTGGAAGCGTGACACTTACCCCTGAACGCGTTGAAAACCGACTCTATGAACTATCTAAGGAAATAGATGAGGCGCATGAGGAACTATCAAAAGCGGAAATGAAATACCATAAAAGTAGAACCGCATTTGAAGTTGCTATTGCTAGGGCACGCATTGAAGTAGGAACTAACTTCCAGAAAATGCGTGTCCAAGATGTTGCTGATACTGCCCTTATCCAATGCGCAGAAGAATACGCAGAGTGGCAGATAAATGAGGCTGTTGTTAAAGCCGCAAGAGCAAATGCTCAAAGGGTGAGAACCCAAGTAGATATCGCTAGGTCTATCGGCACTAGCGTTCGCGCATCGCTTGATGTGTGATAACCAAGTAGAAAGGGTAAAAGATGGCAGAAGCCAAAGCAGTAAAAGAAATAATAGAGAAATTGTCTGACGATGCTCCTGTTTGGTTCTGGATAACCACGAAGCCAGAACTAGATGAGAGAATGAAGAACAATAATGAGCCTATCCTTACAGACAAAGAATATGCTCATGTAATCAGTTTGCTTGATGTTGACGACCTAATGGTTGATACATGCTATCAGGGAGAGGACTGGGCGCTTAATTCAGTTCTTGAAAAGCGTAAAGCGGTTGAATTAACAAAACAACTAATACAAGAAGGGAAGTAAAAGCAAATGGGACAGTATCACATTCTAGTAAATCTAGATAAGAAGGAAATGGTTGACCCCTATGGCATAGGGCTTGGCTTAAAACAATGGGAACAAATCGGAGAGTTCAACGGAACCATGGCTGATGCTCTCTATATCTTGGTAATGGCTAGTCCAGCAAGAGGCGGTGGTGACTTACCGCACACCGAAGCATCGGGAAGATGGGCAGGTGACAGAGTTGCTCTTATTGGCGACTATACCGAGAATGGTGATTTGCCAAATTACCCAAACGCTGAACGACTTTACAGCGAAGCCAGCGATACTTGGAATGACATAACTTCTTTGGTGAGTAACGCATTTGGGGCAGTTTTCCCGAATAACAAAACACCAAACAATTACTGGAAGTCGGTACATGATGACAAAATAATCAACATGATGACTGGAGCGAAAGGATTTCCAAGTGTCACAAGTCAGCGAACTGATACAAATAATCACGAAGTCAAGTAAGACTTCGGCTCGTTCCCAGCAAAAGAAAGTTGGACCAAGCGAAGTAGGTGGTTGTGCTAGAAAACTCTGGTATAAATTAAATGACCAAGAGCCGACTAACCCAAATACCCTTTCCCTTGCCTCTATCTTGGGAACTGGCATTCATGCTCACCTTCAGAAAATCTTTCACGAACAAGACCCTTGGGGTGACAGATACATACTAGAAGGAGAGTTTGATTTTCCCGAAGATAACATTGTCGGACATGTTGATATGTATGACAAAGTAAATAAAGAAGTTATTGACTGGAAGACCAGCACCAAAGCAAATTTAGGTCGCTACTTTCCGTCAAGAGCGCAACGCTGGCAAGTCCAGTTATACGGACTCCTTGTTAATCGCGGAGGACATGATGTTGAAACCGTCACCCTTGTAGGTATTCCTAGAGATGGTGACGAAAGAGATATCGTGTATCACAGCGAGCCATTTGATGTTGAAGTCTGTAAAGAGGCTTTGGCTTGGCTGGCGGAAGTTCGTGACGCTACTACCGCGCCACCAGCAGAGAAAGACGCAACTTTCTGCCGAAATTATTGCTCTTTCTATGATGAGTCCGGCACGAAAGGTTGTGCTGGTCGCCCAAAAGCAGAAGCGGAAGGCGCGATTATTCAAGATAATACCGTTGCCCAAGCCGCAAAAGATTATCTAAAAGTAGTTGAACAACTTAACGAACTTGAAGATAAGAAAGAGAAAATCCGAGCAACTCTTGAAGGCGTTAATGGCATTACTCCAGATGGCGTAAAAGTTATCTGGAGTCTTACCGCAGGGCGCAAGTCCGTAGATGAAGACGAAGTCAAGAAATTGTTAGGACATGTTCCCTACAAGATAGGAAAAGAATCAGCGAGGCTCACCGTCAAGAAATGATTTACGGCGAGTTAAATAACTGACATGATTAACCGACTACTAGGAAGGGAGCATAAATGGGATGGGTAAGACTTGACGATAACTTCGCCGACCACCCCAAAGTACTTCGTCTGAGCGATTCTGCTTTCAGGCTCTACATTGAAAGTCTATGTTACGCCAACCGGCAATTAACAGATGGCTTCATACCAAATGCTGTTTATGCGAAACTAAGCAAAGAAGACGATGCTGAGTTTCTCATAGAAGCAGGACTTTGGTTGAAAGACCTGAAAGGTTATCGGATTCGCTCTTATGAAGAATATCAACCGACACGAAAGAAAGTGGAGGAGAAAAGAAAGGAAGCCAAAGAACGGCTCAAAAGACATAGGGAACGGAAAGGAAACGCAAAAGAAACGCATGCCCCAACCCAACCCAACCCAACCCAACCCAATACTTCTTTAGATACTGACATATCTAAAGAAGTAGTGCTGTTGGAACCAGAAAACACTTTTTCAGTTGAAGAAATTGAAGAAGCCAATTATTCGCCAGATGTGAGGATACCCAAGAACGCATCGGCGGAGTTTGCTGTCTATGCTATCTCTAAGAAATTAGAGGTTGCTAGAAAATCAGGCATCAATGCGTGGAACTTATCTAAGTTGGTTGAAGAACAATGGGACGAACTTCATGAGGCTAACGACATTGGTGGCTGTATTGCGTTGACCGCTTGGTATGTTTCAGAACTCCAGTCAAGGCAACTGACAAGAGCAGAATATGGGCGCATCGGGCAAATGACGAAGCGTTTTGGTCGTATTTCCCTGCTCGCAATAGACGAAGCCGCAAGTAAAGACCTTACGGATTTGTTGAGTTACGCTTTCCGGGTGGCTCAACGAATGTATAAAGCACAGAAGGTCTAAATGTTTATCGGCGACCAAGAAGTTGGCGAAGGGTGGGAGTCAATGTCCTGCCCTTTCGCTGACGGATTCATCCTAATCTGGGAAGTAGGGCAAGTAATAGACCCAACAATGCCTTTCATGGAACACATGAGAGTTGTTCACGGAATCTATATGCCTGATTTGAGTCGCTGGAAATTCAGATAGAAGGGAAGCAAAATGAAACTTCTAACCCTGTTAGGAGAAGAAAGAATCAAGGAACTGGTAAGTCTTAGGATAGAGCCATTAGATATTATTCATGGAGAACTAAAGACTCTGATACTTAAAGCAGAGAATCTAAGACCTCTAGGCAAACAAGCCAAAGCATGGCGAGAAGGCTATGTTGAAGCACTTTGCGATATTTATGGATTGACTTATGATTTATCTTTCATCATTGTTGAGAACGAACAGAAGGGAGAAGAAAATGGGCGTTCCTTGTGAGAAACCTTCTTGTATCTGCACCCATACAGACGGCTGTAATGCTGGCTGGATTGATGTGGATTATTGGGTGGACTCTAAATACAAAGTGGTAGATGAGTTTGCTATGATAGAAGGCAAGAGAAAGTATGAGGGCGCGATTCCGTGTCAGAATTGCGACTACGAACGCTGGGAGATTTGGAAGACATCCCAGAACAGCAAAGAATACGCTGAGCGATTACGCGCTCGCAGTACCTATAACCGAACAAAAGCCTACGAATCAGAGGAAAATTCTAAGACTAGAACTCTGTAAAAGGAGGGCGTATGATTAGGAAAAAGGGCTCCGAAGCCTCTACAAGAAGAAAACAAATAAGGGCGTTAAAACTTTACCTTGTCGTTTATTTAACGGCTGTATTGACCTTTCTCGCTCCGCATTCACCTACTAAAAGTCCAGCCTTGACTCAGGTTGCTGAGGTAGTTGAACAACCACCAACCCCAAGAGAATATGCTTTCCAGACTGCGTATTCTTTCTATGGTTGGGGAAAGTCTGAACAAAAGTGCCTCGGTATTTTGTGGGGTAAAGAATCGGCTTGGAATTATGAAGCCAAATCATCCACCCACGATTACGGCATACCTCAAAGACACATGCGTAACAATACCCAAAAACAGATAGCAGACTTCATGGAAAGCCCATTTAGTCAGATAGACTGGGGACTTAACTACATCAAGAGTCGCTATGGTTCGCCATGCGAGGCTTGGAAGTTCTGGCAATCAAGGAGATGGTATTGAAAGACGCATTTTTCGTGAAAGGGCGACCTGTTCCGCAAGGTTCGTTGAAGTTTATTCATGGTCGCCCAATTCACGCTAGGGCAACTGATTTGGCTGTATGGCGAGCGGATATTGCTCGCAACGCAGAACTTTTCGGTTTCAAGCCCATTTCAAATGCGGTAAAAGTAGAAATGGACTTTGTCATGTTGAAACCAAAGTCCGCCAAAAGAGCCTTCCCTTCCGTCAAGCCTGACCTTGATAAACTAATCAGAGCAGTTTTAGACGGATTAACAGGGGTGGCATACGAAGATGATTCTCAGGTTATTCTCATACAAGCAACTAAAACCTATGGGGAAAATCAGGGGGTCTGGATAAAGATAGAGCAGATACTTGAGTAAAACAAACTTTACAGAAATGCGAGAAATGCTCAAATCTCGCACTGGTGGCTACTGCGAGAAATGCGGTAAGCCATTGGGCGAATCTTGGGCGCTTCATCACAGAAAGTTACGCTCTCGTGGAGGCAAAGACACTTTATCCAACTTTGTTGCTTTACACCACGAATGTCACAACATGGGTAACGAAAGTGTTCATTTGAACCCCAAGTTAGCCGAGCAAGCAGGACTGATGGTTCCGTCATGGCAAGAACCCCATGATGCTCCATTGACTTTGCCTAGTGGTGATATTGTATTACTCAATGATGACGGAAGTTATCGCTATTTAGAAAGGAAGGAAAATGGCTGGTGAACCAACCATTACAGTAGTGGGACATCTCGGCTCTGATGCCGAATTTAGAAAGACCCCGAAGGGAGTTCCTGTAACTTCTTTCAACTTAGCCAATACCCCAAGAAAAAATATCAACGGAGAATGGGCTGACCAAGAAACCACTTGGTATCGTGTTTTCGTATGGAACTCAGATGCCGCAGGAACAGCAAACACTCTCAAGAAGGGCGATAAAGTCTTTGTTCAAGGGAAGTTCCAAATAAACTCTTTCAAGACAAAAGACGGAGAGGAACGCAAATCTCTTGAGATAAATGCTGATACTGTTGGAGTTGTTCCTAAATACGCACCTGAACCGCAGGTTGCGACAACAAAGGAAAACGAGATAGACCAAAGTGAATATCCTTGGTAAATTATTAAAGAAATTTGATAAACGCATGACGAGCGTTCAATGCTCTAATTGTGGAAGGTGGTTTGCCGTTTATCAAAAGAAAGCCAAAGCGTTCAATTATTGCTTTGACTGTATAGACTAGATTTGGGTCAGAGAGTAGCGGTTAGTCACCCTTCCGTCCGACCGCAAGACCCAAAAGGGCAACTCCGGGGAAGCAGTTTGCCCTAGAAATACTCTCAACTGTGAGAGCCTGTTGCTGTTGTTTCTTACCCTTCCAACGCGATAGGCTCTCACTCCTAGAAGGAGTGATGAAATGGAAATTATTAACACCGACATAAATAGTCTTTTGCCGTTTCCTAATAATCCAAGAAGGGGAAATGTCAATAAGTTAAAAGAGTCTTTAGAAGCCAACGGACAATACAAGCCTATTGTCGTTCAGGCTTCAACACGATACATACTAGCCGGTAATCATTTGTGGCAAGCCGCAAAAGAAATTGGCTGGAACACGATAAATGTTGTAGAAGTTGATGTGAATGCCACCCAAGCCAAGAAAATTGTCGCAACCGATAATCGCCTCGGTGAGTTAGGTACTTATGATGAGCAAGAACTTCTAGACTTGCTTCAGGACATAAGTTTAGAAGGAACTGGCTATGAATCAGCAGATGTTGACGACCTTCTGGCTTTACTTGAAGAACAAGAAACCGCACCAGCATTCTCGGCAGAACCAGTTATGGTGGATGGAGTGGGCGGTGGTTCTGAACTCTCTCAAGAAAATGTCCAGAGAAGACCTACGCTTTCAGAACGCGCACAACATTACGCAGAAAGAACAGTCCGACTCTTGATGTGTGAGTATCCGAATAGTCACTACATCTGGATTCAGGAAAGACTAGGCGAACTACGCGTCAAGTATAATGTGGACAGTAATGGAGATGCCATTATGAGAGCAGTGGCAGAGGCTACTGGAACCGAGGCGCCGAGTGATTGATGAATTAGAAGTAATTAAAGTTGAGAGAAAATTTACGCGTGACCAAATAAAAGAGCGCAAAGGTATTGATGTTCCGGATTTAGAGGCAAACATAACCGGCAAGGGTATTTATGTTGATGCTGAAACCAACGAGCCATTTCTTGTTTATATGCCCTTACCAGAGCAGACAGTTCCAGAATTGCGGAAAGCAGTGCGCGGAATTAAGTATTCTTCTTCTGGCGTTACAAGGCAATCCACTGGTGTAGAAAATCACTCAAGAACTTTCGGTATGGCTCCAAGAAAACCTTTTCAAACAAGAGAAGCATGCCGACCTACTGCTCTATCGCATGAGCAACCCGAAGAACATGATGTTTTAGTTAGAACCGCAGATGTATTAGCAGACATAATCCGGGATATAGCACCGGACTTGTATAACAAAGATGTTGCTGAAACTGCCGGAGTAGCAGAAGAATGGCGCATCAGCGAACGCAGTCTTTGGACTAGCGGTGTTATTAACAAGACTTCAACTCTCCCTTATCACTTTGACGGAAATAACTTTGATATGTGGTCAGCCATGCCGGTAATTAGACGCGGAACTCGCGGTGGCTATCTGAGCATTCCAGAGTTTGACGCAGTTATTGAGTGCCGAGATGGTTGGGTTCTTTTCTTCCCCGGATTTAGATTACTTCACGGAGTTACGCCAATAGCCCATGTCCAGAAAGACTCATACCGATATACGGTTGTGTATTACTGCTTGCGTGGAATGAAAGACTGTTTCTCGTTCGCCGTAGAACAAAAGGAAGCGAGAAAGCGAAGAACAAAACGCGAAGAAGGTTTGGCTTCTGCGTTAAAAGGCGAGTCTTCGTTTAAGATAGGTTGAAGTATCAAGTCGTAGTTCCTTCTTATCAAAGAGCCGAGATTTGTCGTGACCAAACACTCGCAACGCTAGAGCGTTTGAAAGTTGATAAAGACAAAATACATGTCTTTGTTGCCAATGAAGAACAAGAAGAACTGTATCGCTCTGTTATTGGTGACTACAACATTATTGTTGGAGTTCGCGGTATTTCTAGCCAGAGAAAGTTCTATCATGGCTGGTTTCCCGAAAACGAACGCTTGATAAGCATAGATGATGATATGGCTGAATTGCTAGAACTCGGTGACAGCAAGTTAAAGCCAACCGAATACACGCTAGATGAAATCGCGCAAATGGGATTTGGTCGGGCAGAAGTAGAGCAAGCAAGACTATGGGGCATCAACCCGACAATGAATCACTTTTTCCTCAAGAATCACATTTCAGTTGGACTCCGTTACATTTGTGCTAACTTCATGGGTTCTTATGCCGGGGACTGGATATTTACAGACCCAAAGAGAAGAATGACCAATACAGGAGAAGACCACCACAGCACTCTGCGTGGCTTTGTTCGCTATGGTGCGGTAGTCCGCCTAGAGTTTCTTTGCCCTAAAACCAAATACTTCGCCAAAGGTGGCATAGATGCTTGCGTAACGGAAGATGGACAGACAAGAGCAGAGCGTCACGCCGAAGAACTCTCTTGGGTTCAGAGCCAATTTCCAGATATTTCTTCTATAGAAATAAAAGCAGGTGGAGTAGTAAATCTTAGACTTAAACCCATAACCTTCGCTAAGATACCGAGATGATGATGAAATTACAGATGCGTGAAGGAACGACAGACTCTATGACGGTAAAAGCCATAGGTCAGTACAAGATTTGCCCTATTCCGGCAAACAGCACAGTATTAGATATCGGCGGACATATCGGGACTTTTTCCGTCTGGGCAATAGAGCAGGGAGCAGGAAAGGTAGTGGCTTATGAGCCAGAGCCGGATAATTTCCGTATGCTCTCTCTAAACACAACTGGATTAAATGTTGAAATACATAACAAAGCCGTTACAGCAGATGCAAGAGATGTTGCCCTTCATGTGAAAACTTCGGGGCATACTGGCGGACACAGTATTCTTTTCAATGGACCTACTAGGAAAGATGTTATTGTTCCCAGCGAGCGCTTCTTAGATATCGTAAATAGGGTTCAACCAGAAGTAGTAAAGATAGATTGCGAAGGCGCCGAATACGAGTTTGACCTACCCAATAGCCTTCCTGATTCAGTTCGTTTCGTAACTATGGAAATCCACACTAACCGAAAAGACCTGAGAGAACAGAAAGCACCCCAGTTGATAGATGCCTTCAAAAGTTGGACTGCCCTGAAAGAGCCAAAAATTACTCCGAAGGGTTGGCAAGCCATAGCCGTATGGGGTAGATGATGTCAGATACTTCAGTAGTGAAAAGAGGGCGCAAAACTAAGTTAGACGAAGAACGCCAAGAAAAGTTACTTCGTGCTATCCGAGTTGGAAACGACAAGAAAGTGGCTTGCGCTCTTGCCGGTATCTCAGAAACAACCCTTTATCGCTGGTTAGAGTTATCCCAAAAGAAGAACGCAAGAGCCGAATTACGGCAATTTCGGGAGTCACTTGAGCGAGCAGAAGCGGAAGCAGAAGTTCTGAAAGTATCTCGTATTGCCCAAGCAGCAGATAATGGCAGATGGCAAGCAGCAGCATGGTGGCTAGAACGCAAATACCCAGAGCGTTGGGGATTACAGACTAAGATAAGAGCAGAAGTATCGGGACCTAATGGTGAGCCAATAGCGATTAACATTGAGGAAGCCCGAAAAGCAGTATTACAGATACTTACCGAAGGGGAGAGTGATGGGCTTATCATTGAAGGAACAAGTCCAGAAATTACCGGAGGAGAAGCGACAGAAGTGGCTGACGAACCTATCTCCGGCGATACTGACGGAACTCCGTAAATCCCCTTGGTGGTTTATTGGCAGACCAGAACAACAAGAGCCAGAAGGCGATTGGTTTATTTGGCTGATTCTCTCTGGTCGTGGTTGGGGAAAGACTAGAACAGGGGCAGAGTGGCTTGCCCGGAAAGTCATGGATAATCCGAAAACCAAAGACGGAGTATCAACACAGTGGGCGATATTTGCTCCCACCTTCAAAGACGCAAAGAGTATCTGCGTAGAAGGACCTAGTGGCTTGCTCAAAGCACTTCAACACAATGGATTAGAGAACGAAAAAGACTTCATCTATAACAAATCTTCACACAAGATAGATTTCGCTAATGGCGCAAGAATACA
>Ga0070749_10002583_pt1 | contig 12147 bp, 17 predicted proteins | sample VirMetDEL_Nov_18_FD_75180 | JGI IMG/M metagenome (GOLD analysis project Ga0070749, IMG submission 75180) | Aqueous microbial communities from the Delaware River and Bay under freshwater to marine salinity gradient to study organic matter... | ecosystem: Environmental > Aquatic > Marine >...
AGACGCGGACGATCTGGGAAAAGGTACAGGACCGCAACGAGGCGCTTGATTGCCGGGTTTATGCTCGCGCAGCGGCCGATGTGATCGGTCTTGGGCGCTTCAACGAGCAGCATTTCGAGCAGTTAAGGCAATCGCTGGGCATCCGAGAGGATGTGCCCAATGTGGTTCCATCCGCTCAGACGCCGGCACAGCCGGTCAACCGTGGCCGGCGCGTCCGGTCGCAAGGCATCTAGGAACCCCTTCATGTCCACCTATGCGACCAAGCTGGCTGCTGTGCAGACGGCCATAGAGACTATTTTGACCTCAGGTCAGGAAGTCCGAATCGGTGACAAGACGTGGAAGGCCGCTGATCTGGGCCAGTTGATGAAACTGGAGGACTACTACACCGCGAAGGCGGCTCGCGAGGGCACCACGCAGGGTGCGCGCGTCCGGTACGCGATCCCAGAATGAAGAATCTTAAGATCCAGCCTACGCGGCTGGACAAGGCCATTGCGGCAGTCGCGCCGGGGTGGGGCGCCTCGCGTCTGCGCGCCCGTGGCCAGATGGAAATGATGGCGCTGGCCGGTTCGTATGTCGGCGCCCGCAAAGATCGGCGCGAGACCGAGAACTGGTCGGTGTCCGGTGGCTCGGCCGATGCCGATCTGCTGTGGGATCTGCCGACGCTGCGCGAGCGGTCGCGCGACCTTGTGCGAAACGCGCCGTTGGCGGCGGGTGCCATCAACACGATGGTCACCAACGTGGTCGGCACTGGCCTGGTGCCGAAAGCGCGCCTTGATCGCGCGGTGCTTGGCCTGACCGACAAGCGGGCCGACGAGTGGGAGACGGCAGCGGAGCGGATATTCCGCCAGTGGGCGTTCAGCCCATACGGCGCGGACATCACCCGCGAGATGAATTTCATGGACCTCCAGCAGCTCGCTGTGCGGTCCCCGGCTGAATCGGGCGACGTGTTCTTTGTGCGCCGGTTTACGGAACAAGACGGCGGCATGCTCGGCTTCCGCTGGCAGGTTGTCGAAGGCGACCGCATCTGCAACCCAAATAACGCGGCAGACAGCGACGTGCTGCGCGGCGGCATCCAGAAGGACAGCCAGGGCCGCGTCACCGCCTACCATATTCTCGACCAGCATCCCGGCGACTACCAGATCGGGCTGGGCAACCGGAACTGGACGACGCTGCCGGCATGGGCTGCGGACGGCACGCGCCAGGTGGCGCACTTGTACCGCATCCTGCGCCCCGGCCAGTCGCGCGGCGTGCCGTTCCTGGCACCCGTGCTGGAATCGTTCAAACAACTGGACGCCTACCGCGAGGCGGAACAGATGGCGGCGGTTGTCGCTGCCATGCTGACCGTTTTTGTCAAAACGCAAGGCTCCGAGGGCTTCGGTGTCTCGTTCCCGTCCGATCCGGCGGTTGCGTCCAACGAACTGAAGCTCGGGCGCGGCGCGATTGTCGATCTTGCGCCCGGCGAAGAGGTCGAAGTCGTCAACCCTGGCCGGCCAAATCAGGCGTTTGACCCGTTTATGAACGCCATTTTGACCCAGATCGGGACGGCGCTTGAGATCCCGCTGGAACTGCTGACTAAGCGGTTCAACAGCAGTTATTCGGCCTCGCGCGCAGCGCTTCTGGAGGCTTGGAAGGCGTTCAGGACGCAGCGGTTCTGGCTTGCACAGAAGCTTTGCGTGCCGTCGTACGAGGCCGTTATCAGCGAGGCTATTGCCCGTGGTTATCTGGACGCGCCGGGCTTCTGGGATGACCCGGCAGTCCGCTACGCATGGTTGGCGCATGACTGGATCGGCCCGGCGCCGGGCAACATTGATCCGCTGAAGGAAGTGCAGGCCGCCCGCGAACGCATTGAGGCAAACCTTTCGACCCACGACAAGGAAACCGCCGAACTGACCGGCGGCGATTGGGGGCGGGACCATCGCCAATTGGCCAAGGAACTGAAACTGATCGAGGCGGACGGCACTGCACCTAAGCCGCGCGCCCAAAGCAACCCCGCACAACCACAGGACATGAATCAATGAAGGTATGGGAAGCCGCTGCGCGGGAGCCGTGGGCGATCACGGAAACTGCGCTGCAGACCATCCTCGAAATCGCAGCGCGTGACCAGAAAGAAGACCTGGAGGCAGTAGCGGCTCGCCTTGGTCGCCCGCTGCAGAACGCGCGCGCTGTGACTGTGCGGGATGGTGTCGCTACCGTCCCTGTGTCAGGGCCAATTTTCCGCTACGCCAACCTGTTCACGCAGATATCCGGCGCAACGTCCATCGAGATGCTGTCCAAGGACTACCAGGCGGCCGTGGATAGCCCGGATGTCAAGGCCATCATCCTGAACATGGATACGCCGGGCGTCCAAGTGACCGGCACGGCTGAGTTTGCAGAAATGGTCTATCAGGCGCGCGGCGCCAAGCCGGTTGTGGCCTATGTCGACGGCATGGCCGCATCGGCAGGATACTGGATCGCCAGCGCGGCCGACAGCATCGTGGTCAGCAAGACCGGTGAGGTGGGATCCATCGGCGTCATCGGCACGGTAATGGACGACAGCCCGAAGGCCGGAAGCGGCACCTACAGGTTCATTTCCAGTCAATCGCCAGACAAGCGCATCGACCCGTCATCCAACGAAGGCGCGGCGAAGATACAGGCCCGCATCGACCAGTTGGCGCAGACGTTCATTGATGACGTTGCGCGCAATCGCGGCGTTTCCGTTGAGGACGTGGCTGCCAAATTTGGCCGCGGATCCGTCGTGATGCCTGGCGATGCCGTTTCGGCCGGAATGGCCGACGAAATCAGCACTTATGAGGAATTGCATCGGCGCCTTGCCGGTCAATCGGGCCATGTGGCCCACACACCCATGGTCAACGCGAAGGAGACACCTGCAATGACCGAAGCGACTGCGGCCGCGCCGGACACCCCGGTTATCACGGCGGCCTATATCATGGAGGCGCACGCCGATATCGCGGCCGCCTTCCGGGCCGAAGGGGCCAAAGCGGAACGCGACCGTCTCGCGGGAATCGACGCCATTACCCTGCCGGGCCTTGAGGCCATCGGTGCGGAATGCAAGGCCAACCCGGAATGCTCCGCGGAAGCCGCCGCAATGAAGATGGCGAAGGCGGCCAAGGAGCCGGGCAACGCCTACCTGGCGGCCATGCGCGGCAATGATGCGGCGCTCCCGGCCATCAAGCCGGCCGTTGAAGCAGTGGATGACGCGGCCCGAGTGGCCAACCTTCCCCTGCGGGACCGGCTGGAAGCCAAGTGGACGGCAGAACCCGACCTCCGTTCGGAGTTCGGCGACGACTTCGAGGCTTTTGTTGCATTCGAGGAAAACAACAGCGCTGGCCGCGTCCGCATCCTGCGCTCCAAGGCTGGAGAATAATCCATGACCACGCTCGCTGTGGATACCCCCCGCACCTATGAACTTGGGGTCGAAAACCATGTCGGCGCAGTTGCGACCGACATCATCTATGAGGGTTCGGCCGTTGGCGATAACGCCTCCGGCTATGCCCGCCCGCTGAACGCTGGAGACAAGTTCCTCGGGTTCTGCCTTGAGCAGTGCGACAACTCGACCGGCGCGGCCGGCGCGAAGAACGTCTGGCTGCGCGTCAAGGGCCAGGTTCAGTTGGCGGTCGGATCTCTGGCCATTACTGACGTTGGCAAGGCGGTGTACGCCTCGGACGATGCGACGTTCACCCTGACCGAGAGCACCAACAGCTATATCGGCACGGTGAAGCGTTTTGTCTCAACCGGGGTTGGCATCGTAGCCTTCGACGCCACGCGCGGCGGCTTCGGCTACATCACGCCGCTGACTGACAGCACCACCGGCACGGCGAGTGACACGCTCGACGACACCACCGCCGGCCAGAAGGATGACATCGCCAGTCTGGCCGCAAAGATCAATTCCATCATCAAGATGCTGAACGACTAGGAGAGCTTCAATGAGCGCCAATAAAGGACTGTCGAGCCGGGCGATCATCGGCTCGTTCTACCGCGCCCTTGCCCAGAATGCCGGGGCGGGGTGGATCGGTGACACCTCAATGCTGTTCAACTCCGACCAGGAGTCGGAAACTTACAAGTGGCTCGGCCAGTCGCCGGTTATGCGTGAGTGGATCGGTGGCCGCAACGCCAAGGGCTTCACCGAGAACGGCATCACCATCGTCAACAAGAAGTACGAGGCCACCTTGGAGGTGCCCGTCGACTGGCTGCGCCGTGACAAGACCGGTCAGTTGATGGTCCGTATCAACGAGATGGCCCGCCGCACCAACGCCCATTACGCCAGCCTGCTTTCCACGCTGATCCTCAACGGCGAAAGCACCGCTTGCTATGATGGGCAGTATTTCTTCGATACCGACCACTCGGAAGGGTCGAGCGGCACTCAGTCGAACGATCTGAGCATCGACATCTCGGCCCTGGCCGCCAGCGTGCACGGCGCTACCACCTACCCGTCGACGGAAGAGGCGGTGCAGTGCATCCAGCAGGCCATCGCCGCCATTGTCGGTTTCAAGGACGACCAGGGCGAACCGATGAACGAGGATGCGTCAAGCTTTCTCGTGATGTGCCCGACGACCTTCGCACCCGTCATGCAGACGGCGGTGTCGGTTGGATTCCTGACCAGCGGCATGAACAATCCGCTGGCTGGTTCGGGCTACTCGGTGCGGGTTGCGGCCAATGCCCGGCTCAATTCGAGCTGGACGGCCAAGTTCGCGGTGTTCCGCACAGACAGCGACGTGAAGCCCTTCATCCGCCAGGAAGAAGAAGGCGTCACCATCTCTGCCATTGCTGAAGGCTCCGAATTGGAGTTCAACGACGATGTGCACCACTACGGCGTCAAGGCCCTCCGTAACGTCGGTTACGGCTACTGGCAGGACGCTTGCCTTGTGACGATGACGTGATGAGCGGCGCGCGGCGTTTCCGGGTTACAGCACCCATGGGTGTCAATATCCCCGAAGGCGTGGTTCTAGCCCTGACCGACGAGCAGGCCGAGCCGCGCGCACGCTACCTCTACAAGGTGGAAGAAAATTATCTTGTCGAGGGTCCAGTCATGTTCAAGGCTGGCGAGGTCATTGGCATTGTCGAGTCGCATCTTTCCAAGATGTTTCTCGGCGATGTCGATGAAGTTAAAGATGGCCCAGATGAAGTGGTTATCTCTGCGGCGGTTGAAGAGGCCCCCACGATCCCGGTGCGCCGGGGCCGCAGGGCGAAATAGGGCGGCCTCCGGGCCGCCCCATTCTCCATGGCATCTCTTCTCCAGATACTCTCCCGGAAGTGGCCGGACTCGGATTTCTTCATCAACGACGACGACTATTCGACGTTGCAGTGGTTTTCCGAGGACGATCAGCCGACCGAGGCGGAAATCCGCGCGCTTTCTGGCGAGGTCGACCTGGAATTCCGTCGTTTTCGGATGAATGTAACCCCGCTGCAGTTCCGCATCGCCCTTGAGGCCGCGGATCTGCTTGACGCTGCCGAGGCCATCGTGGCGGACCCCGAGACCCCTCGGAATGCCCGGCTGGCATGGGAATACGCCATCACTATCGAGCGGGTGAACCCGTTCATCGACCAATTCGCCGCCGTGCTGGGCCTTAGTGCCACGCAGGTTGACGAGATTTTCGAAGCAGCCGCTCAGATTTAACAGGAATCCCGATGCCCGTAGGAACTGGCCTGAATCAGGTCCTTGCGCCTGTGCGCGAGGTCACCAGTCTTGCGCCGACCGGGCCTGACAGCCTGGAGGCCGCGCTGACCGCCGACACGATGGGCGCTGGCGCGATCATCGACTTCGACATCGAGGGCAATATCAACCGCGTCAACATGGGCGACATCAACGTCACCCAGCCTGGCATCCACATTTGAGGAGTGTCCCTGGAGATAGGCCGTGACCAACGCTCAGAAGCATGTCGATGCGCTGCTGGCGCGGTTTGGTGAGCCTCCCTTCGAGATCGCGGCGGTCAGTTGCTCGTGCCTTGAGATGTCCGCTGACGGAAACACGATCATGGCCCGCGTCGAGTGGGGGCCGGGCCATGTCGACCTGTGGGTGGTGCCCGAGCCCGAGGTGCTGGTTCTCGACCCGGCGGGTGACATCGCCGTCGACATGCCGGAGGTGAACGAGGACGGCGAGCCCACCGGCGGAACGGTGACGGTGCGTTTCAGTGAAGACCCGCTGGCGGTCGCGACGGCAGAGCTGGCGTCGTTTCTGAGGGCGGTGCGCGGATGACGGTCACCACGATCCGGCCCGCCAGCACGCAGCGCGATGGGCGTATTCGGTCGGGTAACGCGGTCCTTGCGACAGCGCAGGCCGGGTCGAGCCTAAACATTACGAACACAATTGACCCGCTTATTTCCGGTCAGCAGTTGAGCGGCAGCAATAATCTGCTGTTTGAGACGTTCCTGGGTATTGATTGCTCGTCCATCACCTCGACAGCGACGGCCACGGCGGCATTGGTTGAGGTGACGTTCGGCGGCACGACGGTATCCAACAATTCGGACATGGAGATATGGGCCGGTGATGCCGGCGCGACGGTCGACGCAGCCGATTGGGTCAATCCGACAACGCTTGCCACGCTTTATGGAACGGTTCCGGCTGCGTCCATAACGAGTGGCGCCACGGTTCAGTGCACGTTGAACGCGGCGGGGCTCGCGGCGGTGCAGGCGGCCATAGCGTCGGCGGGATACTTCTCCTGCGTCATTGTCGCAAAGACGACGCGGCTGGGAACGGCGCCGACCGGCGACGAGCGTATCGGCATCCGGTCGTCGGAAAACGCGACAGCGGCCAACCGCCCGGCGCTGATCGTCACATACACGACTTCGTCAACCTATGAGGACAGCGTGTCCGAGACGGTGGCGATCACGGATGCGGTGGTTGGCTCGCTGGTGATTGGTTCGGCGGTGTCGGAAAGCCTCGCGGCATCGGATGCCACGGCGGGGAACCTGATCGTCGGGAGTGCGGTCTCGGAGACGCTATCCGCCACTGATGCTGGCGCGGCCCAGGCGGTGCTTGGCGCTGCGGTATCGGAAGCCCTTGCGACTACAGACACGCAGGCCGGCTCCCTGACGATGGGACTGGCACTGGCGGAAAGCCTTGCGCTGGCCGACACGGCTGCCGGGGGGCTTCAGATCCTCGCGGACCTGACGGAGACGCTTGGTGTTGCTGACGCTGTGGCCCGGTCCCTGACCATTCCGGCGGCGATCGCGGAAGCCATTGCGTTCACCGATGCTGCTGTCTCGCTGGCGGTGTTCAACCGGGGCATTACCGAGGCGCTCGGGCTGACGGACGCGGCAACCGGGGCGCTGGACATTCAGGCGGCGATTGCCGAGGCGCTGGCGGTCACTGACGCATCAACCGGCGTCAAGGTGCTGGCGGCTGCGCTGACCGAGACAATGGCGCTGACCGACACGGTGGCGGTACAGGCGGCGTTTGGCGCTGCCTTGTCCGAACTGGTCAGTCTGACCGATGCGGCGTCACTGACCGCCGTGTACCAGGCGGCGCTCTCGGAAAACATTTCGATTGCCGACTACATGCTCGGCTCCCGCGAGATCACGGCGGCCATCGCCGAGGAATTGGGGATTTCGGACGCTGTAGCGGCGGTCCTGCTGACCGTTGTCATCCTGACCGGGATGCTGCGGATACGTCCGGCGCTGGCCGGCAAGGCGAACACTGATCCGGCGCTGGCCGGCGATACCCACGCGCGTCCGTCGCTTCATGCGGACGTGGAGACCAGGGCACGGGTGGCGGCGACCGCTACCCGGCTGAGAGCGGCGCTGGCCGGCAAGACCAACATCGGAGACTGAGCGAATGAAAATCGCAGGATTGCGCGCGGCCCTTGGCCGTGTGCTTGGCCGGACTCACGACACCTTCCGCCCCCGGATGCACTGGCACATCGAGTGCGTGCGGAATGGCGCGGTCATATGGGTCGAGGATGGGTTCAACCTGATCGTCGACACCGGCATCAACGATGCGCTGGACAAGTGGCTGAAAGGCTCGTCCTACACCGCGGCTTTCTATGTCGGCCTGACCGATGGCACCCCAACGCCCAACGCCGCTGACACGATGTCGAGCCATGCGGGCTGGGCCGAGGTCACCGATTACGATGAATCTATCCGCGAGGCGCTGACGCTTGGGTCCGTCTCGTCCAAGTCGGTCAACAATTCGGCGTCCAAGGCATCGTTTACCATCAACGGCACAGCCACCGTTGGCGGCGCCTTCCTGACTACCGACAGCACCAAGAGCGGCACGAGCGGCACGCTCATTTCGGTGAAGGCATTCACGGCCGGCGACCGCTCCGTCGTTGCTGCTGACGTGCTGAACGTGACCGTCACGGTAACAGGCTCAAGCTCGTAATGTCCGCGACCGACGTTCTCTATATCGACAACACGAATAACGTGTGGATCGACGGCATGAAGAACGACGTGACGGGCGCGTACATCAACAATGCGACCTGCATCATCGTCGAGGTGCTGGACGCGGACGACTCGCAGGTGTCGGGCACGGCCAATATCTCGATGACCTACAAGACATCGAGCGATGGCGACTATTACGGCCCGCTGCCATACACTGTCAGCCTGACGGAGGGCGCGTTTTACACCGTTCGGGTCCGGGCGACGGATTCCGACGACAACCGCGGCGAATGGCGCCGGGTTTGCCGCGCGGTCTACCGGAATCAATGAGCGTCTTCGATGCACCCATGGCGAGCCTTGCCGCAGGCCCGCTTGGCGAAACCGTGACGTGGCGCCCGCGCGTCGGCCAGGCGTTCACCGTCAACGTGATGAAGGTCCAGACCGGCGACATGCAGGTGCTTGACCGCATGGTGGTGCCGGAACTGGTCTATGACTGCCTCGCGGCGGACTTCGACAACGAGCCGCTTGAGCGAGACAAGGTGCTGTTCGGCACGATCGTCCGCGCCGTGAAGTCGGTCGAGCGGGTCAATGACGGGCTGTTCTACCGCTGCGTCATGGAGGCGACCCGTTGACAGTCGCCATCCGCGAACAGGTGGTCCGGGCATTCGCCGCGCTGCTCGATGGGCTGGAAGACCAGCACGGCTACACCATCGTGGTGCACCGTGGCCGTGACGCCATGGTGTCGGAAACGCCCGCCTTGGTCATCGAGGAAGGGCAGGAGACGGCCCGCGAGCCGTCCTATCCGCGCCTTGACCTGACCATGACCATTACTGTCATGGGCTACACCCGCGAGGACGCCGACGAAGGCGACGTGGACAATGCCGGCGCCGACTATGAGGCGGCCAAGACCGACCTCTACGCAAGGACGCTGCAAGCCATCATGGCCGATCGGAACCTCGGTGGGCTGGCCGATGACACTCGCTTTCTGTCCATGACGCCGGAGATTGCCGAAGAGGCGGGCACCCGCGCCGGGACCATCACCCTGATCTTTGAGGTCGATTACTGGACCTCGGACAGCAACCCCTACACCCAAACCCTCGGAGGCTGACCTTGGAACGCCTGACCATGACGGACGGCAAGGTGCCGGCCGACGAAAAACTGCGCCTGACGAATATGTACGGCGCAAAGGAAGCCACCCGGCTGATTGCTGAAGCCGAAGCGGCGGCAGCGCCCGAGAAGCCTGAGCCCAAAAAGGGCAAGGCCGTCCCCACCAACGAAACTGAGGAGTAAACGGCGATGGCCGCACTGCTTTACCGCAAGCAGCTTCTGCTCGCGAAGGTCGAATCTTCGGAAGGCGTCGCGGAATCCCCGACCGGCGCGAGTAACGCCATTTTGGTGGAGAACGTCCGCTGGACCGAGACGCCGAACGTCATCCAGACCAACGAACACCTGTCGACGCTGGACCTGGGCAAGCCCGTCATCGGCGGCATCCGCACTTCGGTGTCATTCTCTGTCTGGGCGCAGGCGCGCTCGGCCGGTGATACGGTGCCGGAAATCGGGCCGCTGCTGCGCGCTTGCGGCTTTGCAGAGACCCAGAGCACCGCGACCGTCCCGAGCGGCGGCGCCGAGGCGCTGGCGGCTGGCGGCTCGACCACCACGGCAGTGCTTGGCGCGACCGCGACGGGCACGGCAGACCTCTACAATGGGATGCCGATTACCTTCACCAGCGCCGTCACGGGCGACTCGTTCATTGCCGACTACACGTCCGGCAAGACGGCAACGCTGACCGACACGATGAGCGGCTCGCTGGTGGCGACATCCAACTACATCATCCCCATCAACGTCGTGTACCGCCCGACCAGTTCGTCCATTCCGTCGCTGACCATGTACCTCTATCGGGACGGCAAACTGTTCAAGGGCCTCGGCGCCCGCGGCAACTTCAGCATGAACTGGACGGCTGGCGGCGGCATTCGCTTCGACTTCACGTTCCAGGCTGTCTGGCAGGCTGCCACCGACACCTCGATGGCGACGCCGACATTCCAGGACGGCACCAAGATCATCTGGCGCGGCGAAAGCGGTTCAACCAGCCGGATGCGCTGGAACCGGATCTTGTGCGCCGCCCGTTCGCTGACCATCGACGCGGGCAACAGCGTGGTCCAGCCGGACGACCCCGAGGCGATCCAGGGCTATGACCCGGCGCTTATCACGATGCGCGAGCCGTCCGGCTCTTTCGACCCGCTGGAGACGCTTGTCGCTACGCGCGACATCTTCAGCGACATGGCCGCCGGCACAGCCCGCATCCTGCACGCAAGGGCCGGTTCATCTGCCGGGGCGCGCATCGCGGTGACATCGGCCAACACGATGGCGACGGCGAACAGCCAAGGCGACGACCGCGACGGCCTGTCGACCGAGGGTGTGAGCTTCCGCTGCACCGGGGCCAACGACGGTTTTTCCATCTGCTTCTGGTAATTGGCCCGACGCCGTAATCGCGCTGGTTTCCTCCACGTTTTCCAGTGCGCCCGGCGGGGCGAGGGTCGGGCCTCGCTCCGCCACCTTTCCCGACAAAGGTGAAACATGATCACTTCCTCCAAGCAGGAGGTGCGGTTTACGCCGCGCGACCTGTGCGACGAGAACGGCAATCCCGAGAAGGGTGCGCCGGTCTATATCATCGAGCCCCCCACGGTTTTCACCCGTTCGGAGTGGAACCGAGCCCTGCTCAACATCGGCGCGCGTCAGGTAAGCAGCACTGACCTTCTTGTCGTGCTGCGGCGCGGCATCCGGGAAATTGTGGCCGAAGATCAGCGCGATGAAATCCTCGCCTTTGTGGCAGATTTCGAAAACTCATCGCAAGGGCTGGATGAACAAATCAAAACGGCCCAGCACCTCATCGAAGAACACGGCGAGGACAGCGAGATTGGTTTGGAGGCGGCAAGGGGCCTCACAGCGGCGCTGGAGCGCCATGAAGACCTCAACGGGCGCATGGAAGACCTTGAGGGCCAGATGCGCGTCAATTATCCGCCCTACGCCCGCAAGCTGGGAGACCAGACGTTCTGGCTGGAGAACGCGCCGATCATCGGGGCGCAGCTTTTCCTGAAGGGCGGCGAGAACACCGTTGTCGAAGTCCGCCGCGAGCGTGGCGTTGTGCCGAAAGAGATCCTGAACGCCCTTCCCCGCAGTCATGTCCGTGAAATCGGCTGGCACGCCGTGCGCTTGATGTTCCCCAATCAGGACGACGCAAAAAACTCCGCGCGGCCTTCCTCATCCGAAAGCAGCCGGAAGCGTTCGGCTCCGGCGAGGAAGGCCCGTGGAGCCTCTGGGGCGAAGAGCTAGACGAAAACCCCGCCCTGACCGTTCCGGGCTGGTGCTTCGATTTACTCAGCGTTTGGTCGATGTGCCGCGGCGAGATGGGGCTTTCCCGGTTGCCGGATGAGGGCGGCGTGAACGACCAGGCCAGCTTTCTCATGGCGGCATTCGGTGTCCTCAATGGCGCCGAGGCAGATTATGACGGCTGGCGGAAGACCGTCAGGGCTGGATGAACGACAGCACCAGCGACACCAATAGGCTGATGCCAACAAGGATAGCGGTCAGGCCGGGGCTGGGGCGCATCAGTGGGCCTCTTCAGCGTCGACCCACACAACCTCGTCGCTGGCGTCAACGGAACACAAGCCAATCATGTCCGCCTCAAGGCCGTAGCTGTTCTTGGCGCTGAACGACCACTTTATCAACCATCCATCGCCTTTCCTGGTCTGGCTGTTGCCGGTCCAGTGGAAGTTGACTGTTGATGGGTGAGACGCCAGCGCCTTGAGCGACTTCTGACAGGCGGTCATTGCCGCT
>Ga0070749_10002588_pt1 | contig 12137 bp, 22 predicted proteins | sample VirMetDEL_Nov_18_FD_75180 | JGI IMG/M metagenome (GOLD analysis project Ga0070749, IMG submission 75180) | Aqueous microbial communities from the Delaware River and Bay under freshwater to marine salinity gradient to study organic matter... | ecosystem: Environmental > Aquatic > Marine >...
ATAGTCTTCGACTCGGCGGCACGATAGAATTCCGCCGTCACCGGTAGTGATGTGCTTGATTGCCTGCAAGCTGAAGCATGTGAAGTCAGCAACAGAGCCGACCTTTTTAGCCTTATATTCTGCACCAAAGGCATGAGCGGCATCCTCGATGACTTGGAGATCGTGAGCTCTCGCAATACTCACGATCCGATCGAGATCCGCTGGAGTACCTCCCCAGTCTACAAACAATATGGCTTTTGTTTTTTTAGTGATTGATTTCTCAATCGACTCAGGTGAAATGTTTCCGGTCATCGGATCGATGTCCGCAAAGACTATCCTCCCTCCGAGAGATAGTACCGGAAGATTTGTTGCCGAGCAAGTCATCGGTGTTGTGATCACCTCATCTCCCGAGCCAACACCAGCCAGCCTGAGAGCAAGTGTCAGAGCACTTGTGGCACTATTAAGAGACACCACAAAGGGCCATTGCAGGAAGGCTGCCACACGATTCTCAAACTCTTCCACTTTCGGGCCTTGTGTAATATAGCCGGAATGCAGTGTCTCCAGCAGCGGTTTATCTATTGCTGCCGGTGTGTGGACCTTGAAGAGCGGAATCATAGCTTCTCCGAATCATCCTCTGTGTTGGTGACTGTTCCCTCAGTAATGATGAACAGGCCAGCTTCTGAGGCTGCATTTTTTACTGCCGACGTTGCCACCAGCGACGGATCAATGATGCCAGCTTTGAAGGCATCGACCACTTCCCCGGTGTTGAAATCGATCGTTTTAGTTTTGTCGTCTTCCACCGACTTGAGATCTGCTTTGTCTAGTTCGAAGCCGCTATTGACAGCCATCTGTTTGATTGGCTCATAACAGGCTCGTATCACTGCCATCAGGCCGCTGCCGTCTGGTGTTGAAAGGTCAATGTGACTTTCCTTCTGTACCTTCAGTGCTGCCCGGTACAGAGCCGCACCACCGCCGGCAATCACGCCGTTTGATATAGCAGCTTTGCTGGCATTGATGGCATCTTCCACACGCAGCTTTCGCTCCTCACGCTCGTCGTCACCGACTGCCCCGACACGAATCACACCGACACCGCTCTTGAGCTTGGCTATTCGCTCCTTCATATTGTTCTGCTCATACTTCTTGAGTAAGTTCGGAAGTTGGGCCTCCAGAGTCTGCACACGCTCCTGCACATCCCCAGCACCGCCGAGAATGGTTGTGCGATCTTTTGAGGCGATCACACGATCAGCGTGGCCGAATAGATCAAAGCTGAAGCCCTCCTCTGGATGTGATGGCAGCTTGTGGCCTTCATCCCGAGAATAGAATGTTCCACCGGTTGCGGCGGCCATGTCTTCAAGGACTGCCCGGCCCTGCTCACCGACAGCCATCACTCGGATTGGTACAAGCGTGAATTTACCTTGTGCGGCATTGATGACACATGTGGCCATCGCTTCGCCAGTGATGTTGTTGGCAATAACCACAGCCACTTTGCTGCCGTTATTTGCACAAGCCTCCATGATCTTTATCACTTCGAGGCCATTTGTCAGATCGTGATCAGTGACGAAGATCGGCACGTTCTTGTGATCGGCTTCTTGACGAGCCTTGTTGTTAATAAATACTGGCAGTTGAATGCCGCCACGCAGCTCAATGCCTTCTGCAATGCGATTGCTTGTCTTCTCGTCTTCAGAATCTTCGATTGTCACCACACCTTCAGAGCCTACCTTGAAAACAGTCTCAGCGACAATCTTGCCAACCTTCTCATCGCCGCAGCTTATTGTGGCCACGTTGATCAGCGATTCCAGATCTTCTGTTTGCACGATTTCGTCTTTGAGAGCTTCCACAATTGCTTCGGCGGCTTCTTGAATACCCTTTCGCAGTAGCACCGGATCTGAGCCGTTATTAAGCTGCTGGAGAGCGTGTGTTGTGATGGACTGCATCAGCAGGCTGGCTGTGGTAGTGCCGTCACCGGCCACGTCGTTTGTCTTCTCAGCTACCGCTTTGACTAGCTTCACGCCCACTTCAACAAACGGATCTTTGCTGTGTAGCTCCCGGGCAATGGTCACACCATCATTTGTGTTCAATGGATTGGTGTATGGATTTGTGTCCAGCACTATGTTACGGCCTCGTGGTCCTAGCGTGGTTTTCACCACGTCAGCAACAAGATCAATGCCAGTTTTGATATTTTGGCGAGCTTTTTCGCCTGTTCGCACCTCTTTGTGACTCATTCTTTTGCCTCCGTTAGCTTTGCGATTATGTCTGTGGTTTCAATTTTTGTGTACAGTTTGCCTTCAAAATAAAAGCCCGGATATGTTTCCGGACGTAATAGCACAATGTCTTCTGGTTGATAACCGCAATCTTTTGGGGCATGAAGGATGCGGAATATAGCTCCTTGCTTGTCGGTTTCCCCGGGATTGATAAATTTGCTTTTTGTGGTTTCTATTCTTTCGACGAGCATATGATCGTCGACCATCTCAATGTGATACATGATTTTGCACCTCCCATCGGTATCAATCGAAGTGTATCACACAATAAATTTGAAGCACAAGGATTTTATTTATGAACACATATTTTTTGTAGTAATTATCATAGTATTGAGATTATAATAAGCACTCCCCTGCTCTGCCATAGTTTTGACAAAAAAACAAGTTTTAAGGAGTTAGCACTGCTTCTGCTGCCGGGGCAGGGGAGTGAACATTTAGCGAACGCCCACCCCTGTAAGGAATGATTGTCACCTCAGTTCGGGGAGCTTGCCGGGCCAAAAGTACCCGAGATCCATCATGCCCGGCCACAATATTGAAATTATCGTCAGCTAGAATGTCCATTTTTACCAGTGTGTCCTGAATACCTTCATATAATGCTGATAGATCAACCACCCTTTTTGTCTGCATAAAAAATTTGCACACTAGGATCACCGGGTAATTGATCGGCTCAGGCGGCCGGTCCTGCAAAGCCAGCTCGTCCATTGCTCGATGCAGCCATTCTCTATATTGAGCTGAGTACACCACGAAGCTGCGATTGCCATTCCGGACCACCTTTTGCGTGTTCTTCTTGACAATGGGATTGCCTGAGACTGTGTAGTTGTATATCAGCATGAGGCTATCCGGATCAGCCACCAGTACAGGCTGAACAAGAACACCTCGATTATCATTGTGACAATGAATTGTGGTGTATCTTGAAATGCAAAAAACAGCAGCCCCATCCATAAGCCGTATAGTATAGCCACGCTCACGCCAAGCATTGCGATTGACCATATTATGATTTTGATTGTAGTTTTCATTTTGTTCCCTCAGTTAGTTTTGGAAGGGGAGGCGGTAACTCGCTTGCGACACCTCCCCGATTGTTTACGCTCCAGCTCGGGCAGTCATGCGGCCGAGTGCGGCATACGCCGATGTCGTGTGGTCGTAGTAATTGCTCACTTTCTTCCACCGACCGACTGCCGTTCTTTCCTGCACAACAAAGCCATTCACTGTTTTCCTGATCCTGCGGACCGGAAGAGTGATTGAATTGGCCATATGCACCTCCTTTGTGTTTATTTGCATAGTGTGATCGACCTCACACCCTCTCGAGTTTTTTCAAATGTTGGAATGGAATCTTCACGACTGTTGTCGTGCCGAAGCGTTGGAGTTCAAAGTCAATTTGCTGAAGCAGTTTGCCATCAAAGTAATAGTGATCCGGAATTGATAGCTCGCCGTCGCTCTTTCGAACATAGGTAAATTCGATCTCATTGTGGTCAGTAATTCTGGCCATATCAAGCCCCACCATTTTCTTGCCGCCGTTCCAGATCGGAGCTCTTATTTTGAATAGAGTGCAAACAGTCATGCGTGGTAGTTGGATCGTCTCGATCATAGCTTTGCCCTCTTCGCCTCACGCTTCAATGCCTTCGGTACGTTCAACGGCATATCTTCGTAATCAAGCGGATAGTCGGACAATCGGCCGCTGTTGCGAAGCCATGCGGATCGCTTGCCAGCCTTCACAGCATTGTCACGATTGTTCTTAAAGTTGCCCCCGGACACTTTGCCCCCCATGCGGCCGGCTCGGACTTTTGCCGGATCTTTTTTACTCTTCATGATCTGCACCTCCTTGCTCATCCGGCAGCACGAGCCCCACCTTCTTCAAAGCGTCGCACCCACAAAATGAGCATGCTTTTTTTACTCTCTTGCTTGGATCATTGTTTTTGTAATAGCACGATCCGATGTTGTTCTGGTTTGCATTCACCCACCGGCAGCCTCGCCGCACTGTGGTAATGTCCTCATATTTGCAGTTGAGGCAGCGGACTTCAATCGTGTACGTCAGCGTTGGCATTTCTTCCCTCCGTATCGCACAGCAAGCAAGTAGTCTCCCCATCGTTCCACATGCTCGCTCCACACCCCTCACACTTGTACACTTCCCCCAGCTTCTTGCCGGTGACATCCTCAGCCATGAAGCCCAGCACATCAAGCGTTTTGAAGCGGTCCTGCAAAGCCCGGACAAAAGCTGTTAGTGTCTGATCCAAAAATCGGACCATGAAGTTGTTTGTGGTGACACCCTTCACCACAAGCGTGTACCGTCGTTTGAATACTTTATTTCTGGCCATCATAATTCTCCTGAATATAGTCTTTGTCCTCTGGCCACACATCACCAAAACTGTCACTGCCTTTTGGATAATCACCCTCAAGGCAATCTAGCAATCTGTGCATCCACTGCTTCAGCCCTATTTCTTTTATTAGGTTTTTGTTGGCTTTGATCCACTCTTCCTTTGAAATCATAGGGTTGTGCTCATCGGTAAGATTACGATCCACACTAATTGCGTAATATGGATTAACCAACATTTGGTAAAAATCATGCTTTGATATCATCAGAATATCATCCTCTCTAGCGTCACCTCGGCTTTGATCTCACGAACAAATTCGGCGAGCTTGTTCACTTCACTCTCAAGCATATACGCATCATAGTAAAGTGTCACGATCCCTGTGCTTTCAGATTTGATTACACCGAACCGCTTGCCGGGGAATCGCTCCTGCACCACATCAATGAGTTCTTTTTTCTCCACCAACATCACAGTACCTTCTGCAATTTTACATATGGTTTGCTCATGGTAATCTCAGCCCTCGACTCAATAGCCTTCCACGTTCCCGGCTGGAGCTGATTCTCTTCCGCAAGTTGTTTAATCAACGACTTCAATTTCGTGCCGGACACCTCAGTGACTAGATCAAGCTGATCCGCATCAAGGTATTCACCGACCACTTCTTTCGGATATCGCTTCGAGGCTCTGGAGATCCGCTTCAGCTCATAACCATCGCCAAAATCATACATCTCCTGATCACCGAGAAAACGATCCATTGCTTCGGACACACGTTGCTTGGCCCACTCCAGCGTTTTGATCTCCTCGCTGAGGGATATGTATGCAGCCTTCATCTCTTGAGGGTTTGACCACTCGATTGTCCGGACTTCGCCGGTCTTCTTGTTTGTGACATCAAATTTCATTTCTGGTCCTCCTCATCAATAAGTGACTTTTGATCTGGCTCATCTGTCTCATTAAGCCAGTCGGCCGGCAGCTCTTCTTCGCCGTTTAGCACAGCCATCACACGCTTGTGCAGCTCACGCCACTCCTCATCCTTCTTGATCTGATTCGGCGACACATGCCCTGTGGCCTCTTTGAGTAGGCGTAGCCGGGCATTTGGCTTCAGTTTGAGTGTATCAATATGTTCAAGCGTTTGCTTTTTGAGATCCTCAGTGACTTCGATCTCCGGCTCTTCTTCTGGCTCAACGGCAGCGGCGTTTCCGCTGGCTTCAATCTCTTCTTCAGTGATCTCCTCAGCCTTGTCATCTTCGTGTGCAACGTCAGTCTCCGCCTCTGGAGTCTCCTTGTCGGCTTTTGGAGTGGCTTTTTTCTGAATATTTGTAATGTTGCCGTCCTTGTCCATGTCGATCACGTCACCATCGGCATTGACGTTGGCATTCAATTCATCCGGTGTGTACACCAGCATGCCGCTGAACACGTCCGGGCAGTAGGTTCGAACGCCGTTGCTTATGCAGCGAGCAAACATCATGGCCTTCGGGTATTTCTGCCAGTTGTTTTTGTTCGATAAGCCGGCAGCTTTTGCTTCTTCGGCATCGAATGTTTCAGTACCAAGCTTGACTCTCTTGCCTTTGCGGATCTCATAAAAGTCGATCACGCATTTGTCGACCTCTTTTTTCACCACTTCATAATCATACCGACCGGAGCTTTTGACCATTCCAGCCATTGTATTTGCGGACAGCGTGGCATTGCCGTCGATAACGTGGACCGCTCGCATTGAAGCAAACGGAGCAAGCCCGAGCTCTTGCCCGGCCATTATTTTTGTGATGGCCTGTGATACTCGCTCCATGTCGTTGCCGAACATTTTTGAAGCGACAAAGGCTTTGCTGATTTGTTCTATCTCAGCATAATTTAATTGTTTTTTGACAAGCTGGCCCTCAGCAGCATTGTCAGAGGGTTTGTCTCCCATATGCACCTCCTCTGGTAGTTGATACTGTACTCTGCTTCGTTCGCCAAGTCAAGCATTTTGTCTATGGCCTGTGTATAATTCGCCTAAAATAAAAGAAGGGCCGCTGTAAGATGCACCTCGCAGCGGCCCGACATGAAAATCCACCTCACACACTCTTTTTCAAAAGATAGCTGAATAACCTTCGGCTATCTTTTTTTGCATCAGCCCGGGCCTGCGAAGCCAACACGAGCACTTTTTCACGTCCTAGTTTGAAAAACATCTTGCAATACCATGCCCGGAATTTATCGTTTACGAGATCTTTTAGATCATCAAACAAAAGATCTACTTCGAATTGTTTTTTCCCAGTTGATATCAGTTGTTTATCAGTTGGTTTTTTTAATCCAGTTGTATCAGTTGATACCAGTTGTTGCGTGTACATCTTGACACCTCCGATTTAGCCCTGTACACTAGAGGTGAATCTTCCATTGTTCAAAGCAATAGAATATCAAGCCTCTGATGTCCGTCAGGGGTTTGTTTTTTGTGGGATCTCGAGCTCCCGAAAATCTTCCATCATTCAAAAAAGTCTCTTGATTTTCGAATGATTGGACCACTATTGTACACCCGGCAATGTTCGCTTGGCAAACGTGCTTGTGCATAAGTGAGTTTAATTCTGTGGATAAGCAATTTTGTGTATCTGTAAAAACAATCCACATGTTGACTTTGAATCGTTTATGCATGTTATGCTTGAAGGGCAATAATCGGTGGAAGGATATTTTGCGAAGAAAAATTTTTATGCGGTTGATCGTGGCGACATCAGCCCTCATCATCAGCTTCGGCGGCCTTGCGGCAGTCGACAATTACAAAGCAATCAAAGCAGATCAGGCGGAGATCATCCGGCTTGAATCTGAGCAACAGCGTCTCCAGCAGGAGAGGGAAGAGCTGGAAGAGTCTCACAGCGAGACAAAAAAGCAGCTTAAACAACAGAAAAAAACAGAGCAAGAGCTGCGAAAGCAGATCGAGGCTCTAAAAGTTTCAAAGGCAAAAAGGGAAGCCCGGCGGCTTGCAATAAGTGCTCCTGTGAGTGCAGAGAGCCGCCCAGACAGCCCGATAGCAGCCGGTTGGCATTATGAGTGCAGATCGCAGCGAGAGGCCGTCAGAGCGGCTGTAAACGAGCTCGGACTTGGCAGTTCATGGTCATATATCGACTACATTTTTGGTCGTGAATCCTGCCACGATCCGGGCCGTTTAAATTCAAGCGGATGCCGAGGACTGGGCCAAGCCTGCCCCGGCTCGAAGTTGCCCTGTGGTCCGACAGACATACGATGTCAAGTGAAATGGTTTAATGGCTATGCACAAGGGAAGGGAGGCTGGGCCGCTTCGTACCGCTTCTGGCTTGCGAATCATTGGTGGTAGATGTGAAATTATTCACATACAGGAGTAGAAGCCAGTGCTAGTATTGGCTTGAGAGGTAGTTTGTGCTGCTTCTCATAATCTTCCATCGATGAGAGATCGTTCGAGTCAGCAAGTCGGCGATCTCTTTCATTTATTCAAGTGTTTGGTTCGGAGCAGGTGACAACATACCCCGATTGAAAGCCACAATCGTGTCACGATCCGGCTTCGGCGGCGGAGCATAGGCATTGTCCCATTCTTCGTGTTGGCAGCGACACATTCTCACCACAAAACGAGCACATCTGCGAAGTCTTTTTTCTTCCGGAGTTTTGTATTCAGCAGCCGGATGATACACATGTTGTCGGTCCATGTAGGGATTGGGGTACTTGCAGAATTCTGGATCACACTCAAGTGCGATGTCCGGCGGACGAATGGCGAGGCCATACTCGTCAACCGGATGCGGTTTCATTCAAACAGCTTCCCTTGATTTGGATCTTCTCCCATGTACGATTGACCGGTTTCGATCCAGTTTATGTATGCGTTGAGTGCTTCTTCGGCTTCGGCATGTGTCAGATCACCGGCTCGGACTTTTTGATCAAGACAAAATTCCATGTCATGCATTCCGTCCAGTCGAGCCTGATGCTCCGGAGTGCCGGGAGTCTCTGCAAGAGCACGATCAATTTTTGCAGTGATCTCGTCGCAGTGTCTAGCCGGTGATCGGGGATTCAGTGCTTCCATCTATTTTTATTATGCTCTCAAAATTGAATTCCCATAAAAGCAACAGAGCACCGCCGGTGGAAGTTTGCACGATGCTCTTGTCTGTTCGAATATTAGTGTGTTATCGCTGAATAATCAATACCTGATCGGGATGAATTATTGAATTCGGAGCGAGATCGTTTGCCTCAGCCAGAGATTCAATGCTTACACCGAGCTTGCCGGCAATCTTTGGCAACGTATCGCCGGGCTGAACAGTGTATGTTTCACCTTCATCAGCCGGGGCAACACCCTCAGATACTACCGCATCGAGCACATCTTCGCTCGTAGCATGGACCGGCTCTTCATCCAGCGGAGTGACATCAGCCGGGAGAGCCGGTTGATCGTCTTTGTGCTTGAGCACATTGTTGTATGTGTTTGCGGCGACCAGAAGTATGCCTCCGATCATTGCCACAGCGACCTCCGGAGCTGATAAAACATAGTCAAGAGTCACGCCGTTTTGTACAAATGCCACCACTGTTGCGATGACAGATACAACGGCCGTTGTGATTCTCGGATATGTTTCCGCCTTAATGAATGGAATCAGGCTCGATTTTAGTAATTGAACAGCGAGTGTCGTGGCGACACCCCCCGAGATAATAGTCACAAGTATTTGAAATAGATCCATATGCACCTCCTTATTTACGCACTCGCACTCGTTGATTTGGCTTGAGTGACCGATTGAATTTGATCCATGATCCGCCGTTGTTCAGGTTACTGATTGCTTGCCATCGAAGAGGCGACCACCAGTCCTTGAATTTAGCAGCTTTGGCAATATGAGATAGTCCCCATCCTCGTTGTGCAACAACGACTTGAGGCAGTGAAGGGGCAGCTACTTTGCGACGAAGAAGGCCTGCCACTCGGCTGCGGTCCACAAAACGTGTACGAATAGCGTTGCCGCCTGTTCCAGATCCACTGCCGGAAGATCCGTTTTGTTCTAGGATCTCGACTTGTGAGCCAGTCAAGCGACCGGTTGCAATACCGATGTGACCATACGGATTGCCGGAGTGTCCCCTGAGCACAACAACATCACCAGTTTTGGCATTGCTGCCGGCTACTTTCGAAAAGTATTTGAGCATTGTTCTGTTCGGACGCACCCAGTAGTCAATAGCATTTCCCCAAGCACCCGAGCGGATGCCATAAACTTCATACCAGTATTGTTTTATAAGATCGACGCATTGATATGCGAAGACGTGATCAAAATCGACTCGGCGGCCGATCCATCTTGATTTGAATTGAGCGAATGTCATGCACCCTCCTTATATTTTCATTATAGCGTGATTTGCCATGCGACTATGCTTTGCCCGATTTTTTGGTAGGCATATCAGGGAGGTGATCTATCCCGAGATGTTTGGCCATAATAAACTGAAGCTCTGCAACATACCCCATGTGATCAGCCAGCTCTCGGATCGGCAGCTCCTTCCAGCTTTTGAGTTCGCCTTGCAGTTGGCCGATCATCTTCACATTGTCGGTGTGGCTATCCCGAAGAGTCTTCACTTCATCAGTCAAGAAGTTGATCTTTTGATCTTGTGCTTCGACAATACCCTTGTATGAATCGATTGTCTTTGTGTAGTTTGCTTCTTGCTGTTTGATTAGGTTGTTTTTGGTGTTGGCCCAAAATATGCCGACGAGCCCGGAGACTCCGAGAACACCGCCCAAAATTATAGAAATAACTTCCCAGCTCATACTTTTATTGTAACGTGATCAGGTAATCTTCATAGAACGATCAGGCGTGATTTCCCGGTCCTCATCAGGGATGTAATTGCCACAAAAGTGACACTGAAATGCCCGGCCACCGACCAGTCCGCAATAAAAACAAGCGAGGCATCTCCGGCATGTTGCTCGCCACTTTGTTTGTTCAGCCGCACAGCGAGGGCATACCAGTGTCGAGCACACCTTTGGCGAGCGGTTTTTTGGGATCTTGTTATTGTCCACAACGATCCGCCGGGGATGTTTGATCATCTGATGCCGGCTTTTTGCACCGAGCTTCGGTACAATCACCGTATTCCGATGGTAGTGAATAGGCCGTCCAGCTTCCATAATTCCACGACTCCTGTTGTTTGCGGCACTCCGCTTGGTAATAATATTTCGACGGCTGTGAATCCATTATCCGGGCCGCCATCAAAGCCCACCTCTTCATATGCCACGTTATCTTTTTTGAGCAAGTGCGTCAGATCAATGCTGAGATCCACACGCCGATCAGAGTCAGCCTGAAGGTTGACTTCTTGTCGCCGCTGATAATTTGATGTTGTATTGATTGTGATAGGCGGCAGCTCATCGACAATGCCGACAGATAGGATCTTGCGATCAGCAACGGCCACGCCGCTATCAAATTGCATGACAAAGTGACAAAATAGCCGCTCGATCGTCAGGGCATCTTTTGGCGGCTGCATGTACATGTAAAAACGACTCAGGCAGACCAGTCCAGAGGCTGTCTCTGAAGCCGCCACAGTCCGGAGGCTGTATTTATATGGCTGGAGCTTGCTTTGCGATCCCATCAGTGCCTCACATCATAATTATGTTTCACCACCCGGAGGTATTGTACATCGTCAACATAGAGCTGATCAGATACAAACAACGGATTGGTCCAGACAATATGCACGAAAATTTTGTCTTGCCACAGCGGATCAGTAGGCTGCGGCAGCTTATTGGCCGACACTTCGATATCAAACGGCGGCGTGAGATTGTCCTGCAATAGATCCTGAGCGATCACATCGGCATCTGTCATCGTGCCGGAAGCACTAAAGCCAAGATACCAGTCCTGCGGACCACCGACGGCACTGTGATCACAGAAAAAAGCCGGGCCACCATCCTGATATAGCACAATGCCGAAGAATTCAGGGTTTCGCAACAGCAGCGATCGGTTGAATACAAGGAAGGGATTTACATCAATAGCAAAACGGATCTGTGTTTTGTTTTGCACCTGTACACAGTCACCACCTCCACCACCACCGCAATACTTGTATATGGTCCAGTCTTTTTTCTGGAGTGACTTCGGATATCCTCGTTTTTCATAATCTTTTGCACCCATCAGTAAAGCCCCATCTGTGCGGTACAATCAATCTCAAATTTGGTGAATGTATAACCAGAGCCCTTACTTGGAGCTTGATCAAACACCAGCAACACCACAAAAGCATCATCCAAAAATCTTGCGTCTCCCCGGCGATACATAGCTGGATAAAGGTTGAGCCGCTGGACGTTGAACGTGCCGGCAGCACTGATCGTGAACGGAGTCTCCCGGCCAGTAATCTTGCGATGGCTCTCATTAATATACTCATCAGAATACGATGTCTCGGCAGTGAAGCGAGTGCTGAAATAACCGACGGCGATCCGGAATTGCCGAGCAGATTCCGCAGTTGCCAGCTTAAACTTGAGATTCAAGTTTGCCTCAATAATATCGCCGTACTGCGGTTGCAGCACCCGGATTGGATTCACTTGAGCGATCGTGCCAGAGCCGATATAAGAAGCCGGAATGAGGTTTTTTAGATCACCGATGTTTGTGGCTTGACTGATGTCTTCATCAGAATATTGATTGCGATTATATCCCCATACATTCGCATAGTATGGAATAGC
>Ga0070749_10002589_pt1 | contig 12129 bp, 9 predicted proteins | sample VirMetDEL_Nov_18_FD_75180 | JGI IMG/M metagenome (GOLD analysis project Ga0070749, IMG submission 75180) | Aqueous microbial communities from the Delaware River and Bay under freshwater to marine salinity gradient to study organic matter... | ecosystem: Environmental > Aquatic > Marine > Coastal...
ATTAGCCAGGATGGATGTTAGAGAAATGCAAGCCGCTTTGGAAAGACATTATGCACTCAATCAAAGCACCAGAATAAATTTTCAGGAGTTAGCTTCTCAGTCCGTAAGTTTTTTGGTCAATCAATACCATGACAAGCTTATCAAGCACGACCGCTTGACCTCTGAAATAAACGAGTTGCTGATTCAACGAGATGTGATTGTAAATCAGAAAATCCCTTCCTATCAAGAAGTGCTCGGGATTATTTCAGAAAATAAAGAAACCAGTCGCACTTCAGTTGGCAACCTGTCTAACTTTGTTTTTGGTCAGGGGAGTAAGTCTCGTACAGCCTGGAGTCGCTGGCAAGGATACAGCTTTGATGAAATTCCCATATCAGATTTAGAACACATTGTTAATGATCTCGGCAAGTACACCAAGTCCAGCACTCTTTATGCACTGGAAAATGGGGATGTTGATTTAATTTATCCATACGAATCAAAATCAACTTCTTACTTCCGCAACATTCGGGACGTTCAAAACCAGATACTTGCTTATCTGGAAGGGGAAGGGCAAAAAAGAAAAATAGCCGAGCAATGGGACCGCATCAATGAAGATTTCAAGCAGGATCAATCCGAAGCAGACTATCAAATTCGTCTTTCCCAGTTATCTCCCAGACCAATAACAGTAAGTCATCCAAGCGACCTTGAAGAAATTGAAAGGAAAACTATTAGGGATAGATTAGATAGTGCCGATGAGCGTAAATTTAATAGTGAAAGAGATAAATTTTGGTCATTTGCAACGGATCCTAAAACAGGAAAACAATTAGTAAAAGCCAAGCAATTGAGCTCTACGAAAAGAAATTTACTTAAACAAAAAGAAAAACATAAAAAAGCAAGCCTAGAGGAGTTAAGAAAACTTGCAGGAATAAACACGGTTGCTCCTCAATCGGAGGAACCTACCCGGACTTTTGAGCGAGTGTCATATGAACAAGATACCATGAATTTCATGGCTTCTTATCAAAGTCGCTGGCATAATCTGGACTGGATCGATGAGCTTCGTTCTTTCCGCGAAGAATGGACTCCAGGTCCAGTCATCATGCGAACTCAACACCAAACCAACTATGGCAGGCTTCAAGAAGAAATTAAACGACTTAAGCGAGTGCATCCTAATGCAAACAATAAAACCATATTTCATTTTTTGATTTTTAATTACGAAACAAGAAGATGGCTAGTTGAAGCACAATCGGCATACACTAGGCAAAAGGTTTCCGAGAAAAGAAGAGACCGAGAACTCTACGATTCTTTTCTGCAAACCATGACTCCTGAAGAAGCCAGCAATGAAATCTTCAAGATAAAACAAGAGCAGAAGCAAGCCGAAAAAGGCATTGATCGTCAGTTTCATAGCTATGTAGATCGTGTATCTAAATCACAACAATACATTGGCGACACCAAAGAATACAGGGACGAGAGAATTCGGGATCACTCTATTGAAGAAAAACAACAAATAAAAGAAGAAGGTGCACATTGGGTCAGCGGTAATCGAGAAGGTCAAAGACAAGATATCCGTAGAATCCCAATTTATGTTCCGGGATATGACCGACAAGCAGCCAAAATATGGATAGGCCCAGAAAATCTTGTTCTTCCTGAGCGGCGACAAGAAGCAAGCAGCATACGAAAAGAGCTTGCTTTAGTTCAAAAGCTAGTTCGCTCGGGTGGAGCTCACCCTGATTTATCACTTCTTTCATCGGCCAAGCACTACTACATCTACACTCAATCTCCTCAATCTGTTTTAAGAGCCAAGGCACATGTTCTAAGCAAACTAGGCCCATCAGGTCTGAACATATTGACTAGCCATGAAATAGCTTACCTTGGCAATCACGCGGACACGGCTGATTATGAAAGTGAGCGACAGATATCCGTAGTTGATGTAGATGGCACTCGTCGGTCTATGCCTCTATGGAGTGCAGTTCACCGAAAGCTTCAATGGGCTACTGGAAGAGGTCTTTTTAACAACGACCCCTCCCTTCGTGGTCTAGGAGACATGCCCCTATCGGCTCCACAGGTAGTTGATTTTGCCTCGTTGAAAGCAAGCTACGGGCCTCAAAGAGCTAATATCAATAGCACAGATCCTGAAGATCCGTTGGTTGCCTATCTTTATGGTCAAAATAAACAGACCGTTGACACCATGTTTAGGAGGACGCGAGCGTTATCCAATGGAGATGAAGTTCGATTGGAAAGGTCAACTCGATCTCAAAACTGGGATCGTGATGTCAACACGAGAATTGATCAGAAAGTCCATCAGATGGATTTTAAAATTAGAGAGATAATTCAAAACGCAAGAAAGGCAAGATGGGTTTCTCAAGGTGGGGGAAGGTTGGAGTATTATGCGCGTCTCTATGATGCCATGGGTTTGATACGTCAGTTTTTTTATGACGTACCTGCAAGAAGAGACACCCCGTCCTCCGTGCCACCAACCATGCGAAACCTTCCCAGACTAATTGAGTCATATAAATCCAGACGTTACACGGAAGCAAGAGGAAGCCACTACGATCAGATTGCCGATCAAAGCTGGCGTGATTTTACTGAAGACCGATATCAGCACTATCGCCACGGATCTTATGGAAATCGACTCTTTGACTTAGCACCAGGAGAATCTGTTCAACTTCGCGATTTGAGGCAATACTTGGATGGATTGAATGCCATGCAAGACAGGCCGCGTTCTGTTGTTAAAGAACTCCTAATGGAACTGGAGTACGAAGTTCAGCGAGGCAATGCCGAGTTTGGCCTCGACATCCATTTCTTTCCAGAGGCAGGCTTAAATCCTGAACTTAGCGACACGATCACGCCTTTTGTTTCTAGCGGGGATTATACAGGAGAAGAACTGCAACGTCAGGAAAACTACAGAAATGCTCTTGTAGTATCACGAGCTAATATGCCTGTAGATGTTGAAACTTATTCACGCCTAGTAAACGCTTATGGCAGTGGCACCCTCCCTACTAGCTTAGAACCCAACCCTAATGCAAGACTGCAAGCTGGTTCAAGTACACCTTTTGACATATCCTCTCGCTTTGGTGGGACAATTTATGAACCACCCATGTCGGGAGAGTTTCTTCCAGCGGGAGGTGGTGGAGGCAATTTGTTGTCAAGAAAAGACAACTTCAATCCAAAAAGCACAACAGAAGCAACGGTTATCCCTGATAGGCATGGTTCGGAAGACTGGGATGAAGGACTTGTTTCAGAAAATGCAGACGCGGTAAATTCGGAAAGACTCGGTATTGTTGGCCAAGGGCGTCGTTCGGTCAACCCTACTTACGAATCTTCTTTTGATGAAGCAGATAACCCCACCACGCAATACGAACCAAAATACCTTAGCCCGCATCAGGTCCGGGAAATAGAACAATTTATGCAAAGCGAAGGCGTGCAGAATCTTTTGGCAGACATGGCCCCAAGAGAAGCACCTCGTCCGGTAGATGCAGAAAATCTGGCATTTACTGACGTAGATCGATTTGAACAAGAAGCGTCAGCTTCTTACGGAGGTCCTGATGATCTTTACATGACAGAAGAAGAGACTCAACAATCCCGCATAGAAGGACAGACTTTTATCCCTCCCAGAGAGAAATAAATAACACTGGCTCCTATCTTTTTAATTCTTTACGATCCTTGAAACGCTGGCCAGCGAAAGGATCGACATGGGATTGCTGCAAAAGGTTGGGGCATTCTTGCGAGACGCTCCCGCTATGCTACGTCCTCGTTTTGGTGGACGTAGGGCGTTGGGGCAGTTCATGTCTTCAGGGAGCAGTTACGGCCCCTGGCTGCATGCCTGGACTGACTCTCGATACGAGATGGTCCGGCACTACAAGCACTGGGTCTACATTGCCATCGACAAGATTGCCACTTCGATTGCCATGCACCCACCCAACATCTCCTACTGCCGCAAGCATGGCATCTACGACCCTGACAAGATCTTATCTCTTCGCTCTCGCTCCAAAGCCCTTGTGCCATTGCAAGCCCATGAGCAATTAGAACCTATCCCCGGCAATCACCCCTTGGCTCGGTTGCTCAACGATCCCAACGAACCCGACACTGCATTTGATCTCTGGTACGAGACGGTGATGTATCTATTACTCACCGGCAACTCCTACTGGTGGTTACCACCCGGTGCTTTTGGTAAACCTGCCGCGATTTGGGTCCTGCCCGCTCACTGGATCTACCCCCGAGCCAACAAGCAGGGCATGATTGACTGCTATGATCTCCGGCCTGTGGAAGGCAACTACATCCGAGCTACCATCCCTGCCGAAGATGTCATTCATTTCAAGAAGAAGTCTCCGGTTAGCAAGATCGACGGTTACTCACCACAAATGGCTGGCAGTCAGTGGATTGACACCCAGGAGTCTATCGACCGCTCGCGGTGGTTCTCTTTCAGAAACGGCATCTTTCCCGGAGTCTCCGTGGAGTTTGATGCTGGCATCAAGCTACCCAATGAAGATGATCTCAACCGTATCGAGTCCAGGCTCATGCAACGCTACGGTGGGGAGATCAACACCAACAAGCCCATCATGGTCCCTCCTGGTGCATCGCTCAAGAAGATCCAGCTTAATCCTGACGAGATGAAATACATCGAAAGCTCAGAGCAGTTGGCGGCTAACATCCTGTCTCTATTTGGCGTGCCCAAGCTGCTGGCTCAGATTCCTGATACCGTCTCCAGCGGGGCTGTCCTTGCTGCCCAGACCGGCTTTTTCATGCAGACGCTGAACCCCTTGTGGCGGTTCTTCGGCATGCACCTGACGGAAAAACTAGCCGTCCCCCGTTATGACAAGAATTTAAAGATCTGGTGGGAAGATAGGACACCCGAAGATCCTGATCTCTTGGAGCGACAACTCAACACCGATTTGGCCTACGGTGCCCGGACCATGAACGAGGTGCGATCCTTGCGGGGCCTGGAGCCCTACCGCGAGGAGTGGGGCAACGTGCCCTGGATCCCACTCAACACCCGGCCCATCACTGAAGTCATCCAGAAAGCCGAGAAAGAAGAGGTTCTCCCTGACAATGAACCGGGGTCTCAGGGAACGAATCTTGCCACCCAGAGTAGCCCCGGCAACACACCCCAGGGCGGCATTGCCCCGGATCAACGCTAACGAGGAACCTCATGGACATAGAGCAGATCATAACCAAACTGGCTTCCCGTAAACTGCCCAAGACCAAAAAGCAAGCCCGTGGTCCGCAGATCCAACTTCTTGACGCGGGAAGCCGCAGACTCACGCTCACCGACCTGGAGTCTTCACCTACTTCTACTCGCGATGGCCGCATTGCCATTGATGAGAAGTCAGCCAGTGTTGGCTTTATCATCTCCACGCCGCGACGAGACAAGGTGGGTGACATCGTCCTGCCCAAGGGTTGTTTGGAGACTTTGGAAGACTATGCCAAAAACCCAGTAGTCTTTTACGCTCACAACCAAAAAGCCCCGCCCATTGCTTTTGCCAAGGATCCAGAAGGCAAGTTGGCCCTGTGGGTCGAGGATGACAAGCTGGTCAGCCGGGCCTACTTCCATCAGCAGACCCGAGAGTCTGAAGAGATCTTTCGTCTGGTGGCAGCAGGCATCCTCAAAGCAGCTTCCATTGGCTTTGTCCCCTTGGAAGCTGACATCATTCCTCCCGCAAACATCGAAGAGACCTTGTCGGATGGCAAACTCTTGTTCGACTTTGGGGGCTTTCACTTCAAGAAGTGGACGCTGGTGGAGTGGAGTGTAGTTCCAGTCCCAGCCAACCCCGAAGCCCTGCGTTCGGAATTAGAGAATCACCGCATTAAATCTCCATGGCTGCGTGAGTCCTTGAAACAAGTGGCTGCATCCAAGAAAGCCACGTTGTTTGTCGATCACAAGGCCCAGGAACTGGTCTACAAGACGGCCATGGAAGACCTGATTGCTCCTCCACAGCAAGGGACCAAGCCGGTGCAAGAGCCGGGTAAGACCACAGATGTCACGGGTCGAGAGCAAAAAGAAGACGAGCAGCCCCAAGCCGTGGTCTTTGATCCCATGTTCTTTCAGGACGAGGGTCAGGTCAAGGACTGGCTGGAGCAGAATAACCTCCAGCCACAGGAGTTTTATGCACCTAGCGAAGAAGTAAGTTCTTATGTGGCCATCCTGTTCTCCGCTGATCAGTGCAAACAAGACTCGGTCCGCGAGCAACAGGTTGAGCAAGGCGTTCACATGGTCTTTTGCACGAGGGTGCAAAAGCCCGAACAAGAACAAAAACCCGAAGATAATCCCCAACAACCAGAAAAAGAACCTGCTGAGGAGAAAAGCATGAACATTGCGGAGCCCCAATCCACGGTCACGGCTGAAGCACAGCAGCCCATGGAGGAAAAACCAGAAGCTGAAGAGATGCAGCCGGAAAAGAAAAGCCGCAAACCATACGGTGCCGAGGTGCTGGAGCACCTGTGCGAAGAATTTGACGAAGTCATCAAGTACATCGAAGAGTCGGTTCAAGTTCTGGAACAGCCCAAAGTTCAGAAGTTTTTGGAGAAAGTGCAGGGCAAACTGGCCCAGTTGCACGATGACACCCATAACTTTGGTTACTCGGCGTATCCCGATCACTTTGAGCAAGGAAAACCGAAGGAAACCGAAGAAGGTCAGGACATGGAGGACGTTGAAGAAACGGAACCCTCCTCTCCCGAGAAGTCTGCTCTTGGTGCTTTCCTGAAGGAAATCAGCGAAACCAAGGGCTTTTCTGCCTCTCAAAAGGTTGCTTGCCAGCATTTTGCCAAGGTTTTTAGTCAATTTTCGCAAGAGCCGGAAGAGGTTATTCCTGCAAAAGAAGAGGTGAAAAGTGAAGAAAACCTGCCTTCCGATGTAGAAAAAGCCCTCGCCCAGCAGTTGGAAGAGCTCTCGCAACAGCTTTTTGAGATGACTGGCAAGGAGTTCTGATTTTGGCTAAACAGCGCAACTACCGAGAAGATGCGATTAAGTCAACTCTTCCCGTGGTCGAGGCACCCCAACCTCCGGCCACGGTGGTAGAGCAAAAGCAATGCTGCACATGCAAGTTCTGGCATGCCACGGAGAAAGGACTGGGCCTGTGCAAACGCTACCCTCCTGTGATTGTGGGTGGGGATTTGTGCCTATCGGGACCGATATGTAAGTTTCCTGTTACTCACAATATCGAACTCTGTGGCGAATACATCAAACAAGATACCAAACAATCTTAATTACGAGGACACAATGGCAAATGTTAGCGACTTGGTGGGCAAGCTGGACTCGATGAAGCAGCAGCTTGCCGACCTGCAAAACCAGAACCAGGACGCTCGCAAGAGTGCTCCGGTTCCCCATGTGCGCACGGGTGAGAATCCTCTCTCCTCCCGTGGCTACTCCTTCATGAAGCTGTTCCAGGTCATCAGCGGCCAGCTTCCCAAAGATCAGGCCAAGGTTGAAATCGACCTGAGCAACAAGCTGCAAAAATACTGGTACGACCAGCACGGCTATCAGAAGAGCGAAGCCAACAGCATTCTTGCTCCCGTGGGTGCCGATCTGCTCCCGGCCAACAGCGAGTCCGATCATCGCTTTGTCAAGGAAATCAAGGATGTGGTCAAGGCCGGTGTTGCTGGTGCTGACCTCGATGAAGTCCGCAGCATGGTTCGCAAGACCCTTAGCTGGACCGACGAAACCGCCTTGGGTGCTTTGGTGGCTCCTCCGCAGTTTGGGGAGTTGATTGACCTCCTGCGTAACAACGAGATCTTTATGCAGGCCGGTGCTTCTACCATCGGCATGCCACCCAACGGTCGTATTGTCTTCCCGCGTCAGACGGGTGCAAGCTCGGCTTACTACATCGGCGAAAACGTGGCCATCACCCCCAGTGAGCCGACCACGGGCGATGTGATCCTCCAGGCCAAGAAGGTTGCCTGCTTGGTCAAGGTGCCCAACGAGCTCTTCCGTTACGCCTCGGTCAGCGTCGAAGCCTTTGTCCGCAACGATGTGACCAAGACCCTGTCCTTGAGAATGGACAAGGAATTGCTGGAAGGCACGGGCTCCGGCATCTCTCCCAAGGGTTTGATCAACTACTCCGGCATTACCAGTCACACGGCCAGTGGCTCGGCGGCGGACGGCAACAGCGGCTATCCTCTCCTGCCCGAAGACATCTACCAGATGATTGCAAAGGTGGAAGAGAAGAACGCAGTCTTCAAGTCCTGGGTCATGCGTCCTCTCCTCTGGGCCTACATTGCCAACCGTCGCAGTGACGCGGTCAGTGCGGGTGACGGCAAGGGTCCGTTCATGTTCAACGTCTGGCGTGAACTGGCCGATAACTTCAACGTGGACCGCAACTCGGTGCCCACGCTGGCTGGTTATCCGGTCTACAAGTCCACCCAGTTGAGCAATCAGCGAACCCGTGGCAGCGGCACCACCAAGAACTCCTACATCCTGGCCGGTGACTTCTCCGACTACGTGGTGGCCATGTCCCCGACCATCGAGTTTGCCATGACCCAGCAGGGCGACACGGCATTCCAGAACGACCAGACGTGGTTGCGAGCGATTCTTGCTCACGACGGAGCCCCGCGTCATGAGGCTTCCTTCGTCCTCTGTGACAACCTGCTCACCAGCTGAACTTAACTTAAATAACCAAAGGGGTTTTAACACATGAGTTCGACTTTCCTTGTTGACGTAGCCAATGTCTCGATGGTGGGAGCCAGCGTTGTGCCGGGCACCACCATCAACAGCGACACTACCACGGACGGCTCGGCTGTGGATTGCCTGGACGTAGACGGTCCCATCACCGGCGTCTTCCTCACCGGCAATGCGGGTGATGCCAGCACCACCATCACCTTCTCGCTGGTGGAGTCTGACACCTCGGGTGGCACCTACACGGCCATGACCGATGGAGCCCTGGCTACCCTGGCTGGATCAGCCACGGCCAATGACAATCTGGTCAAAGTGGTGACCTCAGCCAAGCGAACCAAGCGGTACGTCAAGTGCCGGGTGGTCACGGCTGGCGGTGGCACTCCCAGCGTCCCCTGTGCAGCCTTTGTCCTGGGCCGCAAGAAGATCGTGGGCACGGGCACGGGTTACAGCACCACCTGATAACACCTTGCGTTCGATTAAAAGCGGCCTTGGTGTCTTGTACGCCAAGGCCCTTTTTGCTGGTAATGAAAAGAGGTAAAACACATGACTGAATACCTGTTTCGGGTTTTTCTCATTGTCCCCGAAGCACGCAAACAGGGACTGACAGACTTTATCAAAGAAGAGTTTGACGACGCAGACTGGCTGGTTAGTCCTCTGTCTTCATCCGGCCAAGGTCCTTCTACTCACTATTGCACTTGTTTTGCCTGCACCCTCAGCGACACCAGTAAGTGGGCTTCGCGTCTGACTACCGATGGCGGCGTCCCTCTTCCCGCAGAGTTTGAGTTCTATAACGCAGACCAGCGGATTGCTTTCATGACTCAAGCCAACCCCACTCTCAAGCAACTCACGGGCGTGTCGGTCCATGTGTGCCGAAACGATCAGGAGTGGTTCAACGTAGAGAACATCTTGGTCGCGGAAGGGCTTCAGAGGGTGCAAAGTGAGCCAGTCTCTTAAACTCATTGATTTTGACCCTTGTTCTTTACTGACTGTTTTGATCTGTCTTGGTCGGCAAGGCTATCAACTTCAGTCGCTGGAAGAGAAGAGATATTTCATTTTCTTCCGGCGATACACGGCAGTCCTGGCAGTACCGGAGCCAAGACTGACGTTTCAACTAGGCCCGGTATCCAACAGGTGAACTATGCTTGTTCTAAAAGATCATCAAAAGGTTGTAGTCAAAGTGGCTCCCGTCTCGGCAGCGGGCAATCCGGCCAAGGTCGATGGAGCCGTGGCGTGGACGGTCTCGGACGACAGCGTCCTCAGCGTCAAGAAGCTGGATGAATCCGGCCTGGAAGTCGAAGTGGTCACCACGGGCAAGGTGGGAGCAGCCCAGGTCAAAGCCGTGGCCGATGCCGATCTCGGCGAAGGGGTCAAAGAGCTAGTGGGCCTTTTGGATGTCGAGGTTGTGGCTGGTGAAGCCGTTACCATGGAAGTAACCCCAGGAGTTCCCAGTGATAAGTAACTTTGCTAATTCCAAAACCGTTCTGGCCTGTCTTCTCTTGATCATTGTCACGGCTTGCACGCTGTTGGTTACCAAGAATGCCACAAAAGAGTCCTGCTGCCACTGTCAGCCCTGCGACTGCACCACCTGCGTCTGCTGCGTCAGCCATGCCGACTCATTAAGCAGCAAGTGATCCTATCTTCTGATCCTGCTAAAACCAACGGACGGCTTCGGTCTTCCGTTGGTTTCTTCTCATCCAAGGAGCAATAAAATGCCTGCTCTAACCGGAGCAAAATCTTCTATCGGCACCTCGGCGGTTCAAGTGATCAGCACCTCTACGGTTCTGGATTACGGCATCAGTATCAAAGCGGCTGCTTCCAATACGGGTAAAGTCTATGTCGGCATTGCCAGCGGTGTGACGGCTAGTAGCGTGGATGCCACCGATGGTTATGAGTTAAGCCTGGGTGAAGAGATTTTTATTCCCAAAGCCATGGTAGCTAATGCCAACATGGTGTATGTGATTGGCTCGGCGGCAGGGCAAAAAGTCTTTTACATCTGCGTGTAACTATGTTTAAGTTCAACAATATAGTAAGACTTAACTCCACGTTTGGAAGGTCTCAAAAGAGACAGTTCAATCCGTTGCAGTATTCTCCTGCATTGTGGCTTGACGCATCCGACCAGTCTACTTTGACCATGGACGGTGCTGCATCGTTTGCGTCGGCAAGTAGTCAGTATCTCAGTGTCGCCAACAATGCCACGATTTCTCCTGCTACTGGGCTAATGGTTGGTTGTTGGGTCAACCTTTCCACTTTGCCGGGAGCGGATCAAAACTCTCGTCTAATTTCTCGCTGGTTGGTAACAGGAAGCCAACGGTCTTATGACTTGACTCTGACTGATATTTCTGGATTAAAAAGATTCAAATTTTATGGCTCAACCAACGGAACCACCGTTATTGAAGCAACAAGCGGCCAAGTGCCATCAACCTCAACATGGTATTTTGTGGTTGGTTGGTGGAATGGTTCAAATTTGTATTGCAGTGTCAATGGTGGTACGCCTGGATCTGCTGCACTCGCCTCAATGTTTGATGGGGCAGGTGCTTTGTGGCTTGGAGCCAGAGAAGGTGGAGCAGATTACCTTAACGGCGTGATGGACTCCGCTTTTATTCTCAAAACTCCAACCGCATTGGGGGACGGCATGGCAGGAAGCCTGGCGAAATCACTGATTGACTACCTCTACAACGGTGGTGCTGGCCGTCGCTCCTCCGATTTCATAAAGTCCGCACTCTACTCCGCCAGCGGTGCTGTCTCCTTCTGGGACATGGATGAGCGGACAGGTACACGCAAAGACCGCATAGGAACGAATGATTTAACCGCATCCGCATCCTCACCAACCTACGCATCCGGTATCGCATCAGGATTGGTGCAATACGATGGTGATCCGATTAAGCAGTGGTCGGACAAATCCGGCTACGCTAGAAACGGAGTACCAAGCTCAGATTCAACACGTCTTACATTGAGGACGAATGGTAGGAATGGAAGAAGCGTTTTAGTATCAGATGGCGTAGATGATTTTATGACAACCGGATTGACTGCATCAAATGCAAAGTTTTTACATAATGATAAGTCCACGGTATTCATTGTTGTTTCTCCTGGCGTATCAACAACACCAAATAAAAATTTTATTGTTGGCACCACCAAACTAGCCTCAAATGCTAATATCGGGTATGCTGTTACGATCCAGACCGCATCCGGTGTAAATCGCGTTCTCTGCGACATTTCGGCAGGATCAAACAATGTCGTTGCGTCTGTGACTACTGCTAACGGTAGTATCACTCCCCAGAACGCAGTGATAATTTCCACTGTAGCCGACTGTACGAATGGGACAGCATCAGAGCGGCTTGCAGTTTACATTAACGGTAGCGAAACTAAAAATAACACAGCCAGTGCAACGCCATCGGCCAACAATTCGACTCAGTCATTCTGGCCATGGGCGGGTACTATATTTGAAGAGTACCTTTGCGAATACATTATTTATAGTTATATTCTTTCCACCTCCCAACGCCAACAGGTCGAACGCTACCTTGCTGAAAAGTGGATGTCTCCTCCCGTTG
>Ga0070749_10002592_pt1 | contig 12123 bp, 14 predicted proteins | sample VirMetDEL_Nov_18_FD_75180 | JGI IMG/M metagenome (GOLD analysis project Ga0070749, IMG submission 75180) | Aqueous microbial communities from the Delaware River and Bay under freshwater to marine salinity gradient to study organic matter... | ecosystem: Environmental > Aquatic > Marine >...
CATTCTAAAATTTGGGGAAGGTTATCAACAGCTGTTTTAGTTTCTAATTGAGCTATTATAATAGGGCGTTTAGTATAAAAATCATTTAAACCCCATTTGTTTTCTCGTACTAAACCTTGTCCTCTTTTTCCCCCAAATTTGGGATAATTACAATACTGAATTATGTCTAATCCTTGGGATTTAGTTTCTACTGTAGAAAAAATAACCCCGTCAATCCCTGCATCTAAAGCTAATCTAACTAGAGACTTATCTAAATGAGTAAATCTTACATAACATATTTTTTTATTTAATTTTATAACTTGTATACAGGCAAATAAAGTTTCATTATTAAATAACCCATGCTCAGTATCTAAAACAATCCCATCAAACTTAGAATTAGCTAAAACTTCAGATACTAAAGTAGATGGTATAGTTTGTAATGTTAAATTCATTCTCGTATTTTATATGAAAGTGGGTTTATAGAGGATATCATATTATTTTTTATTTGTTCTATGGATAATAAAGGTGACATTTCTTCAATGGGAGGAGCTAAAATCCCATCTACAACAGCAACTCCCTTTACCTTAGGAATTAGATCTTGTTCTGGGTTCATAAAGCATTCAAAGATGCAGCATCCTTGATGATTAATAAAATCCTTAAGGGAGTGGGTTTTTGTGTTTAAATAAGGGATATCAAATGCAGTAGCTATTTTTTGAAAATTTGGGAGTGAAACTCCAGTATCTTTATTCACCCCTGTATAATTTCCTTTAAAAAGCATTTTTTGGGTATGTTTAATAAATAAATACCCTTCATTATTAAAAACAATAATTTTAATAGGAAGTTTATACCCTACAACAGTTTGAAGTTCTTGAAGATTCATCATCATACTTCCATCCCCATCTAATAAAATAATATTTTTACCAGGTGCCCCTAATGATGCTCCTATTGCTGACGGTAAACCATTTCCCATTTCTCCTAATCCATTGGATGCAAAAATAATTTGATCTTTTTTAGTTTCAAATGCTTGGTGAGCACTAGGTAAAGGAGTACCCTGTCCTATAACTAAAATATCTTCTTCTTGCATTAAAGAGGATAAATTATTTATTAAGACATAGGAATTATCATAATTTAAATTATCCTCTTTATGGGTTTTTTCTATCAAAGGAAAACTTTCTTGATAACTTAAACATTTTTTATACCAATCTTTTTTAAATGAGGGGGGAGGGAATAATAAAAGTTTATTAATAAAAGACTTACAGTCATCATATACGGGGATATCATATCTAGAGGGGTATTTAGTTAACTCTCCTTTATCATTGTTTACTATTACTATTTTAGCATTTGGGGCAAAAGCTTCTATATTATAACCAGTTTGGGGTAATGCTAATCTACTTCCTATTACTATTAATAAATCACAATTTTGAACTACAAAATTAGCACATCTTTGTCCATATAATCCTGAAGTTCCAAAATTATAGGGGTGAGTCATGGGTAATAAATCTATCCCAGACCAAGATAATAAAGTTGGGATTTGGAATGAATTAACTAATAATTCAAACTCTTTTTTAGAATCAGATAATTTTATTCCATGTCCCCCTAATATTATAGGGCGTTCTGCCTGTTCAATTAATTTATAAATATCTGCTATATTGTATTCAGGATACTTAAAATTAGGAGGAATAAACTTAGAAAGATCAGAAGGTAAAACTTGACTACCTTGAATGTCAAATGGAATATCTATCCAAGAGGGACCTGGTCTGCCTTCTAAGGCATAATGATAAGCTTCCTGAAGGGAAGATAAAGTATGATTTTTATTTAAAATTGTAGTAGAAAACTTTACTATGTCTTTTACCATGTTTGCTGTCTTAAAACCTTGGGTGCCTAACATCCTAAGAGACGAATGTTGATCAATATACTTTGTAGATTCTTGTCCTGAGATTACTAAGCATGGAATTGAGTCTGCCCAATTACTAACTACTCCTGTGATAGCATTCCCTGCTCCTGCTCCTGCTGTAACAATAGCGGCTGCTATTTTACCTGTAGTTCTGTAATAGGATCCTGCAGCCATAACTGCTGCTTGCTCATGGTGGGTATAAACTATTTTAATAGTAGGTTCTTGACTTAAAGAATCAAATATATAAGAATTAGCAGATCCTATAATTCCAAATACTGTAGTTATATCTTTTTCTTTAAAGAAAGAAACCACTACATCACTTACTCTTACCATACAAATCTATTTTTGTAATATTTTATTATATTAGGAAGTTCTTGATCAAAATTTGCTTTAGGTTCCCATCCTAATTGTCTTAGTTTTGAGTCATCTAAAGCATATCTAACATCTTGACCTTTTCTATTAAAAGACATATCAATATATAAAAGATAATTTACGTCTCCAAGATATTCACTAATTATTTTTTGAACAGTTACAATATTTTCTTGTTCAAATCCACCTGCTATATTATAAATTTCATTAGTAGTACCAGATTCAATTATAGTAATAACAGCGTTTGCTGTATCTTGAGCATGTAACCAATTTCGAATAGGAGTACCATTGTTATGAAGAGGAATTTTTTTACCTAATTTCAGGTACTTACAAGCTTTAGGGATTAATTTTTCAACATACTGTCCTATACCATAATTGTTAGTAGGACGAACTATAATATAGGGTAGATTGTAAGTTCGAGCCCAGGCTAATACTAATTGATCAGCAGCAGCTTTAGTAGCTGAGTAAGGATTACTAGGGTGGAGTAAATCTGTTTCAGTGTGAGCGCCCTCCTCTATGTCCCCATATACTTCATCTGTACTGAAGTGTAAAAATATGGGTTTATCAGAATTTTCACCTCTATGATTTCTAATTAATTCTAAAAGGTTGTGTACACCATTAATGTTAGAATGAACAAAATCATCACTATTAGCTATACTATTACCTACGTGCGTCTCAGCTGCTGTGTTAATAACATAATCGCAATCGTATAAAAATTTTAAATCATTTATATCACAATGAACAAATGAAAAATTATCATATTGTTTAAATTCTTCTAATAAGTGTTTATTAGCAGCATATGTAATTTTATCTACTCCTTTAACATACCAACCTTTTTTAAGGCAGGTTCTGGTAACATAGGAACCTATAAAACCTAAACAGCCTGTTACATAAACTACTTTCATTTATTAAAAAATTCATCAACACATTGTTCAATATAATCTAATTGTTCATCTGTAATCCCCGGATAAACCCCCATAAAAAATGTATCTTTTGTAGATTTAGTAGCTACAGGGAACTCATTTACAGGATCTTCATATTTTTTAGCTTGTTCTTTATAAGCAGGGTGAAATAAAGCATTACCTGTAAAGTACGATCTTGTTTGGATTTTAGCTGCTTCTAAATGATCAACTAAATCTTGTTTAGCAAAAGGGACATCATCTTTAAGAGTTATCAAGTAACCAAACCACGAAACATCTGCTTTTTCGTGCCAAGTAGGAAGATAAAAGTATTCAGAGTACTTAGATAAAATTGAATGTAAACGATTAAAGTTATGCTTTCTTTTATTGTGCATTTCATCTAATTTATCCAACTGAGCTAAACCCATTGCAGCTTGCATTTCAGTAGGTTTTAAATTATAACCTATTTCATCAAAGACATACCTGTGATCATAGGTAATATCAGGTTGGTGTATAAACCAACTGTTAAATCTCATACCACAACCTGTACCACAAGTTACATTACCCGGTTTTACTGTATTACAGTAACAGGCTCTACCCCAGTCTCTTAAAGAAGCTAAGGCCATTCTATGTTTAGGATGATTAATTCCTACAAATCCACCTTCACCCATAGTCATGTGGTGTGCTGGGAAGAATGAGCAAGTTGATATATCACCAAAAGATCCTAGTGGAACCCCATCCCATGTAGAACCCAAAGCATCACAAGTATCTTCTAGGAAAATCAAATCGTATTTTTTGACGATTTCCATAATGCGATCCATATCAGGGGGGTTACCTAAAACATGGGCAAATATAAGTCCCTTAATTTCTTTGTTAATGTCTTCTTTTAATAATTTTTCTACTTGATCTAAATTAAGATCCAAATTAGGGAGATGAACATCTACAAATACAGGTTCAAATCCATTTTGAATTAATGGGTTAATTGTAGTAGGAAAACATACTACAGGGGTAATAAATTTAGCTCCTTTTTCTAGTTTCCCCCCACGTTCTGTTCTTAAAAGAGAAACCATAAGAAGATTTGCTGAGCTACCAGAGTTAGTTACGATTCCATCTTTTTTCCCTAAAAGAGGAGCAAATCGTTTTTCAAATTCTCTTCCTTTTTCTCCTAAAATAAACCAACTATTTAATAAACTTTCTATAGCATTTACATATTCTTGATCATTAAAATATGGTCCTGAGTATTGGATCCAGTCTTCCCCAGGGGTCCAGGATTTAGTAGCTTCTTTTTCTTGGATAAATTCTTTAACCAAGCTTAATATTTGTTCTTTTTTATTCATTTATTAAATTATATACATGTTTAATTCCCTTATTAAAAGGAGTAAATTCAAAATCAGGTAAAAGGGACATCATTTTTTCAGAACTAACATCTTTTCTATATTGACCGTTAAGATTATTGTTAAGATAATTAATTTTATAATCAAATCCAAGTTCTTCTAAGCATATTCTAGCCATTTTATCTATAGAATAATTTTCAGGACATGCTACATTAAAACTCTCTGTTATATTTTTATCTATAACTTCTTTTATAACTCGAGCAAAATCTTCGGCATACATGAATTGTCGTAAAGGAGTTCCATCCCCTAACAATTCTATAGTACCTTTAGAATTTTTTATTTTATATAATAAAGCTGTAATAAAATGCATTTTTGATTCATTAGTAAAATCATCATGTTCACTATATAAATTACTAGGGATCAAGTAACTATAATTAGTGCCGTACTGCTTATTATAAGCTTCTATTTGAACCGCTAAAGATCTTTTAGCAAACCCATAACTAAAATTAGTTTTAGCAGGGGGCCCAGAAAATAAATCCTTTTCAGTCATAGGATAACTTGATACCACATCAGGATAGGCACAGGTACTAATAATTCCTATAAATTGTTTAGTGTTATATTTGTGACAACTTTTTAAAACATTAGTATTAATTAAAACATTATCATCAAAATAGTCTGCAGGATACTTAATGTTGTCTTGAATTCCTCCTACCTTAGCCGCTAAGTGAATAACTACGTCAGGTTCATAACATGAAAATAGCCAAGTAGTATATTTTATGTCTCTTAAATCTCCTTGGTTACTTGAAATGTAAATAGCATTCGGTATTATCTTTTGAAGATGTTTACCCACCATACCACTTCCTCCAGTTACTAATATTTTCATTAAATTAAATTGTTTATTTTAAAAGTTTCAGTAATAGTGTTAACTATATTTTGTTCATAGTTAACATAATCTTGAGCTAATTTCCAATTTTTTTCTATAATATCTTTTTTAGATATATAAAATTCTTCGGTTAGATTATTAAGAGTATAGATTATATCATCTACATTATCTACTTTAAGAATACCATCTATATTAAAATAATTTCCTATATTAGAACATCCCCAGTAAATAGGAATAGTTTTTAATAAAAAACAATCTAATATCTTTTCAGTAAACCATCCCCTATGAGAAACATTTTCAATTGCTATTCCAAACATAGAATCTCCAAAAAGTTCTTCTTTGTCTAATCTAGCCTGATTTATGTTATATCTGTCACCATAAGTTTTGTAAAATTTAATAGGAGTTTGAACTTCATTTTGTCTATCTAATAACTCATGTCTTAAAGAATGTCCATAGGTTTTTAACAACTTACCTGCTAAATGGGTAGTTTGGAATTTTTTTATATGTTTTTTATTGTACTGTTCAGGTAAAAACCAAGTATGCCCAAACGGCATCATCATAGCATTATTACAATTATTTAATACTTTATCATCCCAAGTTAAAATAAGTGAAAAAAGATGTTGATTTTGAATAGCCCAATCATGAAGCCCAAAATATTCATTAGGTTCTTCAAATGCTAAAATATTAATAGAAGATAAATCTTCTTGAGATTGAGGTATAGTTTCTATAAATAAAGAAAAATCTAAATGTTTTAAATGATCTAATTTACTTCTAAAAGATTCTTCTTCAAAAAATTTTACTCTTAATTTCATAACTTGTTATAAAACTCATTTTGTTTTTCTTGTCGTTCAATATCTTTAATGTGAATTAAACAAAATTCATCATTAGTAGGTAATTGAGATTGAGTTTTGTGTCCTATTAATTGTTCGTGTACTTTATTTTTCCACTTAATTCTTTTAACATTTTTAAAGATACGACATTGGTAATCTGGAAAATTAACCCTACCATCATTATCTACATTCCACCTCCATTTTACTACATGTTCAGGGGTTAAACCAGTTACTTTATTAATTCTAGGAACCCAAAATACATCTACTTTATCATTCATAGTAATAACTGATTCAATCATACTCATTAAATAATCATCTGGGTATTCATCAGCATCAATTTGAAAGATATAGTCACCTGAGCAGTGTTCTTTTAAGTTATTTTTAAATGAAGCAAAATCACCTTCTAAAGGAAATTCAATTACTTTAAAACCTACAGAATAATAAGTAGAGAATTCTTGTAATACTAAATATACCTCTTGTGTAGTATTTCCTTTATCACATTGAACTACAATTTCGTCTTGTTCACGCTTGTGTTTAAATAAATAGTTTAAAAGATATTTTATTTCTTTCCACTCATTACATACTGGTATAGCATAACTTATTGTCATTATTCGGAAATGTTGAATAGTCCAATATAATCCATAGCTTCTATAAAATCACGCTCTTTAAAATAAGAAGCGTTTTTCATATCCATTTTATAAGTAGCATCTTCTGGGAAGTTAGATTTTTCTTCTTTGGTAAGTTCTTTAGCAGGACAAGCTACCCAATTCCAATCTTCAGTTGATGTACCTTGAATGAATATCATTCCTTTACTTTCAATGTTAATTGTAGAAGGGATCCATGTAAGACCATTTTTATCTATTGATGCTAAATCTTTATAAATTTCAGGCAATACTTCTAACTGTTCCTCTAAAAACTCACTATCTTCAGTCATTAATGTATTAGTAGTAAAACCACATCCATAACACATATAAACTTTATAATCTGCTCCTAAGTTATTTTCATAACAAGCATCACTACTACATCGTGAACATGTACTTAAATTATCCTTCTGCATTTTCTATTTTTTTAAGTTTAGGTAAATTTAACTTTGGGAGTTCTAGTTTTGGAAGTTCTAATTTAATTTCTTTTGGAAACTCAGGTACATATTGATCTAAATACCCTTTTAATTGACTAACCATTTTATCAAAATTAAATTCTGTACGGCTTTTATATGCTTGACGAATTGCTTTTTCTTTATAATTTTTATAATTAGTAAACATATCTCTCATGGCCATAACTGCGGCTGTATTATCAACTCCAAACCATTTAAATTCTTTCATTAATACATCTTTTACTACTGAGCTATCATCTAATTGGTGGAGTTCACCTGGGAGGAGGGACGTAAATTCGGGGTTTAGGAAATCAAGGTGTCCACTCCAGTTTGTAGTAATAATGGGTTTTTTGGTTAAACTAAATTCAAGTAATGGGCGACCAAATCCTTCACCTTTAGTTAAATTAATCATAGCTTTAACTTTACTATGTGTATAAATTTCATTCATTTCTTCATCAGTAAATTCACCATGAAGTAAATAAATATTAGGTAAAGTACGGGCATCTTCTACTGAGTTGCGGATAACATCTATTCTTTTAAGAATTTCGTTTCTATCCATATACGAAGTTCCTACTGTAGAAGTTTTTAAAATTAAAGCAGGTGTTTTCTTTTTATTTTTAAATGCTTCAAAAAATAATCTAACAAGTAATCCTACATTTTTTCTATCATGGCCTAAATTACCTTGCATCCAATGCCCAACAAACAGATAAGCAAATTCTTCTTCAATCTCACTTAAATCAAAGTTAGATTTTTGGGGTTGATAAACGTTTAAATCAGCCCCTTCAATTAATATTTCTATAGGTTTTTGTAATCCATACTCTCCTACCACTTGATTAGTATTTTTATCCCTTTGTTCAAATTTAATACTTTTAAATATATTAGCGCTGTGGGTAGAAGAAGTTAACACTAAATTCATTCTGTTACATCCTTCAATCCATGAAGGGTGGCATCCTGTGGTTTCAATTCCTGCTGTCAATCCTATGTTATATTTTCCTACAGATTGGAATTCATTAGGTACAGTAATTTGGCACCAGATTTCAGGTTGTTTTGGGAGTTGATTTCCTACGGGGAGAAGATAAGGGGTTAAAAAATGCCACTTAGGGTGGTCTTTTATAAACCCCCAAGGTGTTTGACCCCATCTTTGGGGTAAAACTTTAACATCATATTCATCTAATTCAATTAAAGCCTTTACAAAATCTCTAGCTCTCGCTCCATAACCGCTGTACGTGTCAATCGGACAGCTTACTATAAACATCGGTTTCATTAATATACTAAATTATGTTGTATAACTTTTTTCTTAAGGGGAGTTGATTTAACTAACTCATATTTAACTCTAGGTTTCCAAGTTTCAAATAACTTTTCTACATTTTCTATAACTCTTTCACCTTGAAGTTCAGCAGTAAATCCTGCTTCATTTCCTGTAGCCCATTTTCTTGCCATTAAGCCTATAGTTTTTCTTCTTTCAGGGCCTAGTTTATAAACTTCCATAAGTTGGTTAGCAGCATCACTAGCTTCACACCTATCATCAAAAATATAAGGAGTTGGGGGTGACCCCACAATTGAAATGCTAGTAGGAAATACTGGGAAAGCCCACGGCCCACATTTTTTAAATGTGCCTCTATGATTTGAAGGGAATAATTCATCAAACTCAATCCAAGTACCATTTGTAGTTTCAAACCGCATTTGATCTTGCATCCCTCCTGTAACATTAGCAATAATAGGATTACCCGCTAACATAGCTTCAGTTAAACTTAATCCCCATCCTTCATTTGAAGTAAGTTGAATTTGAACATCTGTACTGTTATATAACAAATTCATTCCCTCTGTAGAAAGCTTTTGTTCATGTATGATTACATTATATCTCTCATTATCGCCACAAAGCATGTCTATTACTGCTGGGAGATCAGTACCATTAGGGTCTGTAGCTTGAGTGTGAAGAACTAAAACACATTTTTTAGCCTCTTCTAAGGACAATTTATCTACAAACTGGGTAAATGCCCAAATAGTATCAGGAACTTGTTTACGCCTAATATTTCTAGAATTAAAAAAAGCTACAAAATCATATTCTTTTCCTTTAAATAAAGTCTTTTTAAACTCTACTAATTTAGAATCATCTTTATCTAAAGGTTTATAAATATTATGATTTAAACCATGAGGAACATATTCAATAATTTTGTTTTGTGCTTTTTCACCCAAAACAATTTTGTTAATGTTGACAGTTTGTTTAGAAATCCCCATTAATAAATCACATGATTCATAGAATGCTTCATTGTAACGTGGGGCTGGGTAATCATCCCAAATATTAAGATAAATAATTGGGATTTGTTTGCGGATTTCTCCTTCCATTTGAAATAACCAAGTCCAATATCTAGGATCAGTAATAATAAAGATAGCATCTGGTTTTTCTAGACTAATAATTTGTCTTAAAAAATCAGGATTTCCATACCCATTAGAAGGATAAATTATTACTGAAGAATCATTGATTTGGGATTCGGCATTTGTGCTTTCGCTTAAATCTAATCGTTTTCCTGCTTCGGGGTGTTCAATTGCAGCTCCTAAATTAACATAATTAAAGTGATGGGCGGTATGAATTACTATTTCTTTTGCAATTGTTCCTATACCAGAATGGGTTCTAATATCGTCACACATCAACAAAATTTTCTTTCGTTGATCTTTTGGAATATAACCTTTTTTCATTTTTGTTATTCTAAATCTAAATTATTATGATTATGGATTTGTCGTTTAAAATCCTCATCTGTAAGATACAAATGAACACATCTGTCAGCAAGTTTTTGGAAAGAAAACTTATGTCTAACACATGCCACTTTAAATTCTTCGAATAATTCACTTTGAATCTTTACGCTTGTTAATGTTAAATCTTTTTTCATAGCTATATATTTTATATATAAATATACGTAGAATCAGGAAGATGCATGCTTATTGCACAATTTTTCATCCCCATTAAAAGGACACCATTCACATAACTTTGATACTACTTTAGGGTGTTCTTTTTCTTGATACTTGCCTTTAGGTGTAAAACATTCACTAATAAATTCATCTAATATTTTACTAGCTTTATTAAGTTTATTTCTCCCAGCAGCAGGTTTGTGTAATTGTACTCTATGAATTGGATAATCACTACTTTCCCATACTTTTCTACGTACAATAAAAAATTCTACTTCTATATTTTCAAATGGAATTCCATACTGTTCGTTAAAAAACTTTTTATAAAGAACTAACTGCATTTGTTTAGTTTCGTCCTTTTTAGCTTTATCATTCCATCCTCTAGTAGACGTTTTTATATCGTAAATATGAAATTTATTTGTAGGTTCATGATATAATACCATATCAATAAAACCCTTGTATACTAAATTTCTACCAACGTTCATCACAATTGGTAATTCAATACCCGCAAGATACCATCCTCGTTTACTAAAGTATTGGTTGCGTTTTTTCTTGATAAAATCAAGAATTGCTACTCCATCTTCAAAGAATTCCCTTAATTCCTCGGGGGATGAGTAGTGAGTATTGGAGTTCTTTTTATATGATTCTTGGTACAGATTAATAAATTTTTCCTGGAAGAGTTCTTCTAGGTTCATTTCATCTGCTTTAGCGCCTGATTCTTCATATAAGACAGTAAGCCAATCTTGGATTACTTCGTGCATTGAAGTACCAAACGTAAAGTGGATTGAAGGAGAATCATCATAATGTCCATCCCTATATTGAAGTGCCCACTTATGTGGGCAACTTCTATAAAGTGATATTTGGGAATAAGAAATAGTCTTTTGGTAAGCGTAATTTACCTCAGGCAATTCCTTATTTTGTATCTCCTTGAGTATTTGGGGCTTTTTCGCCATATAATTTTTCTAATTTTTCTAAGTAAAGTATAGCATCCATAAGTTCTTCTTTCATATGCTTAACAAAATCTTGAAATGATAAATCTTCCCTATCTAAGTCGGTGCCATACTTTTTTTTACCAAACTCAGCTCGTTTAGTAAATTGTTCTATAACTGAGGTTACTATGCTGTCCATCATTTAAACATTTTAGCTACTTCTGTAGATTGGTAACCTGCTTTATATAATATATCTTCTAAAACATCATTATCCAAAGTAGTGACAGCAGTAGCTGCTTCACGAGTAGAACATTCATAAATTTTAGAAAGTGCTTCTACTAATTCAGTTGTAGGTTGTTTCATTTTTGATTTAATATATTTAAGCCAAACATTTTGTTTTGGGAGTAAACCACAATATACTGTGTAGTATTTTTCTTTTTCAGTATAAGGAATGGTTTGAACGTAATTAACTAATTCAACAAAAGGTTGGTGCATAGATAAAAAACGATTAACCATATATGGATTAAAGGACTCTTTCTCTTTATCCGAGAAGGAGTCCCAATCTCGCTTTTTACCTGTTAGTTCCTTTAACCAATCAAATAGTGTCATAATCTTCTCTAATCTCAGGTGGTAAGGTATCTTTTAAAATTTTACCTGTAGCACCATCATAGAAGACTGGGATTGGGAGTACGGCATCTTCATTTCCTCCTGTAATAAAACGAGATACTTTACGGAGTACAAATCCTTGTTTAAAGAGTTCACCTCCAGATCCATTAGGAATCATTGTAGTTTTACCCAATTCAATTTGGGGTTGAGTTGTTATTTCAGATTTTTTCATAATCTATTTCTTTAATTTCGTTACAAAAATAATATAAGTTTTCTTTTTTTAAGACGGTGTCACAATGCCAATACTGTTTAAGTATTTCAGCATCTAATTTTTCAAATTCTCTTACCGTACGATACAATAGGAATTTTCTATCTCCAAATTCTATGATGTCTTTATATAACA
>Ga0070749_10002594_pt1 | contig 12116 bp, 14 predicted proteins | sample VirMetDEL_Nov_18_FD_75180 | JGI IMG/M metagenome (GOLD analysis project Ga0070749, IMG submission 75180) | Aqueous microbial communities from the Delaware River and Bay under freshwater to marine salinity gradient to study organic matter... | ecosystem: Environmental > Aquatic > Marine >...
CATGAGAACCTCTTAATTATAGAACACCGTCATAGCGGTGATGTTTGTGAATGCAGAAACATAGATGTCGCTGACACGAATGCCGTCAGACGGAATGTTTACTGAGTGGGAGTCAGACGCAATAAAGTCCAAATCAAGAACTGTAGCACCGCCATTCCCATCTTTGATAGTTAAACGAGGCGCACCAGTTGTTGTTAGAACCTGTATCTGGCGAATACGAGCTGGGCCAATAGCAAGTGACCCAGTTCCTGTAACGCGTTTTGCTTTTACGTCAGAAGACATCTATCAATCCTTTTTCTTCTTAGGACGACCACGCTTTTTGGGCGCAGGTTTTTCTTCCCACGCCTCATTTACATCAGGTGTAGAAGGATCATCCGCTTTTAGCGTACCGTCTTCATTGCGAGCACGAACCTTAGTTTTCTTCAGTGGATTCCCATCTGCGTCCAAACCTCGGGCTTCTAACTCTTCAACACTGGGTGGTTTAAACCTACTCATGCGTCACCTTACGAAGCCGAGATAGTTGCGCCTGTATCAGAACGCTTCCAGTTCGTACCGTCAGAAAACGCTAAGATTGCAGAACCTGCTGCACCATTAGATACATAGATGATTGTGCCAGCGCCAGCATCAGAAGCTGAAGGAGCACTCGCAACTGTATATGTTGGGACTTTGATGTCACCGACAAAACCGTCTGTAGAAGTCACTGGACCTGAGAATGTAGTTGAAGCCATAGTATAATACCCTTTGCACAAGGTTTCGCCTAGCAGTCTGTGCAACGTCAGGTGGGGTGTGTCCTGTCTGCAAGGCTAATGTGAACCCCGAAGTCAGAATAACATACTTTTATAAAAAAGAAAGGGGCCGCTTTCGCAGCCCCAGTCCAACAGGGAGGTGTATCTCATTGGGAGAGATAAACACCTTATACCATATTTTACGCTCCAGGGGAACCGTAGATACCTAGCGGATCAGAAACGCCGAATGAATAACGCTCACGCGCTTTGTAGCGCACGTTACCTGTGTCGAAATCACCGTCCATAGATGTTGCCATTGGAGTACGCACGAAGTGCTTCAACCCGTTTGGAACATCTGTAGTGATGAAGAACGCATCTGTGTCTGTTAGGTAGTGGTTTACACGGTAGCCTTCAGGGATAGAACCATTTGAACGCAATGCGTTTGTGTCGTTATCCGCTGTACCTGTGCGTAGTTCTGTTTGTAGCAAACGAGTTGCCACGAACATTAGCGCAGGTGGAACGATTAGCTTACGTGGGCGAGCCGCGATCAATAGGCCACGTTCGTCTGTGAACGCTGCGATATCGATAACTGCTTGCTCAAGTGAAGTTTCGTTCAAGTCTGCCGCAACCGCTAGTGTGTTTGCGTTAGTACCACCAGCAACAGTTGGGTGTGACGCTGAGAACAACGCTACGCCGTCACCAGACTGGAATGTTGTGAAACCTGTGTTCAGGATATTCGCAGCCTTTGTTTGCTTAGTGTAAGCCATAGCGCGAGCTAGTGCTTTTGTATAACGCGCTGACAACGAATCGTACAAGTTATCTTCCATCGCTTCTTCAGTGATAGAGAAACCCATTGCGATTGTTTCGTGGTTGTAGCGAGCTGTGTAGTGCTCTTGAGCGTTGTCGTATGAAATCGCTGAACCTTCTGCTTTCACAGGGGCTGCTCCGAAACCGCTCAATTTGACTTCCTCTTCAAAGCTACGCTCTGAATTTTCAGTCTCATAGATTTCTGCGTGTTCGTCTTCATACTTTGCGTATTCCAAGCCATACAATGCGTTTAGACCTGGTAGTAGCTCTTTAAGGAGCTGGGCGCGTGAAATAGCCATTGTTTAGCCTCCTTATAAGCCTACGTTGTTAGTCATCTGGTGTGCACCAGGATTGATCTTAACCAACACATCTGGGTATGCGTCTGCCGCGTCAGAGACGTGAGCAACGATACGGAATGCCGCTGCTGTAGTTACAACAGTTGCGTCCAATGCTGAAGTTGAGTTACCTGTAGCAGTTGAACCTGTTGAGGTAGTCTGAGCCGCAGCAAAGAATGTGTTAGTACCAATTACTGTTTGCGCTCCTGCACCATCAAGCTGTGCTTGGAATAGTACGTTTGGATCGTCAACAACGTACGCTTTCGCGTTTGTTTTACCTGAAGGGTAATACTGAGCATGTACAGTTTGACCTTCATCATTCTCGTATTCACAACCAACGAAAACGCCGATTGTTCCAACACCTGTAGTGCCTGAGATTGAGTTAGTTGTAAGGTCTGCACCTGTACCAGTCGCTAGTGCGATATACCCATCGGCCCCGATGATGACAGCTTGACCATAAAAGATGTTGGTCGCCTCGCCAGCAGGATCGATTAGGTATGTAGAAGTTGCCCCTGCATAGGGCTGACCGTCCGCGCGTTTAACGGGCTTTAGGCCATAGGGAGCTGCTGTAGTAGCCATTGCTCTTTCTCCTAATCAATTTTTAACCAAGGAAGCTCCCTAATAAGTTCAATAGAACTTTTCAGTTACTTCCCAAACGAAGTTCGAGATGAACGCTCAGGATTCAATACTGGCATACGAGGGTCGCTTTCTCTCATGAAATTACGATCCACCGCTTGTTCAGCATGTCTTGCCTGATCGAGCTGTGCTTCAGTGCGCTCTTCTGCAATTTCAGCAGGAATACTGCATAGTAGCAATCCACCTACTTCAATGTTGTCCTTGAATCGAGAGTCGAAGTCGGACACAATTTTCAATTCAGGATGATCAGCCGCTTTGACTGGAGTGTAACCCTCACGAAAACGAGAAGAAACATTCGTGTTGTCACTGTTACCCAAGGTTGCTGTACGAATCCAGCGGAAGTGCAAGCCATCGCGTGGCTCGGGGGTAGGCAGTGCAGATGGACGAGTCCATCCTTTTCTACGTTCTGTTTTCTCACGAGTGTCTGTAGTGCGTGGAGTTCTATCAGCCATTGCCGTTTTCCTTCATTAATTGCGCCGCATACTGTTCAGCTGTTAATCCGAGGCGCTTGGCGAGAGCCGCTGCGGATGGAGACAATTTCACTTTGCGTGGTTTTTTCGACGTGCGAGACGTTGGGGCAACCACGTTGCCTGTTTGTCGTTGCTGTGGTGCAGGCTCCTCTGCGGCAACTTCAAACTTATCTGGGAACGCCTGCCTCATGGCGGCGTCAATCTGATTGTAATACTCTTCGCTGTTTCCATCAACACCATTTTGGATTAGCTCTTCGTGAACGCCATAGGCAAAGCCTGTCATGCGTTTGTCTTGGCCAAACCATTTGTTGTTTTCAGCCCAATCTATAGCACGTTGAGGGGGCTTAGGAACTTCTGGCGCAGCTTCTGGAGCTTTTGCCTGTGGTACAGGCGCGGCTTCTTCCATAGGCTTAGGTTTATAGTTTTCAAAACGATACTGTTCGTTCTGAAGTTTTGTAAGCTGTTCCTGCGCTTCGAGCAAGGCGTCTGGGTCTCCAGACTCATAAGCAGCTTTGTACTTAATCTTAGCTTGTTCTAGCTGCGCACCAACACGTGTTTGTGCTTGAGTCAAAAGAACTTCTTCGTTGCTGTGCAAAGACTTACGAAGTTTATCATTCTCTTCTTTTACTTGTTGCGCATACTTAATTGCTTCTTCTTGAAGTTGCGCTGCGGCTTCTTTAGCACGGCGCTCTTCATGGTATTCAAACTTGAGTTGATCTATACGTTTTTGAACACGCTCACTATAGTTATCAACCTCTTTATCAGAAGATTCAGAGTCGTCTTCTACCTCTTTAGTTTCGGCTTTAACTGGCTCTTCTTTGACTTCTTCTGCAGAATCTTCGATTTCTACTTCAAAGCCCTCGTCTTCTTCAACTTCTATATTCTCTGCTGTATTGTTCATGCGCGTGTATACCCCCGTGGATCATCGACAACTGCTTCAACAGTGTCATCGTTAATTAAACGGAACTCTTTGCCTTGAATCTTAAATCGAGTCCCAGAATAAGAACGGAAAATAACGAAATCACCTTCTTTGCACCAAGCTCCACCTGGGAATCTTGATGAATCAGAATATGCATCTGGCCCTGCCTTTAAAACAAAACCAATAATAGACGCAGTTGATTCGTCTTTCTTCAGGCCATCGGGCATAAATACCCCGCCTTCAGTCTTTTCACTAATCTCTGGAAGTGCGATCAGAAGCCTATATCCCGTAGGTTCTGGTAGTTTTGACTGCAAGCTCTCGCTTACCTTTGTGTCTTCGACATTCACTGTCGCGTACATATTTCACCCTTTTTTGCAGTGATTTAAGGTTCACCGTTACCTTGCGCGGACCACCCGCGAATACTAGTAAACTACACATAAACACGTTATGACGCAATATACCTTTTTTCAAGTTGTTCTACATCATCAGATAACCTGTTGATTAATTCAACTTTTCCAACCATTCGGTTATATTCTTCCATGTTCTTGGCGTATCCCGATGCCAAATAATCACTTATCTCGCTTTTATACTCCGATAGTTGCATCTGGAGTAATTCAAAAACGCTATGTTCCACCCTTATCTAGCTCCTTCGCTATCTCTAACCCAATTTTTGTGCCAGCAATCTTATCTTTACGCTGACGATCATCTAATTCGGATGCAATCTGTGCACCGATCTTAGCCCCTGCGATCTTATTATCGCTTTGTAGTTTTGCTGCTTCAAGCTGTAGCTTTAACTCGTCCATTTTCATCTTATGCTGCGCTTCGGCTTCTTTGATAGCCAACTCGCGCTGCTGAATTTGAGTAAGTGGGTCTTGCTGCTGCTGCATAATCTGCTCTTGGCGAGCCTCTGCTTGGCTCTTTTGTAGAACTTTCTCGGCAGCATCTTTCGCTAGGCGTGACAACTCTACTTCTACGTCTTCTGGTAGAGGTTGATCCTCGTTTGGCATCTCTACACCTAGAGATTTCTCTACTTCACGGCGGTACTGGTACGCAACGTGCTCAGTAACATGCGCTGCCATAGCCTGCTGAATAGCCGCTGCGAACGGAGACTGCCCAACAATCTGTTGTATTTTCGGGTCTTGCAGTGCTGCCATATGCACTGCGATGTGTGCCTCATGATCCTGATACTTAAACGCCTGCACTGGCTCTTGCTTCAAGATCATCATGTTTTCTGTCACAGGGTCTGCGGGTTTCGCGTCTTCTGGTAACTTAACGATCTCGTCTGCGTCTTGTACACCAAGAACTTCTAGCATCTGACGATGTAGCTGGCCCATGTTATACAGTTGTGGTGACTGCTGTGCCATTTGAATAGCCGCTTGGTACTGCATGACCCTTTGAGACATTGTAGCCGCGTTAGGGTCACTTACAGGTATAACATCTATCCGATTGTCGAAATCTTCTATACGATTGAAGTCGCCATCCATCTCATAGGAGTATGCTGCTGGCATATAGTCGTGGATAATCTTAGCAAGAATACGTAGCTCGTGCTTCAGAGACGCGTGTAGACGTGCCTGTACGCCTGACATAACCTTCATAGAACGCTCCATGAGCGCCAATGTAGTTCCTACAGGTGCGTTGGGGTTCATGTCCCCTACCTGCATGTCAGCTACTGAACCGATTCGGCGACCTTCTTCAACAATGTTTCCGAGTAGAGAGTAGAGTACCGACGATGGCTCTTTGTAAGGGATGAACGTAATCGAATCGCGGATCGCGCCACCTGGAACGTCCACGTCCCTGAACTCACCAGGCATAAGCGGACTGTCATCACCTTTAATACGGAGACCGCGAGCTTTAAGACCAGCAGGTAGATTCGATAGCGTACCAGCGTCAATGAGCTGGCGGAGAATCGAGGTAGCCGACTTCGCAAGGCCACCCATGAGGTGGATAAGTCCCGTTCCATAGAACCCAAGACCTGGGAGATATCGGTAATGAACGAAGTGGTTTCTTTTCTTTTTCTTTTCGTCGTCTTCATACCAATTTCTCCGTATGGCTAGAATTGTAGATGACGATTTATCGATAGTCACAACATATGGACGTGCAATACCATCAGGATCATCAAACCCTTCTGGCATATTCATATCAACATGCATCTCTAGGATTGTATGCCGATCATCATCCTCAATGACTGCCTCTTCACCGTCTAGCTCGTCATATTTTTCCTGAATGTCAGAGTAGTCTGGCTCTGGATCAGGGAGATCAACATCACGATAGAACCCGTTTACTTGAAGTTGAAGAACTTCATTCGCCGTTTTCTTCATGACATGCGTGTAGCGTGGGCAAGTCTGCAAATCAGATGCGCCGTATGACACCACAAAGTCCTCAGATGGGACGAACATCGCACAGGGACGCTCTAGTAGTGGGTCATAATAAACTTTTTTGAACGCAGAACCCGCGATAGGTAGCTTAAACAGAAGCTGCTCCGTTTCATCGCGGTATTCTGTCATTTCTTCCGTGAGTAGGTAGTTCATCTCGTTTTGCACACGAGCGGCTTGGTCTGTCTTTTCGGGGCTTTGTTTACCCACAATCTTAGTACGAACAGGCCCAGACGCAGGGAATATCTCACCCATAGCCTGAGCCTGGAAGCGGACTACAGCCTCTGTGAGGAGTGGGTGGAACACGCCCGATGCTCCAGCCCAAGGCTGTTGTCGGTCTTCTACTTTCATACCTAGCAGGTCTAACCCTTTGACGTATGCACGTGCCCAGTCTGAGCGAGACTCACGGTCTGCTTGGAAGTCGGTTAGCAAATCAGATGCCATAGCGGCTAGGTCGTCGTCTTCTATAAGTTCTGCGAGGTTGTCGTCGTGTTGTTCACCTAACAGCTCGTCGGTGATGTCACCTTCAAAATCAATAATCACCCCACCGTCTTCTGTCTCCATAGCAACAGCGTCAGGATTTACGATCTCAATTTGAAGTTCTTCGGCGTCATCTTCCATACCTTCAATTTCGAAGGGAGTCATTGTTTTCTCGACAGCCATGTTATGTCCTCATGCAAAAGTTATAGCGACTATAGCAGATAGCACCACTCTCCGTCCAGTGGGTGTGGACGCCGTAGCAGTGTAGGGTGGAAGAGGCACGGCGTCCACTGAGGGCGGGGATAGCACCCTCGCCGCACACTATACTACTAATAATACTCGCGTCTATGCTGATAACTTGGTTCGTCATCCCAATCATCTGTCGGCAACCGTATAAATCCACCCTGACGGAACCGTAGCAGTGCCATCACGGTAGAGTCAACAAGGTCGTCGTTAGACATGAACGGAAACCCAGCGACTTCCTCGACTAACTCTTCAGCCCACTTTGTTGAGGGCACCCACGCCATACCAGAGGCAATAATGTCTGCCACAGAGTTGAGGCGAGCCATCTTATCACCTGTCCCACGGTGGGGTGTATACTCCTGAACGGGTATGCCCATACGCCGCATTTCTTGGTAAATCGCCACACCTGCGGACTTTTTCTCCACAATGAACGCGTCTGGCTCCCATCTGCGGTACTCATCCATCGATAATTGCTTCAATTCGGGAAATTCTAGCCGTTCTTTGATAGAATCCAGCAAAATTAAGTGGTGATTCCCCTCATCTTCGTTAAAAAACACTCCCCAAGTCGTAAGTGCAGTGTAATCGGCGCGGTTATGCTTCTCTGCCGCAGCATCAAGAGACATAATCACGTATTCTACAGGCGGTGGGTTGTCATGAGGCCATATTCCCCACCATTCTCGCTTGATTATAGACGCTTCTTCAGCCGTAGGTTGTTGTTGGTACTGCGCATTCCACTGGAACGTGGGCATCGACGCTTTTGTACGCTCAAGTGCCGCTAAATCAAAGAACTCAGGCCACAGTGGCTTCTGTATCGGCTTACCGTTTTCATCTTCTGCGTCCAAGATCGCGGGAAACTCCACAATCTCGTACTGGTCAGCCAGCTCATTCTTGACCATATCGTTAGTCACACGCCCTGTGAGGTCGTCCATGTGCCAACGGGTCTGTACTATCGCAACCCTACCGCCTGGCATAAGGCGAGTACGGGCACCGAAGGTGAACCACTCGTATGCCTTCTCAAATACGGCAAAATTGCCGTTAATTATGTCCTGCTCAGAGTGTGGATCATCCACAAGAAGCAGATCAGCGCCGCGCCCAGCCAAGGCAGAGCCGACACCACACGCGAAATACTCGCCGCCAAAATTCGTATTCCAACGTCCAGCAGATTTACTGTCAACAGCCAACGCAACATCAGGAAATACCTCTTTGTAGTCATCTATGTCTATCAGGTTACGCACTTTACGCCCGAAGTCTACCGCGAGGTCAGTAGTGTGGGACACCATCATGACCTTCTTCCCTGGATTCCGCCCGAGGAACCACGCTGGGTAGAATATAGACACAAGCTGAGATTTACCGTGACGCGGCGGGATGTTGACACATACACGGTCTTTGGCCCCACTCTCCAGTGCCATAAGCTGATCTGCCAGTATGCGGTGATGCCTACCAACCTTGTAGTCGGGCTGCATCTTCTTACAGAACGCTATTAGATCGTCGTGCGCTGACTGATTCGCATTTCTCGTCGCCAGCTCATCTACAATCTTATCTAATTCATCTAGCTCTTCGGGGCTAAACGAGTCCAAATTGTCGAGCATATGTTTGATCTCTTCTGGAGAGAACTCCATATCTGCAGCGATTTCGGCGAGGTTAGTCGTCATCTAGCCCTAATTCCTTGTCCACATCGATTACTTCGCCCTGTATTACAATAGCGTCTTCAACTTCGGGTTCAGGATTTGCGAGGCGCATAAGTTTGTCGCGTAATTTATCTTTTAGGTCGTCGGTAGTCTGGTGGGTGATCGTCACCTCAGTTTTCTCCGCAAACAAGCCAACGTCACTGACCTTACCAAGCAGTTCTAATGCACGAATACGTATCCGTGGGTCTGGGTTCTCTGTTTCTTCGATCAGTTTGTTCGTCACAAGATGTCGTACTTGCGTAGCTGACTTGACCACCGAGTGCCCAAAATCTTTCAATATACGGTCTGTCATAAGCAAAGTTGCTGGTGTGAGGTTAGCCACCCGCTTCGGTGTCGCCGCTTTTGAGGTCTTTGCTGGGTCGTCCGCGTAGGCCATAGCAAGTTGCGAGGCGATATCCCTATCCTCTGCATTACCTTCTATCTTCAAGCCTTGTGTACTTAGATACTCTGCGGTCTTTGCAGCGGCAGCTGCTTTGTCTGCCAAGTCGCCTAGTTTTGGATCAGGACGCATTTTTACGCCCTTTTCTGGTTCTATATGCATTGTTCCTACCACGGCCCTGCTAACGCAGTGGCTCCTTCTTTCACCCAATTTACTAAAATATAGAAAATTTTTTGCGCGTAATCAATCTAAGCCGTATTTAGCCGATTTCGGTAGGGGGGTAGGGTGGGGGTCAAGATGTTCCAATTTCGTTGAAAATGAAAATTTTTGTGTGGAATAGTATTATATAGTTGTGTGTGACAGGCGGCGTGTCGCGGGGGGTGGGGGTAGGTGGGGTTATCATCATTGTAGTATGGCGGAAAAAGGTAGTGTTTCACTACGGCGCGTGACGAGTTGTTGTGACACGATCCGACAAAACCTTACAATGGTATTCATCGGACGGGCAATGAGGCCTCCCGATAGTTTCAACAGTCTTACAATATTGGAGAACAACATGACTGTAACAGCAAAGCTAAATGAACAAGTCCACATTGCACTACGCGACTGGACAAAAGAACAAGTCGCAGCGGACATGTCCAGAACCGAACGAATTGACGTGTTTCGTTCAGCGGGTTGGGCGTCCACAATGTTTATCAGTCCAAAATCAGCGGGATCAACCGCGACTGAGGAAAGCTGGACATTCTTGAAAAACGCAATCAATTCGGGTTTCCCGAAAGCTGCACAAAACCTAATCGCATCAAGCGCCAAAGTCGCGGGTGATAAGACTGTTAAAGGTCAACCACGCGCTTATTGGATGCGCCAAGCGAATTCAGTGATCGGCAATATCAAAACCGCTCTCGCTAAACGTGAAGAAATTGCAGCTGAGATTGCAGCGGGCAAGTCTGGTGCGGACGCGCGGACGCGTTCACCTGAGACAATGGTCCGTGAAGCATTGGAAACCGCAATTAAGCGTATCCAAAAGGCCGAAGAATTCAAGGCCGACATGGACACGGTTGATATCATCACCGCGCTGAATGCAATCATCAAACGCATCGGCTAACCACATCGCCCCGAGGCTTCGGCTTCGGGGCTTTTTTTGTGTCCTGAGTTTGGTAGTTATTCACTACCTCATTGATGCCAGTTCTCGAAGCAGCTTCGCGCCCAACGGTTTCGGCGGAGCAACTGTGTTAGCAGGGCGCGCCCACAGAACAGTAGTGATTCACTACACTAACGATGCCAGTTATCTAATCAGCTCTGCGTCACGTGACAACATCTCTCTGTGTGTGAGTATTCATTTTGACTCTTTGCACTATTGTAGTGATTCACTACACAATCGATACCAGTTTTCTAATCAGCTTTGCGGCAAATGGTAATGTTCGCAAAAAAGTTCTTAAATGTTCGTTTTTGGCAATTTTTAAGTTATTGATTTTAAAGTAATGTTCCTAATGTTCGTAATGTTCGCAATTTAAAAAGATACCCTACGTACGAGACCCCCCTAATCACGCGATTCCAAGCATCATCAAAACGCAATTCTGCCCCCCTCAGTATCCCAACCCCACAGAACTTTCGAACATTGCTTTAAAAACAAACACTTACCAAGAACTGCGTCAGAACATTAACGAACATTACCCTAACCACACTATACGTAGTGAAACACTACCAAATACCACCAGAAAACGTAAACTAAACCATACCTCTCAAAACTTGACATTTACCACGTTATATGGTATTATATATACAAGTTGTCAGAAGATCGACAACGACACGGCAATCCCGCCAACAACAAAAACAAAGTAGTGAAACACTACCGTATCGCAACAGCGGACGACCTAAACAAATGGAGGCCATCATGGCTATCAAGACTGTATGCTGCGCATCGTGCGGCGAACCTTACGACCAACGCCGAAAGCAACTGGGGTATAACTTCTGCCTCGACTGCGGCGACTTTCACGCCAAGAAAGTACGCACCTCATGGTGCATCGCACCTATCGCACACAAGCAAGGCGCGACCCTTGTCACACGCAAATCCGACCTACGCGGTCTAAACAAATACACAAACTAATGGAGAGCAAAATGAACGCTATGAATACTGTACATACAGATCAACTAATCAATGGTAGTGAAACACTACAAGAAAACGCACCGACACTCGCATCGTCTGCGATGCTAGTCGAGGTTAACATCTCTAACTGGACAGGACGCAAGAAAGACAAACGCGCATCACAAGACGTTGTGACACAGAACGCAGCGGCGGCGGGCGTTGCCAACGTCAACAAGAAACTACTCGCTGACAGCGACAGTCTACGTGCGATCCAACAACACGTGACAGCAACTCGTGCCATGCATGCAAACATGACAATGCCCTGGTCAAACTCTGGTCTACGTCTGTTACCGACAGCGCAGTATTTCAAATACAACCAAGCCATGACCCAAATGCAGAACGAGTTTCATCGTCTGATCCAAGAGTTCTTGGACAGCTACAACGACGAGGTGATCGACGTGCAAGTAAAGCTAGGCGACTTGTTCTCACGTGACGACTATCCCACCGTCGAAGCACTACAGCGCAAGTTCGGGTTCAACATCAACTACATGCCCCTGCCTGACAGCGGCGACTTCCGCGTTGACATCGGCAACGAGGCCTTGAGCGAAGTACAGCAAAAGTACCAAGAGTTCTACACCAAGCAGTACAATACTGCGATGAATGATGTGTGGACACGTTTGCACAAGGCATTGTCCAGTATGTCCGAGCGTCTGGACTACACAGACAAGGAGAGCAAAAAAGTATTCCGCGACACACTTGTCTCAAACGTCACCGACATGATCGAACTGCTACGCGTGTGCAACGTGACCAACTCAACACAGATGGAAGCAATGGCGAACCGTCTGGACGAGGCCATGTCTGGAGTCACACCTGACGCACTACGTGACGACGACTATTTCCGCGCCGAAACCAAAGCGGCAGTGGACGCAGCAATCAAATCACTACCATCACTTGATATATAAGGAGAACAACGATGGGTATC
>Ga0070749_10002596_pt1 | contig 12115 bp, 9 predicted proteins | sample VirMetDEL_Nov_18_FD_75180 | JGI IMG/M metagenome (GOLD analysis project Ga0070749, IMG submission 75180) | Aqueous microbial communities from the Delaware River and Bay under freshwater to marine salinity gradient to study organic matter... | ecosystem: Environmental > Aquatic > Marine > Coastal...
AGGAAATTAATGTTAGATAGAGGTGGTGACTTATCTTTAACAGCTACCAACGATACAAATAAACAATTAGGAATAATAACATTAAGAAAAAAGATGTATGATACTAGTATTGTTGAAGGTAGTTTTACAGCTAGTGTTACTGGCATTAATTATCAAGCATTAGATATATCTGGTGATTATTATGATGATGGAAATGGTAACTTAGTAAGAGCTAGTGATTCATCAATTATTGGTAATTGTTATTTAGATGAGGGTATGTTTGTTGTAACAACTTCTACATTAAGAGAAGTTGCAACATCAATAACATCAATAACATACAAAACAAAAGTTAATCATAACAATATTAGTGTTTATTGTAAATGTCCACCAGATAAATTTAATTTTACTTTAAATCATACAGCTGCAGCAACAGCTGATTTAAATGAAGCTGGAATAGAACAGAGTTATGATAATATATATACTAAATCATCATTAACAGCTAGCACTAAAAACTTTGTTTATTGGCCTGATTTGGTTTTATCTGGATATCCATTCTCTCCGGTTATAACTCATGTAGGTTTATATAATAACAACAATGATTTACTAGCTGTTGCTAAATTAGCTAATGCTATTAAAAAACCCAATGACTTACCGATAACAATAAAAGTTTCAATAGATTTATAGGAAAAAATTATGTCATTTAAATTTATAAGACCAGTAGCTGATGGTAATCTTCAATATATACTTTCTAGACAAATTGAAGAACCAGATAGTATTGTTTTTACTGATACACCTTCTAATGGAGAAACAGGTTTATGGGATGGCCATTTAACTGGATCTCGTCAATCTATGGAGTTTGAAATAATAGACGATGAATTAATATCATTAATAAACGATAGTGGAAACGGCACAGAAATATTATTAGACGGTATTGGTCAAAATAGTAGTACGGCACAAGATTTGATGTTTGAAGGGTGGATGAAAATAAGATCTGGTGCTCATTTGCCAGGTGATGTTATACAGTGGTTTGATTTAACAATACAAAGAAATGAATTGCAATCAACAGTTGGCTTTGATGGTATATATAGTAATAGAGCTGTTTTAGTAGATCCAGATGGTGATTCTACATCTGGATGGTATTTAGATTTTCAATATGCATTAAGTTCAGATATAGCCTATAGTTGTACATCTGATGTAGCTATAACTGAAGATGTTTGGCATCATGTTATGACTTCCTACACATCTGGTGATCCTTTTTCAACGGGGTTAATGAGTATATATATTGATGGATCACTTCATAAACAAGTTAGTATGAATGATTTAGAAACATGGGCTAACGGTAATACTTTTCAATTACCGCCAACTGCACAGCCATTGGCTATTAGAAATGGAATTACTTGGAGGGGTAATTTAGATGAGTTAAGATTATGGATTAACACTTCTGGATCGCCGGGCAGTATAAATACATTAGCTAGTGTAACCAGTTTGGGTTTATCACCAGAACAAATGAATGGTGAAGTTATAGATATTTTTGCACCAAGTGGAAGTAAAATGGCGGCGTGGTGGAGGTTTGAAACCGTTTCAGCATATCAAGTTTTTTCATCGGTGCCTGGTTCTATAATAGATAGTACTACTTACGGACATGATGGTACTCCATATAATTTTGAGGGAGCTACAGAGTTTTCTGATGAACAACACGCTATATTTGGTGGAGCAAGCGCTTTTCCATTATTAAGAACAGGTATAGCAGATAGTGGCGGTTTATTAGTTGTTGATAATTTAAACACTACTATAACCTTAGAAGAAGGTGTAGATAATTTAGTTTTATCCACTAATAACATATGGAACACAATAGGTAATGCAACTTCAGAAGTTGATAATAGACAGATATGGGTTGGAAGTAGTGGTGTTAAAGTAAAAACTCAAAGCGCAGGAGATGGTATATTTCACTCTTTTGATTATAGTGACTTTTTATATGACAACAACACCTACACTTGTAGTTTTAGATTGTTAAGTACATCTGGTTCTGTTTCTGCAGAAGTTAGTTTTCATTTAGGTCATATTGATAATGTTGTAACAACAACAGCTCTTATGAACAATCAATATTGGACGCCAGCTATTATAAGAAACAGTGTTTGTGCAGATATTGCTCAATCTACCATTACTGGTATGATAACTGTTAAACAGTTACATGATGGAGTAGGAACAGATAATGGTTCTAAATATAACTTAGATGGTCTTTTAATAAAGGAAGGTGATTATCCTCCATCTTTTGTTGCTCCAAATTATGTTAGAAAAGGTGGTCAAATATATTGGAGGATAATTGATTAACTTATGGAATCAAAAAACTTTACATTAAAAACAAAAATAAAATTTTTGGGAAATACTGGTAGTTTTGATATACAACCAATTGTAAATCTATTTGGTAGTAATTCATTAACGGGCGGAACTTTTCTTTCTTTATATAGACAAAAACAAACTAACATAGAAAGTGCTTCTTTAACTGCTATACCTGATCATTCTTTAGATGGAGTTATGAGTATAACATATGGGGATGGAATAGGGTTAACTTCATTAACATCTGATAAAAGAATAAGATGTAGTAGTGTTACTAGTATGAGTGATTTAGATTATGCTATAGTAACAACTGGATATGCTAGTAATCTAACATTTACTATAGTTTCTGATAAAGAAAATGATATGAATATATTTGTAGAGGAAGAAGGTGTAGTAACTGAACTTTTTAAAATGTATGATTTTGGTTATAACAATCCTTTTTATAATTATATAGGTTATGGAATTCGTCCCGCACCAGAAGGTCTTTTAGATTCATTAAACGATCAAACAATTCCACCTAATGGTACATTGGCTAGTAGTTTAGTTTTACAATACCAGTATAATGCAATGGAAAGAACTCAAGAGTTTTCCACTAGTGGATTGACAGGAGTATATGATTGGTCGGGTAACTCTAACTCTGCTTCTATATTTGGCCAAGGTGCTGGAGATATGGCTAACTTTGATATAGATAATGCTGTTAGTGGCACTGTTACTGGACATACAGCCGGAGCCAATGAAGGTGGCTTTAGATTTGAAGGTAATACATATATTAAAACAACAAATCCCAGTGTAGCTAATCTATTTAATGTTAGGGATTTATCAACTAGTGGAATTACATTAATGACATATGTAAAGTTTAACGCTACTGGTAACACTGATGTTATAACTTTACATGATGGTGTTGATACTATGGCTTCACTTAAAGTAGATAGAGGATGTATAGTGTTTGAAAGTGGAACGAATTCGGTTAGTGCTGGGTATATTAATATTATAGGTAACCCAGCTGTTACTGCAGGAACACAATTAACAAAATGGATGCATGTTGCGGCTACTATGAATTCAACTCCGGGTTCTAGTGAAGTTGGTACAAAATTATATATAAATGGTTTTCCAACAACATTAGCTGGTTCAGAAGAAAGTATATCAGCTGATATGTATAGTATACCGCAGCTTAATGACGCTACAACAGAGATGATAATAGGAGCTAATCCAGATACTGTTAGTAATTCTTTAACTGGAGTTATATCATTAACTAGATTTTTTAATAGACCTTTAACCGATGCAGAAATATTTGAAAATTTCATTACTACAATCCCCCCTCAGGCAGTTATTGATGAAATTAATATAGCTTAAATGTGTTTATATAATAATGAGAAAATAAATGAATATAAACTACAAAATAAATAAAAATGAAATTATAAAAAATTTTAATGATTTTTTTGATAAAAATACTGATAAAGAAGATTTCTATAATTCTAAAGGAAAAGAAGTTCAGTATAGAAATGATTATTATATATTAGATAAAATAAAAGCTATATATTTATATATTATTAATAATATTAAACTAGATATAAGAAAAGAGTTTATACATGATGATGATGCATATAAAAAAGTTATAAACTTATTAATAGATAGAGTTAATAATAAAATAAGAAGTAATAGTAATGGCGGAATACATGTATCAGTAGGTTATAAAGATAAGATAGATTTTGATGGTAGCGATGAAAAATATAAAGAATATGTAATATTAAGAAAACAAAAAAGAACTCAATTAATAGGTAAAATAGTTGATGAACTAAACGCAGTTCTTGATAATAGTAAAAATAAAGAATCAGGTAAACCGGTTTTAAATGCTAATAATTTTATTATTAAAGAAATTAATATAAATAAAGAAGAATTTATACATAAAATTTTAGAAAATAATGATATATGTTTACAAATTATAGAAAATGATTTTATTCAATTTGATAAAGTTTATTTTAATTTAGTTAATCATTATAATATTAATATTGATCAAGCTAAAGAAATACTAGAAAATATACATGATAAGTTTTTAAATTCTAATAAACCTTCAGAATTATATAACAAATTTTTAAAAGAAGCAGATGATGCTCCAAAACAAATATATAAAAGATTTTCAGATCCGGGGTTAGAAAATCGTAGAGAAAAATCTATGGATGTTTTGAAAGGTAGGGGGTTGACAGCTCGTGGTGGAGGTTGGCATAATAAAAGAGGTGAGTTAGTAGCTACTATAGGTGATAAGGGTGAAATAGTTTGGAAAAATAATACTTTAAGTCAACCAACGGCCGGTGGTACGTCGCAAGGTATTTCCTCAGCTGGTAAATCTATAGAACAAGGATTTGCTCAACAACAACCAGCGATGGAGCCAGAAGTAGAAACAGGGTTATCAGACAAAGAATTAGAATATATAAGAAAAATGAATGAAGATATGGTGAGTATTTAAGATGAATAATATATTAAGAGAAGATATATATAAAATACTAATAGAAGATTCAGCAGCTCAACAAGCCAAAAAACAAGGTTTATTAGCTAAGGGTGGTAAGTGGTATGATAAAGCTGGTAAATATATCGCTAAAACTGTTAATGATAAACTAGTAAAAGTTTCTGATCAGGAAAGACAAGCAGATGCTCAAAAAGATAAACCTAAATTAATAACTCCAAATAAAGATGCTCTTTCAACATGGAAGAGAAAAGGATCTGATCAATCTCAACAACAAGAACCGCAATCTCAAGAGCCGCCAAGACAAATGACAGATTATGAAAGAGAAACAACAAGTACTGTTTCTAGAGTAAGAGATCATTTTACAAAAAATGAAGTAAGGAATACTAGATATGGTGATGCAATAGCAGATCACGTATATGGTCTTAAAGATTCTCAAGGTTCACAAGCATATATTGAAACAATTGATGAGTATAGAGAAATAGAAAAATCATTTGATACTCCAGATATTCTTAAGAACTTTACAAGAACAGATAGTTTTATGAAATCTGGTCATAATATGTCTATGTTATCTATGATGGTTAACCATCCCGGACAAGAAGAAAATGATTATCGTTATCAAAGAATGGTTGAATATTGCAAACAGCCTGATGCTGACGAAGAAACTTGTCAATCATTTCAGAATACAAATATTACTGATAGAGATAAAGAAGCTTTTGGTAGGATGATGAAAAACCAACAAGAGGGATTACGTAAATTAGGTTTAGTGAACGAGGATAACACTGTAACACTCTATAGGGGTGTTAAGATGGATAATAAGGCGGATGATGGTAAGACCTCTTACATGGGATCTGGCGTTGATAGTTGGACATTTGAGCCATCCGTAGCTAGATTATTTGGAAAAAAACGTAATGATGATAATATAAACATTCTCAGTTGTCGTGTACCATTAGAAAGAGTTATAGCTTCATGTTTTACAACATCACACCCTAAAGACATTAGGGATCAGAATGATGGTAGTCCTCTTAGAGATTGGAATAACATGGAGTTTATGCATTATAGTGAGTTTGAGTGTGTTATCGATTCTTTTGCTTTAGAAGATGTTAGTTTGCATAATGTAGATAACAATGAAGACGAATCATCTTGGAAGCAAAAGTATAAAGAGCTTATGAAGGAAGAGCAAAATGTTGATATGTCAAGTGTTATAAACATCAACAATGAAGAAAATATTGATTGGATAAGAAGTTTAGAAAAAGAAGAAGATGTAAATGAATCTTTTATTTTGGAGGCAGAAACCGCAGCTGAAAAAGCTAAAAAATTACAATATACAAGCGCGCCGGGTGGAAGGTGGTATAATAAAACCGGACAGTATGTTGCTAAAACTGTTGATGATAAGTTAGTACCTGTTACACCTCAAGAAAGATATGCAGATGAAAAGGAAAAAAGGGATGACGCTAAAAAATCAAAAGTAGATAGAACACCAGATGATAGTTATAGACAATATGTACAACCAGAAACAGAATTAAATGTTGAACAATTGAAAGAGTTAGGTATAGAACCAGATATAGCTGAAACATTAGATTCAATAGGGTATGGAAAGGGCGCTGTGGGTATTACAGTGATTTCTGCAGATGCATCTATACAAGATTATCTTAATAGTGATGAAGTTTTAGAAAACCCACCGGGTAACGATTCATCTAGATATAATGAAGTTTTTTCATTAATAGGAACACATATAGCTTTTGAACATTATAGACAAACTCAAGGAGAGGTAATTGATAAAGATAAGTTATTTGATATAATCGAAAAACTATATGGTGAAACAGAGTTTTATAAAAGTGCAAATGAATCAAATATAAGAGGAACGATAGAAGCTTCTATTACCAAATTAGAATCCGTCAGCAATATAGTTGAGAAAAATAAGTTTGATTTTACCACTACCGAAATTGCTCCATTTTGGGGCACATCTGAATCACTTTCTAGCCAATATGACTACATAATGACAATGAAAGAAATTGGCGATTATGTTTTAAAAGATTCAGATGGTAATATTATTAAAGAAGTTCCTCAAGATTTTACAACATACAAACATATGAATGGGTGGAATGATCCTAAAACGGGGAAAAAACTATCTATAGATGAAATAAATAGAATAAGAAAAGATAATGATATATGGGATTTCATGGCTTTAGCTGCTTATAATGGAGGTGGAGGTGGTAATCCATCTGACACATCTTTTATTATACAGGACGGAAATGAATTAACATTTGTTGGTTTTTCTGATAAGACGGCTCTTTCAGATCAACAAGCAAACTCCACTCCAGCTACAGCATTTGAAAATATGAAAATGTATGTTGAGTTTTTAAAGAGTAATAATTACTCTTTTACAGAAGGGTTACAAGAACAAATTGTTAACAGTATAACAGCAGCTCAAGAAGCTTTTGCACAAAATGAACAAAAATTATCAACCATACCTTTAATGCCAGCTATATATATGTCCGAAATATTTGACGATAATCAAGATTATATAATGTCATTAGTAAATAGTAAAGAAGCTGCAGATCCAGAAAGTAATCAAAAGTCTGTTATAAGCAGAAATAAAAGAATAGAAAGATTTATAGAGGCTGCTTCAAAAAACCCAAATGCCACGATAAATAGTACCCCCGGTCCAGATAAGGGAAACAATATATCTCCAGATTCTATGGCTTATTGGAAAGAAGAGATTACATTTGCAAAATATCTAAAACAAGCTGGGTGGGAAGAGGGAGAAGTAAGTAGAGAACAAGCCGTGAAAGCTTGGCTTTTACTGCAATCAGATGATACAGAAGTACCTATGGTTGATAAAAATGGTGATGAATATACTCTAACTGTTTCCGAAGCTTTTTCTACTGTGGATGATAGAAAGTTGATGCAGTATATGTTATCAGCTAAAACTGAAGATGAGTCTGGAAAATCTGTAAATATTATAGAGAAAAGCTCAAGAGGTGATTTTGATGAATCACAAAATGAAAAACTTGAAGGTGTAAAAAACCCATTTGATATATATAATGATCTAGAAAAAAACAGAGCGGAAAGTATAGGGCATGTTCAGCAATTATATCTTGATTTAAACGAAATAGTCGTTGAAGATGAAAACGGTGATGAACGCAACATGGGAGATTTGATAGCAGCTCAAGATGCAATAGATCAATTTCACTTATATATGATAGATCAAGAAAACGCTCCTAGTTTATATAGATATGGTATGATAGAATTGATAGCTGGTTCAGATAGAGTAACACCAGAGAGTATGGCAGAATGTTTAGGAACTAACGATGTAAAAGAACTGATGAATAATATCAAAGTAAAAACTCCACCAAAGGATGGACCTAAAGTAGAAATAAATGGTCAAACATATTATGAATCTCAAATACAAAGAACTTCTCCAATAAAAAAGAAGGAAGTTCAAAAGGAGTTGATTTCAAAAAATGAACAAGGTCAATATACTTTTAGAAGTCCAGATTCTGATGAATTTATCTATGTTGATGAAGAAGATCTAGATCAAGTTATTGATCTTATTGGTGGAAAAATAAAAGATGATAAAGGTAAAAAAGCTAAGATTCACAATATAGGTGGAAGAAGTTTACCAAACACATTGAAACCCGTAGGTGTTATAACAGGTAGGAAAGCTTTATTATATATTAATGATGCTGAAGGTAATGAAATGCCAATAGGTGAACAGATATATAGAACTAAAGAGGGAGCTTTAGGTAAATTACAGACAGCTTATACTTTTTCAAAAGAACTACAAAATTGCTTAGGTGGTAAAGAATAATAGTTTACAAACAAAGGATAAATGATTATAATAACAATGTAGTAATAACAATAAACCATTTTGGAGGTTATAAATGTCAGATACATTATTATTGGCGACGTTTTGCCAATCAAGGAAGATACAAGAAACCTTAGAAAATATCAAGGATAATTTTGATATTTTGGGCAATAAGGTTTTTTTATTACAAGATAAGTCAAGTAAATATAAGAAAATAATTACATATAATATTATGAAGACACAAGGGTTAGTATTTTCTGATGTGATTAGTAACACAATATCTCTCCACAGAAAGAAGGAAACAAACACTCTATATACTCTTAATGCATTAAATGAAGTTGTAAGATTGCAAAATAATGGATCAACCGATGATAAGTTTAGTGTTAATTGGGAAGATTATAGGAATTGTTTGTTGATAACATATCAGAATGATATTAACAATGAAAATTCATTAAAGAAAATAGAAACAAAACTAATCAGTATTGCAAATATATAAGAGGTTATAATGAATAAAAAAAGTTTGTTAGCTAGTGTTTTAGTTTTTGTAGAAGATTCAGATAACGATACAATTCAAAAATGTTTAGATAATTTAAAATCTCAGACATATAAAAATATTGAAGTTATTATATCATCATTTAAAAATGATAATGATGAAGAAATAAAATTAAAAGCTTCTAAAATGTTTTTAAATGTTAGATGGATTAATCAATCTCCAAATATTAATTTTATTAATGATGCTCTTAAGTCAGTTAATGGAGATATAGTTTTTTATAAAACTATTAATAATGTTCTTTGGTATCCAAGACATATAGAGGCTCATATTGAAGATTTCTCTAGGGAAAAAAGTTTAAAATGGTCATTAAGTCACATTGAAAATAAAGATTTATCTAAACACCAATCTAAATTTAATACATTATCTTTTAGAATTTCCAATCCGCCAAAAATGGAAGAAATAGTTATTGATGAAGTTTGTCATATTTGTAATTTGAAAACTGATTGGACTAAGTGTGTTATACAAGATGAAACTGGTACAGGTTTTTTAGCCGGTAATATTTTAAAACAATGGATAGAAGGCAATGCTCGCGGAAGCATACCATCAGAAATAACAGTAATACAGTGGGTACAAAGGGAAGAAAGCAAAAATAATAATAATAAAGAAAATTATGAAAGTGTTGTTGGTGCACCCTCTATAACAGAAATAAAAGAAGATATTATAGAAAGTGAAGAAGGTATTGAAATTAAAAGAATATTTCCAACTGTAGTTGGGAATATAAATTTTAAGGATTATAATAACAATATTTTAAACAACATACAACAAACGCAAGAAATACAAAGTGTTGGTATAAAAAGAACTATGGGTATGGGAGATGTTCTTTTAGTTGAACCTATTATTAAGAGTGTAAGAAATAAATTTCCAAATGCAGAGATTAATTTTTATACTAAATATGATGATGCAGTAGAATACTTTAAGAATAAACCAGATAATGTTATTAATATAACAGATCAAGAATTGTTAAAAGATTATCTTAGTGAAACAAATAATCAAATTAAGTTTGATTTAGATTTATCATATGAAAGTAGAGTTGGTTCAAATTTTATTGATGCATATATAGAATCAACTAATACTTTTTTTGAAAATGATATTGATAAGAATATACAGTTAGAAATAAAAGAAGAAAGAATAATAAAAGAAAACTATATAGTTGTTTGTGGGGATCACTCTGGATGGGCTGGTAAGACATGGCCACTATCTTATTATGAAGAAGTAATAAACCACCTTCAGAATAAGGGATATATAGTAATAGAAACAGGATCTCATCATACCGATTTAACACCAACAGAATATCATAATTGCGAATTTAACATTATGATGAATTTAATTGCGTATTGTGATATGTTTATAGGTACTGACAATGGTCCAATGCATATATCTAGAGGATTCAATAAGCCAGCTGTATTAGTTAATGGTGCGGCCTTATCTTATAAAGCTAACCCAAATAGAGATAATGTTTTATATATACAAAACTCTCTTAATAAAAATTGTGGCATTAAACATAAATTCTTTTTTAATTTAAAAAATAACGGTGGTTTGACTTTTATGCCAGTCACTAATGGTGATGACGATTGCGGACTGCATTCTATATCATCCTCTTATGTTATTGAAGGTATTGAAAAATTATTAAATAAAGATTATTCATTTGAAAAATTTAATAATGTTGGTGATGATATAGAAAACATGAAAGTTTTAACTAATGGTAGTGGAATTTCACTAATAAATGTGTAGAGGTTGATATGGAAACTTTTGGAAGTATTATAGATAAGATTTGTATATTAGAAAGAAGAATAAGTGAGTTAAAAAAACAAGATAAAAATTATTATCATTTATATAATCAATATGGTTGGTTGTTAAAAGCATTAGGTGATTATTTAGTAGATTCATTTGATGGTAAAAGACCATTTACTTTTGCAAAGAATAAGTTATATGATAATGACATCAATATAGAAGATGACATTAGTTTATTGAAATCCATAGAAAGATTAAATATATATAATAATACATTATGGGATTTAGAGGATAAAAGAAGAGATAAGAGTTTATCTGCAGAAGAAAGATTAGAAGCTGCCGATAACGTTGCAAATTATAACAAGCTAAGAAATGATGCGATGGATAAAATAGACGAGAATATAGAAAAGGCTGCTAGTTGTTCACATTACAAATTTTATTTAGAGAAAGAAGGAAATCAATAATGGAAACATACGATAAGATTGTTGAATTGGTTGAAGAGTTTAATGTAAATCACGAAAAGTTTATCAACGATAAGAATAAGTCAGCTGGAACAAGAGCTAGAAAAGCAATCGGAGAAATTAAGAAGATTGCAACAGAATATAGAAAACAGAGTACGGAACTAGCTAAGACATATTAAAGAACTGGGGGTGAAAAAATCACCCCCTTTTTTATTTTTATGGTTGACAAATATAATAACTTTTATTATATTATATATAACTTAAATGAAAGGTTTATAATGAGTAAATTTATTATACTACAACTAGCAGGTTTTGGTGATACATTATCTGCTATCACAAGATTACCCGCAGTAAAAGAGAAATATCCCGAACATGAAATTGTTTTTTATCTTGGTGGTTATGGTAAGTCTGTTCAATTTAGTAAGGAACAGATTGAACGCGAAGGTTATAAAGCAAACATAATTAAAAACTTTAATTTTCATAATCAAATACCTAATATGAAAGAATTCCTTAATAAAAATATAGTTAAGGAAAATGATATTTTAGAAGATTGGAGTTTTTGCGATGAGATATTCAATAATAGAGAACCAGTGTTCTATCAATATCCAATGCAATTTCCTTATCAATATAATACATCACAACAATATGAAAAGAGTGATAAGATAATAGCTATTCATCCTCTTACTAAATCTGGTAATGCTGAAGGTTTTAAAAGTGATGTAGAGAAAGGTAGATTTTGGGATAGAGATGAGTGGAAGAAGTTGTGTGTAAAATTGTGTGAC
>Ga0070749_10002598_pt1 | contig 12110 bp, 15 predicted proteins | sample VirMetDEL_Nov_18_FD_75180 | JGI IMG/M metagenome (GOLD analysis project Ga0070749, IMG submission 75180) | Aqueous microbial communities from the Delaware River and Bay under freshwater to marine salinity gradient to study organic matter... | ecosystem: Environmental > Aquatic > Marine >...
AAGTGGAAAAAGAATATAAAAAGTTGTATGATTTAAAAAAAGATAATTTAATTAATAATTTAGAAATAAAATATATGTCTTTTGAATCATATAGAAATAATATGATTAGAACATTTGAAACATCTTCTTATGAAGATACATTTGAAGTTAAAACAATATTGGATTATTAAACAATAATTTAAACATTATTAATATATTTAGGGATTTCTAATTATATTAATTAATTAATGCGTAAAACTATATAAAGATATTTTCTAACTATATATTATAAAATGATGGAACAGACAAACGAAAGGGAATTAACTATTTGCTCTAATTGTAAATATGTGTGTAATGCTGATGAGAAAATTCATATGAAGAAATGGAAAAATGAATTATGGTGTTTAAGGTGTTGGTTACACGATTGTGGAATGACTTATGCCTCATATTTTAATTAAATTAAATAAAATATAATAATATTTTTTTTTATTATATTTTTTTTTAGCGTCCATTTTTATTTTTTAAATCAGTATATAAAAATAAGGCATATATTTAGGAATATTCTAATTATTTAATTAAAAAATTGATTTATATATTTAGGAAAATTCTAATTATATATATTAATTAAAAAAACTATATAAAGATAATTTCTAACTATATATTATAAAAGGATGGAACAGATTATTAACGATAAACGATTGACTAACGAATGTTTAGCAAAAGAACACAAAAAGGTTTTAGATTTTAAACAAAAAGATGAGAATCTTAACTCTTTTACTGGTAATAACTTATTGTATCACTTCCAGATGAGTGAATTGTGCCGAACTAAACGAAAGGGTAAAAAATCATTATACGAAATATATGAAGACGATAATGAGGTTAAAAAATTAAAGGAACAGATGGAAAAACGAAACAGAACTGGAACATATGAAAATAAGATATTTGAATGTTGGCGAATTAATAACGGTTCTATTACATTCTTTAAAATGTGTAATGCTACATATTTATATAAAAAATATAATGCTACAAAAGTATTAGATTTTACGAGTGGGTGGGGTGGAAGAATGCTTGGGGCAATTAATTTAAATATTGAATACACGGGAATAGATACAAATACAAATCTTAAAAAAGGTTACGATGAATTACTTGAATTATTTAAGACTAATAACCATAATAATAAATACAAAATGATATGGGATAGTGCCTTGAATGTTGATTTTAGTAAATTAGATTATGATTTTGTATTAACATCTCCTCCTTATGAAGATATTGAGTTGTATAGTAATATGGGGTATAATGGTGTGGATTGGTTTTATAAAGATTTCTTAATTGTCTTGATAAATAATGCTCGTAAATATAATAAGGGAAAATATACTTGTATTAATATATCCCCTCAAATGTATAAGAAATTAATTGAAAAATATAATTATTCTAAATGTGATATTATTGAAGATTTAAAAGAACAAAAAAATGGTAAAATACCAGACAATATTTATATTTGGATTAATTAGGTAAAGAACAATATTTAAAATTATATGAAGAATCAAATCTCCTTATAATTTCATTTTTCAAATAGATTAAATCTATTAAGTCTTTTGGTGTTGATGTGTTATTTATTTTATATTTATGATTATCTAAAACAAAATTAATTCTTTTTAATATTTCAATATAATTATCCTTATTTATATAAGACAAATCACGCATTTTATCAATATCCATATTTATATATTAATGAAATATTTTTTTTTATTTAATATATTTTTTAGCGTCCATTTTATTATTATTTTTGTTTAATTTCTAAAACAATATTTTCATCAGCGTCTTTTTTACCCTTTTTTATGTCCCTCTTTCCATCATTAATATCATCCAAATATTCCATATAATAGTCATCCCAATCATTTCCCAAATTATAACCAACTGGATTAGAATACCTTGAATCACTTTTTTTAATACCTAATCTTCTATCGTCGCTTACATCTTTACCAATTTCCTTTTGTCTTTCTACAATATAATCATCAAAATCTTTCGTAATAATTGGAAGTTTATCGTTTAACATCTCAAAGTATCCTTTTATAATATTCGCCGTTGTTTCTCTATTATTTAATGAATATTGTAATGCTGTTTTATATACTTCTTCAACACTCATTCTTGGATTAGTAATCAAACAATCAGCAAAAAACCATCCCCATAAGACGCACCTCCCTACTTTTCTGTTATAGTCAATATCTTTACCTTGAAATCCCAAAAAATCATTATTGCTTTTTGTTTCTAAAAAGAGGCGAGGACATATTTTTTTTGGTTCAACATAAGTAAAATCTTTAATGTCTGTAACCATATTTAATTCTTTAACAAACTTTAACATTTCTGCTTGAATAAAAGATTCTAATTTTTCCTCTGTTTTTTGGTTTCCTAAATATGTTTTGCTTCCGTGTGGTTCAAATAAACATACTTCTTTTGTATCAACTGATATAACTGCTATATTTCGGTGGTTTATATCATACGCTTTAAGTGTAATCGGCACTATTATACGATTTTTAAATTTATTATTATTTCTTACTTCATTATCAACACATCTTTTAATAAATCCCATCGTTTTATTATTAAATCTTGGATAAATAGTTCCTTTGCTTGTTGTAACATAATATCTTGGTATAGCACATAAATTATATTTGTAAATGTAATATAATGAAATTATATCACTAACGACATAATCGGCATCATATTCTATACTTTTATCTTTATATTTTTCGCCTCTTGTTAAGTAATCATCTAATACATCATAATTATATTCAAAATCTTCAATTACTTCTTCAATAGGTTCATCTTTCTTATCTTTCTGTTTCTTTTCTTTTACATACTTTTTAGGTATAACAAAATCATCAACATTTTTTATTGAATATTTATTTTTAGTTGTCGGGTCATTAAAGTTTATAAATTCTGGTATTGTTGTATCCAGTTGTCCTTTATCCATTTTAGAATAACCTTTAATCGCTAATTTGCTATTGTAATCTCTTACTAATTTGCGTATTTTTGTTAATGGAAACTCGTCTAATTTATCTTCATCTACTTTACTTAAACCCCCCTTATTTTTATCATATTTACTCATATTTTTATCGTGCTTACTCTTATTTATAATATCAATCTTTTTAATATTTTCTTGACTAATCCTTGAAGACGATTTTATAGGATGTGATTTATTATCACCTAAATCATTAAAATATTCAATATTGCTATAATCGTTGCTCATCGTTTCAATAATATTATTTATTCCATCAAAAAAGTTTAATACGCCCAATTTATTAATAACTTCATTATTGTAATCACTCGTTAATGATAAAAAAGAAGATTGAACTATATACTCCGTTACATCATTAGAAACGGCATTTTTATTTCTATTTTCAAAAAACTTTTCTAATTTATCGTAAAGTTCTCTATCGTTTTGTATAATAAGAGTCAGTAAATTAGCATCATCCCAATTATCAATTATAATATCCCTTTTATTTTTTCGTTTTTGTTCTGGTTTTTGTGCTGGTTTTGGTGCTGGTTTTGGTGCTGGTTTTGGTGCTGGTTTTGGTGCTGGTTTTTGTGCTGGTTTTTGTGCTGGTGTTTCTTTTTGTCCCTTTTGTTTTCTTACTGGTGCTTTTCGTTTTGCTTCCTTAAATATCATTAGGTCTTCGGGAAATAAATAATCATCTTTTTTTTCAGCGTCTTCGTAATTATTATATGGTGTTACATCACATTCTTTATCATTACAAGTAATTTTTTTAAAGTATGGTGATATGAATTTAATTAATTCATCCTTACCTAACTTACTATGACCTTTTATTTTATGCTGTAAGTTATACTGACGAATAATTTTTGTTAATTGACTTTTAGTCATTTTTTTTAAATCTTCTAAAAACTTATCCATCCTTAAATTGTTATATATTTAACAAACAAAAAAATATTTTCTTAATAGATATATATAAAAATGGACGCTAAAAATATTAATGATGAACCAATTTTTAATTTAGAAGAAGAATATGATGAATGTAATTATTGTGACGAAAAAATACTAATTAATAAAATGGATATAGCGAACTGGGTGAATTGTGCTTATTATTGTGATAATTGTATTGAAATATTAAAAGAAATAGAAGAAGATGAAAATACCGATTTTGAAAGTGATTCTAATTAAGTTTAGGAATAATTAAGAAATATTTAATTATTCGTTTAATTTAAAATTTTTTTCTAATCCTATAATATAAAAGAATGTATAGCAAAAAACAAATGGAAGATGTGATTTTTGGTAAGAAAATGGAAAGAATAGTAAGACCTCATTTAGAAAAATACTTTAAAGAAAGTATTATTTCATATGGAGATGAATTTTCAAGGCAAGATTTTCATAGTTATAAATCTGTTTATGAATTAAAAAGCAGAAAAGATATAACAAGCAAAACATATTCTACAATTATGATAGGATGTAATAAGGCAATATTAAATGACGATGATTTAGGAAAAACACTATATTTTTGTTTTTACTTTACTGATGGATTATTTTATATAAAATATAATAAAGAACTATTTAAGAATTGGATTAAACCATTTAGGAGAACTGATAGAGGTTCATTTGATAAACCTACTAATGTGTTTTATATACCAAACCATTTATTAACCAAGATTGAAATAAAAAAGAAAGAAGATGAAATTATACAAAAGGAAAATTAATAAGATATAATAAATATTTTATTAATTTAAAAATGTTTATTTAGCAAAAAATAAAATATTTTATTATTATATAAATAAATGGCGACTATTGAAGAAATATTTAAAAAGCATAAAAAGAGTTTATCCCCTATGAGTTTAAAACAATATGTTAATACGATTAACGGCGTATTAGGTCAATTAAAAACAGATGATTATAAAATACTTTATAAAAATCCACAAGAGATAATAAAAAAGTTACGAGAAACATATGATAATAATAATACTTTAAAAAATAAAACAGCGTCTATAATTTCATTTCTTAAATGTTTAGAAATAGAATCACCAAAAGATAAGAAAGAAATTAACGAGGCGATAGAGCGATATGCCGATTTGGTTGATATATGTTCTTCAAAAATACACAAGGCACTTATAAAGAATAAAAAAACAGAAGAACAAAATGAAAACTGGATGAGTGTAGATGATTATGAGAATCTCAAAAAAATATTAATGGATGAAATACCTAACACTATTAACACGAGTAAGGATTTAATTAAAATTAGAAATGCCGTATTATTTCATTTATACGATGATATACCTTCAAGGTTAGATATGGCGGACGCTAAAATATTATATAAAACAAAAGCATCTCCAAAATTAAGCAAAGAATTTAATTATATTGTATTAGATAAAACTGATAAAACAGCAGAATATTATTTAAATAAATACAAAACCGAAGGCACTTATGGAAAAAAGAAAATAGCAATTAATAGTGACTTATATGATTTATTAGATAAATACAAAAAAGCATTAGCAAAGTTTAACAAAGAAAATTGGTTATTTCTAAATAATAACGCTACTGATAAACTATCACGCAATAATTTAGGTATTACTTATTCTAATTTAGGCAAAAAGATAGGAAAGAAAATGACGGCGACTTTAAACAGACATATTAAAGTTTCTCAAAATATTGATATGGATAAAGTCCATTCATTAGCGGATAAAATGGGTCATAGTGTAAATGAGGCATTAAAAGTTTATGCTAAAAAATAATTTATTTTTAATTTATATAATTTCAAATAAATTATATTCTATATTATATATAAATGAGTATTAATACTATTAATGATAATAAAGAATTATTACTTGCTCTTGAAAAATTGGCGGATACATCTATAAATGAATACTTGATATATGGTGTTGCTGGTATGACTTCAAACGGAGATAGTGGTTATTCAATAACATCTACAACTGCCCCTTTTGTTGCTTACGGCGTGTTTGCTAATGACCCAGATAGAACACTATTAGTAAATTTAGGGTTTAATACACAACCAGACCCCCCCGCCTCTGGATTTTATGATGATTACTTGGGTCAGTATGTTGGTATTAATAACGCTTCAATTGATAATACTGGGAGCGGGACACCATCAATTCCGCAGTGGAGTATGAAGTTTTTTAAACCTCAAATATTAACAGATTTAAAGAGATGTGTTGATATTCCAATTGAAGCATTTTTTACGATTGGTGGCGGTTCGTTAGTTGGTTTAGATTTAAGTTCGTTAGATAATTATAACGCAAACAATACAAATCCAGAACATAATAATACTTTTCAAGATATTGTGTGGTCTATACCTCAATCCATAATTGATTCTTATGGAGGAGTTGGTGGTATATTAACTATTGCGACTGATAGAAGTTTATCATTACCTAAACCATATATGAGATATGCTTTTGTTAATAGAAGTGATGTAAATATACAATTTAATTATAGAGTCTTATATAATTCAAATGTTACTGATTATGAAGTAGTAAGGGGCATAATGAATAAAGCAACCCCTAATATTATTAATGAAAAAACTTATGGAGTAAGAGGCACATATGGTTTATTAGAAATAAACGGAGATTTATTTATGGAACAATATCCTCAAAATGCTGGAAGTGCTTTTAGTTTTATTTAAAAATAAAATTTTAATTTATATATTTTTTTTATATCATTAATATATAAATGTCTATTAATACTATACAATTTAATGATGAAATATTAAATAAAATATTAGATTTAGTTGAAGACCAACAACCCGAAAATATGATTACTGGTATTACTGGCGGTGATTATATTGATATAGACACAATCAAAACTCATCAAAATGATGAGTCTGGGGATTTAGTAAAAAGAGTTTTATTTGGAATGACCTTCACGGAAGACGCAAAAGCAATATTAAACACGCCTCTTCCCGCTGGTAATACAACTGGAAATGATTATATTTTAGTAAATAGTGGAAATATAGAGAACGGATTTGATATTTTAAATATACAAGATGTATTAAATTCAAGGTATTCGCTTCCAAAAATGTATGCTCTACCGAGTATTGAGTCATACGAACAATCTTATTCTTTGGTTGCGTATGAGTCTGGTAGTATATTACAAATTACAAATGATACTCTTCAAAATCAATCAGTTGAAGATGGTAATAAAAGAATATTAGTTACTTATAATGGAAATAATCAAATACCCGCACCGATGGGATACTTTGTTGAATTTCGTAATTTAACAACTTGGAATGTTTCTGTTGAATGGGATATACCACAACAAGCGTCTTTTTATAATAGAATTGGTTATGTTGCTCCATTAACTCAAATAATAAACCCTAATGACGATTCTTTTATATCTTATACAATTAATAATGGATATGCTTTTCAAGGCGGTAATGACCCGACAGAAGTTAATATGATAATGGTTTAAAAAAGTATTTAATAAAATATTTAATATATTTAGTAATTTATTTTTTACATTTTTTTTTATTTTTTTATATCAGTAATATATAATAAAATGAGTATTAATGAATTGTTTGATTCTCCATCTATAATTAAAAGTTTAGAAACAAATATAAATAATAACTTTAAAGTCGCTGATAAGGGATGGTTAAGCAGTTTAACTTCTACACCAAAACAAATACAATCAGTTGGAACAGACCAAATTGGATTTTTTAATATAGTATTTTATGAAAACCAAGCACAAATTAGTTTAAATGCAGAAGTTAATGACGCTAAACAAGGTGAATATTTAAATTTAACTCCTTTAACAAATTCTAATTATCTACCTCCTAATCAAACCGAAGCAGATTTTAATAAATCAACCCTTAATAATCATTATGCTTTTAGTTGGGCGAGTGGTCTTCCTATCGCCCAGTCTTTTGTGCCTCTATTATCCACAACACAACCTTTAAGTTACGGAATCAATACTTACCCGAATGGAACTATATTTGGAGTATCTATGTTTAGCGGTTTAACGCTCGTTGATGCTTATGACCCAAATTTGGGGGTTCAAGTATATCGTATAAATATAACCTATGACGGAGGCGACACAGCATTTCCAACTGGTTATACTTTTTTTATTCGTAATGGTATAAATAACCTTACAAATCCATTAGAAATTATAATTACTGGTGACTCACACAGCGGTTTAGGTTTAAATAAAATATTTTATCAACCTTCGGGTCAATATACATTTGGGTATGTATGTGAAGATAGTGCTTTAAATACTTGGAATTTAGTATAATTATAAAAATGGACGCTAAAAAATAAAATAGTTTATTTAGGAAAAATAAAATATTTTATTAATATATAGAATGGAAATTGTAGAAAATCATAAAATTGTATATGATGAAATGCTGGAAAGGCAAGAAAAAACATTTCAAGAAGAAATATATGATGGATTGCGTGACGGAATGAAAAATATGCCTTTAATTCATTATGTAAATGCTGATAATGTAGATATTTATAAACAACGATGTGAGGATGTATTAGATAAACAAAGTAAAACAAAAACAAGTAAGGAAATAGAACAAGATACAGAACACGATGAGGTTTTATATTTATATTTAAATATTATACAACATTATGATACATATAAAAATAAACAGATTATAAAGGAAAAAGAATCATTAAAAATTAATGATGAAAGTATTGATTTAGATGAAACAATATTATGTGATTTAAATAAAGAATAATTAAAATAAATGAATATTATTTTTTCTAATTATAAAATATAATATGACTCTTATTATATTTTGTTGTATATGTGCTAATAGAATCAAAGATAGATTTAAAGATGCCGTTTTAACTAAAAATATATCTTATATGTGTAATAAATGTAACACGGATGGAAACAACCCTCCTCCATTATATCAATATTATGGTGGAATTGCTTATAAAAAGAAAGAAAAGGAACAATTTAAAGTAATTCGTTATTATTTTTAAAAAATAATATATATATTATATATATAAAATGCCTCCAAAAATGAAAATTAAACAATATACTCCTTTTATGAAAGGGGAAATACGAAAAGAACTTTATGATTTAGAAAGAGAAAAGGCACGAATAGTCAATATGATAAAAGATAGACAATATGAGTATTTTAGAGAAACTGGTAAGGAAATAAAAGTAAAAGAATAAATTAATATAATATTAAAAATAGTATTATATTAATATTTTAGAAATTAGGGAAGAAGAATTATTTAGGGAAGGAAAAAAGTAAAGTTTGAATTTACATAGTAAAAAACCCTTGTGTATAAGAAACTTGGCGAAAAACCCTCCCTAAAAAATATACCCTCCCAAAATTAGATTTCAGTTGTATTTTTAATATCTATTACAACATTATCTTCCATTTTTGGTTGCTTGTGAATAGTAGTCATAGAAAAGGGGACACTCTCATTTTTGCGTGGTGCTGGTGTTATTGCTTGTGGTGTTGGTGCTGATAAACTTTTTTTATCAAATTCAATACCCCCTTCGTCAATATAGTTATTAGATTTTATATTTTTAATGTTAGATAATAATGTATTATTTATTTTAGAATTACTATTTATTACGATATATATAAAAGACGCTAATGAGTTAAGACCAACACCAGACCAAATCATTATATCATATTTATAAGCATTACCTATACTTGTTGAAAACACCCCCGCCGTCTGCATAAAATAAAATAAGTATGTTAAATATTGATTAGACCAATTAATACAACTTCTTTTATCCATAAATTTTTTCAAATCACATATTTTATTTTTATTAAACATATTTCTAATTGTATTTATAGTAGTTTCTTCATCATAGTCTTCTTCATTATTCATAATTTAATATATAATAATGAGATAATATTTTTTTATAATATTTAAGGATAATTTAGAAATTATATTATTAAATTAAAATATATTAAAGAATAATTTTCTAATTAATATATATAGAAATAAATGGAGGACGCTAATTTTTCAAAATCAAAAAAGACTTATGTTAAAAAAAACGGAGAAATGGTTGAAAAAATCTATAATCAATCACAATATAATAAAACTTGGTGGGATAAAAACCAAGAAACTATAAGACAAAAACATAACTGCGACTTATGTGGAGGTTCATATTATACATATAATAGAGGAATACACAATAAAACAAAGAAACATATTAAGGCGGACGCTGAAAGTAAAATAGAAAACACAAATATAGATAAGTTATTTTAAATGGACGCCAAAAAAAATAATATATAAAAAATTTTTTATGAAATATTTGATTTTATTTAGGAATTTCTTAAATAAAATCTAAAAAATAGTTAATTTATTTAGGAATTATTAAAGATAATTTAGAATAATTAATATTATTACTTATTAAGCAGTAATTTATAAATATTTAATAATTTTAGAAATAAAAAATAGTATAGTTTATTATTTTTTTTGAATAATATTTAGGGATTTTTAAAATATAATTAAAAAATGTTTTATTTAGGAATATTTCTAATAATATATATTTTAATTAAAACATTTAAAGACAAATTATTTTCTAACTATATAATATAAAATGATGGAACAGAGAAAAGCGATAAACGACTTTAAGGCACTTCTTAACACGCACAAGGTAGAGAAGGGAAGACCAGACCTTCCAAAAACTAACACTCGTATGCCGAGCAAAACATCTAATATATATGGTGGTAGTTGGTTTTTTGATGATGAAAATTATGAAAAGTTTTTAGAGCATTATACGAGTTGTTTAGATATTGATACTAATTTAATTGATGAGCGTTATTTTACAGAAAAACAGCACGATGATTTAGGACGATTAGCAATTGATTTAGATTTTAGATATGATACGAGCATAACAAGCAAACAACATACAAAAGAACATATTATAGATTTAGTTGTTGAAATTGGTGAGTTTTTTAGTTATACATATAAAGAAATAAATAATAATGAAATTAAATGTTATGTTATGGAAAAAGATAATGTTAATTGTTTGGAGGATAAAACCAAAGACGGAATACATCTCATTTTTAATATTGGAATGAAAAAAATAGAAAAAATAGCGTTAAGAGATTATTTAGTAAATGGAAATATAAAAAATATGTGGGAAGATATACCCTTAACAAATAGTTGGGAACAAGTATTTGATGATGGAATTATGTATAATACAACAAATTGGACTTTATATGGGAGCAAAAAACCAGAAAACGAAACATATAAATTACAATATGTAATGGATATAAACGGAAACTTTAAAAAAATAATAACAGATGAAGGAGATGGCGTTTTTGGTGATACATTTGAAAAATTAGGATTAACTAAAAAAGAATTAGTAAAAGAATTAAGTATAAGAAATAATAATTTTATAAAACCTATTATCAAGACGGAGATTGAAGATATGTTTAAAGATAGATATAATACTAATAATAATGTTAAAAAAGAAAATGTTAAAAATATTGTATTATTTAATGGAAAATATAAACCTTGTCTGGATGAAGATGATGATAATAGTTTGGAAATTGTAAGAATATGTAGAAGACTGCCTATTGAATATATAGATGATTATAATAAATGGATTAGAGTAGGAATGGTTTTTAGTTATGAAGGTTACAAAGCGGAAGATTGGTATAAAGTTATACCAAAAGATTATATATTACACGATAGGTCATTAGATAGACATATACAACAATTTAAATATTTTAAAACGAGCAAAAAACCTTACACAATAGATAGTATTTATTATTGGTTGAAAAAAGATAATAAAGAATTTTATGATGAATTAATGGAAACTAATACAACATTTTGGGATTTAGTAAATAATAATAACCATAACGATGTAGCAAAATATTTTTTTAATTTAATGCCTAATAGTTATTTATGGAATGAAGGTTTAGGATGGTTTAGTATTGAAGGAAATAATAGTTGGAAACATCACGACAGCAAAAAACCGAGTGGTTTAAAATATACAATCAGTAATGTATTACAACAAAAAGTTAAAGAGTTTAAAGAAATAGAATTAAAAAATTACTCTAAAAAATCATTAAATACAAATATGGAAGATAAAGATATACAAGATAAGTTACTTAAATCACATCAAAAAAAATTATTACTTTTAAATGATGTTTATAATACATACGGAAATACACATTTTACTAATGGTG
>Ga0070749_10002600_pt1 | contig 12098 bp, 15 predicted proteins | sample VirMetDEL_Nov_18_FD_75180 | JGI IMG/M metagenome (GOLD analysis project Ga0070749, IMG submission 75180) | Aqueous microbial communities from the Delaware River and Bay under freshwater to marine salinity gradient to study organic matter... | ecosystem: Environmental > Aquatic > Marine >...
ATTAGCAATAGGAATACTACCATATGAATTAAGCATTTCCATATGATTTACTGGTGTAGTATTATTACAGGTTCTAAAGATAAATCCAACATCAGCTGGTTCCAAATCTGTGTATATGGTAAATGATAGTTTATAGTTTTGGAAATATTTTCTTTCAACATCAGAAAGATCCTTATAATATCTTCCATCACTTAACATAAATTCATTTCGCATAAAAGCAATTATGGCTCTTTTGCGATGACCACCATCAATACTTTCATATTCATATGTAGATGAGTATAGAGCTGTTGGTTTATGGACAATAATAGTACCAATATCAATACCACTAAAAATAATAGCTTCTATAATTCCTTGGGATTTTGATTTGGAATCTTTGGTTATAAATTCAAATGGTATATCTCGAGAAAGTCTTTGACCAATTGGGTTACAATCGGTTTTTGTACTATACTCTATATACCATTCCAGAATGGTGATTGTCTTTTTTGAAAAGTTTAATAACTTTCTGATATTCATGTTTTATCTCCTTGATAATTTTTAACTCATTTACAACGCCGTAGATTAACTCTAATTTTGTCCGTAAATGCGTTATAGGGGTATTTTTTATGCAACTTAACAAACCAAATACACCACGGTCAAACAAATTAATTGCACCATCATCATCTGCAAAACCTTCTGCTGCAGCAAAGTCCATAGTTGATGAAAAGTAACACCCTGATGGGACTCCAAAATTTTTTGATTCCCGTCAGAATCTCGATACATATAAACGTAGTCACCGAGAGTATAAAAGAATGCCATAGGTATGGTTCATTCATCATGTTTTAATACTATCACACCATTCCTAAAATGTAAATACTTTTTTATGTAGAGAAATCAATTACTTAGCAGATTTTTTCCTACGACACATCATCTGTTTATATTTCTTCTGTGCCCTTTCTAGGTGAATACGATTTGCTCTTTTCTTATAGATAATACCGTCAAGATGATCAAATTCATGCACCTTTGAGACCTAGTAGTGTTTTCAAATCTGGTTCCCGATAATTTGGGCCCTTCAAAACCTTACCATCTTCACGATAAATCGGTTTACCATTTTCGTCAAGTTTACTCATATTACTATTATGAACCTCTTCAAAGCACTGATCTAAATCAATACCGTAAACAAGGCCCATCCCATATACTACATAAAGTAAATCAGTAAGAGCATCTGCTACTTCAACAATATCTCTATTAAAAAGACCATCACGAAGTTCTCGGTATTCTTCTTCAATAAGATCAAGTCTCAATTGCTGCTTATCTTTTGGTGCTAATTCTGGGTTTGATTTAATATCAAGCCCAAATGCCTCGTGAAATTCCTTGACTTTTTCAAAATTAGTCATCTTCATTCTCCATCATTATAAGTTTTTGAAGTCTCAGAATATCAACTGCGACATCGTGGATTGAGTTATGCTTTTCGAACTTTTCTTCCCATTCCTTAAGAACAAAGGAATTCATATCTGGTGCAAAATTCAGCTTTGCATCAATGAAGGTACGTGTATCCCGAAGAAGCCAATGCTTCATTCTATAGTTAAATTCGGTTATTTTCTGAATATCTGTACACATACGCCACATAATCATGGGATCGAATGTACCTGACCGAGCCCACCAATATTTAACGTCTGGGTTTTTATTGAGATATGTCAGGATATTACTGACAAATTCTTCTGTATGAAGATCTTGGGGAGTAGGCTTCAGAATCTTTTCCATGACCTTTGGGTCTTGACTTTTCCACCAAGTCAATGTATCCTGATCTATCTTATAGCCAAATTCCTTAACCTGATGTTCAATATTGAGTTTATCTCTTTTGATTACCGAACCAACAAGTTCATCAAATGAATATGGGTCGGAAAGAAATCTATCCGCATCAAAAATTGCATAGGAACATTCTAGGACCGGGAAACCCTTTAATAAATCTGTTCCTAATGTCTCAAAATCAAAAATAAAGTGTCGCCCATTCATTTCCAAACCCACCTTCTATTTTTTTTACTACCATCTGCACTAATGAGATACGTAGTATTATACAATCGTCCTTCTAGAGCGTCTGATACGAAGTTTCTGATCTTTACGAGCTTTTTGTAAATGAAAACTTTTAGCTTTATCCATGAATACAGTACCTTGAAGGTGATCATATTCGTGTTGAATAACTCTAGCCGTAAAACCTGTATACTTCGTCGTAGTCGTTTCATTATACATATCCTTGAATCTGAGTCGAATGACACTTGGTCTCTGAATCTTTATAAACAGATGCGGAAATGATAAACATCCTTCATCATAATAATTCATGTCACCAGAAATGTCGACAATTTTTGGGTTGAAAAATGCCATAATGGAATCCGGATTGGTTGGGTCACCCACCACAAATACAGAAAGAGGTATACCACATTGAGGTGCTGCAAGTCCTACACCCTTATGATGAATCATAGTCTCAGCAAGACTCTTAGCAAGCTCTTCTGGATTATAACGTGGAGCATCAAAATCAAAATTCTCAGTCTGAGTTTTGAGAATTGGGTGTTTTGAATCTACAAGGTCATAAATCATTTCGCAGTATATTCCTTCACTTCATAATTTTTCCAACCACTATCATGAGCCCATTGATCTGCTTCTCTAGGATTATCAAAAAGAACTGGGCTTGGATTTTCGAAATGTACACCAGGTGGAATATTGAGAATCCATAGTTTTGCTCCGTCAAAATCTACTTTGATACCGTATTTCATGCTACCATCCGTGAAAAATTCTTGTGTTTCTCGAATCGAATTATAGATCTAAATTTATCTTGTAAGATATCGCCTCTATGAGAAACCACAAACACATTAGTATCCTTACCGAGTTCTTCTAACAACTTGAGAAATTCTTCACAACCAGATGAATCAAGAGACGCATCAAAAACTTCGTCAAGAATCAGAAGGTTAGTGTTCGTTGAGTTTTTCATTTTTGCAATTGACCGCCAAGTCAAGAGAAGAGCAAGATCGATTCGCATTTTTTCGCCTTCACTAAACGAAGCATAACCAAAATCATCACGATGACGGGATTTGATCACCTCATTGAAGTTCTCATCAATTTCAAACGATACGAAAAATTCCATAGCAGCAAGATATTTATTGACTAGTTTGTTCATCACTGGAATATACTGACGAACAATCTGAGTTTTGATGCCCTTATCTTTAAGAAGGTCCGATGCAATATCCAATACTTGTTTCTCAGTAAGAAGTTTTTCTCGACCTTTCTCGAGTTTCTTTATGAGTTTAGCAATCTCTTTAATCTTTTCGTTCTCAGCATTGATATCACCAGTCTTCGTTTCCTCCTGGTTCATATCCTTCTGAGCTCTCTTGATATAGAGCTGAAGCGATGAAATCTGTGAAAGATCACTTTGAATAGTTTGTGTCGTCTTAAGAATACTATCATGAACTGAGGCAATATCCTGTATTCTCAATGACCATTCATTAAGTTGCTTTTCAAGTTCAGATTGACCAGACTCAATCTCAGTCATCTTCTTATGCTTACATTCAATCTGACTGCTCTTGATATTCGAATCGATATCTTGTTTACACGTTGGGCATGTATCGTTCTCTTCGTAAAACTTTACTTCCTTACGAAGTTGCTTATACTTATCCTCAAGCTTCGACTCAATTAATCTGATATCGTCAGTCTTTTTCTTGACTGACTTTTCATCAGAGATACTTTCTTTAAGTAGTTCAAGTTCTTCGTTTGATTTCTCTATACTCTGATTGAGCTTGTCAATAGAAATTTCAGCCTTTTCAATTTCTTTCTTGATGCCAACAATACGTTTCTGATTTGATGATTTCATCTCATCAATATATTGCTCATGAACATGAAGTTTTTCCTCTTCAAGTTCAATTTTATACTTAAGTTCAGAAAGCTCATCCTTATTGGATTGTAATCTTTCTTTTAAGAGAAGATTCATGGCCGTAAAGATTTTGATATCTAGAAGATCTTCAATGATCTCTCGGCGCTGTTGAGCTGGGAGCTGCATGAACGGAACAAAAGTAGAAGAACCTAAGATCACAATCTGAGTAAAAGACGTGAAGTTCAACTTGAGAATATTCTCTTCAAGATATTTCTGATAGTCTCGAGTTGATGCTGTCTGATCGATCATCTTATCATTTACATAAATCTCAAAACGATTTGGTTTCATTCCTCGAGTAATCTTGTAATTGATTTTTCCGATCTTAAATTCTACTTCAACGAGCATACCCTTTTGATTAACAGAATTGACTAGCTGAGGCTTATTGATTTTACGAAATGGTTTACCAAAGAGAACAAAACAAAGAGCGTCAAGAACGGTAGATTTGCCTGCACCATTCTCACCAATTACAAGTGTATTTGTCGATCTATTAAGCTGAATTTCAGTCCAAATATCACCAGTCGATAGAAAGTTCTTCCATCGAACATGTTCAAACACTATCATCCAAGATCCATCTGTTGTGCTTCAGTATAAAGATTTGAGAATAACTGATTTAGTCTCTTCTTATCTATATCTGTGCTCATGTTGTCAACGTATTTATGAAGCGATGTGAGTGTATCCTCTGCTTCATTAATGATTTCTTCTTCTGTCAGCATTTCCATATGCTTATTATCTTCAACGATAGAAATATTAGCTGGATTTGCTTTATAGAGATTGTCCATCACAATATCAAACCAATAAGGATTCGTCTTGTTTTGAACGATTACTTTAACATAAGTGTCTTGGTACTGATCGAACTGGTACTTTTCGATCAACTTTTCAAACGTAGTATCTGCATCATCATACCAAACCTTATAGAACATTCTATAAGGATTCTGCACAAAAGTCAACTCTCTTGTTTCAGAATCAAAGATATGGAATCCACGCTGATCATTATAGTCGTTCCAGGTCATTTCATATGGATTACCGAGATAATGAATATTACCATTCGATGACTTGTGGTGAAAGTGGCCAGAACAGACCATATCAAATTTCTTGAATGGGTTTGTGTCCATACCGTGATCGTTCTTCATCCCACGATACATTTCAAATCCATTCAGTTCAAGATGACCAAAGAGAACCTGAGCCTTCGTATTCTGAATAAATTCCATACAATCAGCATAGTTCGTGTTATTGATCCATGGCATCATTGCGATCAATACACCATCAAAAACAATCTCTGCTGGTTCTGAGAAGAGATAGATGTCTCCTCTCTTTGTAGGATTTAGTTCATTGATCGCATTGATCTCATTTGTATTACGATAAGGGATATCATGGTTGCCAACGATTACATACAGCTCGATACCGTTCTGCTCGCATGGTTCGATGAACATCTTCTTGAATCTATTGAGAGTGACATAGTTGATAAACTTGCGACGATCAACGATATCACCAAGATGAAAGATCGTCTTGATGTCATTCTCAATGAGATATGGGAAGAAAATCTCTGAATAAAATTTCTCAAAGAAATTTAGGAATTGCTGGCTGTCATTTCTCACACCAAAGTGAGTATCAGTTATAAGAGCGGCTTTCATTTATCCTCGCTGATAAGAACATCGATCGCAGTAGTATTTTTATTTCTCTTCTTACGTCGCTTTGTCTCTTCAAAATTCTCGATAAAATGTCCAACATGATCACGAGTCCATTCATTCATTTTAGAAGGAGCGGTATAATCTGTATTATCATGATCTTGATTATCACTTATTCTATTCATGATTTGCATATCTTCAGTTAATTTATGCTTTGTGTAGAGATACTTTTTCTCTTTTGCAATTCTCCGTAGAAATGCGTAGTAAATAATTTGAGTAAAATAAGCAAATGGATTGTTTGACTTTTCGGGATCGAAGTTGTCTATATACATCAGACAGTTTTCGATACCGTCACTGATCATTTCTTCTTTGAAAGTATAGTTGATGAAGTTTGGCTTGTGGGATAAATGCACTGCAATCTTCATGATGCACTCACCAACATACGTTGATACTAGTGGTCTAGGTTTTCCTTGACTCTCGTTAAGTCTTACCTTCTCCTTATATTCAACCATTGCAGCAAGGAATTCTTTATTATTCACATAATGCTGCGTATTCTTCTTTGTTTTTGCCATTAATGTACCGTAATACTTGTGTTAGAATATCTTTCAAATAAAGCTCTAATATAATCTTCGGCTTCCTGTTGTTCTTCAGATTCAGGATTTTCATTCTGTTCAAGAATATCTAGAATTTCAAGATAATAATCTCGGATATCCTTTGTTGGTTTTAATAAAAGAATTACATGTCGAGCTCGAAGCACGAGATCAGTTTCTTTTGAGAATGGAATCCATTTAGCAGAACGAACTACAGCTCCCTCCGGTGTATTATATGTAAAGAACTGAATTGGTTGATGGATTAAGATATATTCATCGTCTGCAACATCAACATAAGCAACGATATCTTCACCAGTAACCAACTTTAAATATACTATATCTCCTTGCATTTGTCAACTCCTTTTAGAGTTTTATGTTGTACATCTTATATTCAAATTCCTGATCGTTATAGATCTTCACACGTTCGGCAAAATGTTTGAGTGTAAAGTTAACTTTTGCTTTATGTCTCAAATCATCTGCTATGTCGTAAAGTACTGCTTTATCCTTCGCACTTCCCTTACGCAACACTCGACCAATAGACTGTAGAACTCGTATAAGAGACTTAGTAGGAGAACTGAAAATAACGTTATGAAGATTCTGAATATTTATTCCTGTGCTAAAAGTACCGTACGATGCAATGATAATAGCGTTGGTCTCTCGCTCAGTAATTGCTCGTACATGTTCTCGTATTTCCGCATCTGTTCCACCGTACACAAAGAATACTTTTCTTCCATCTTTCACTGCTTTTGATATCATTTCATACATTACCTTACCGTGCTTCTCAACATACTGAAAAAGCAACAGGGTATTTCCATTTAGAGACAATGTGAGATTCTTGATAAAATTATTTCTTTTTTGGTGTGTAACGATGTAATCAACTTCATCCTGATACTTCATCTTGCTTACTAGTTTTCTTTCAGCTTCAGGATATTTCAGAACTAGAGATTTGATCTTGAATTGTGCAAGATGATTAGAGTCAATTAATTCCTTTGTTCGAACAAATTGCTTGACTTGTCCAAATAATCCCTCAAGGATGAGTTTGTGGCATTGAGTTCCATCGAGTGTTCCAGTAAATCCAAACCGATATTTACAGTTTTCAAGATTCGTCATAATCGAAGTAAGAGATTTTGCTTTGAAGAGGTGACATTCGTCTCCGATAACGAGAGCATATTCAGCGAAGAACTTCTTACGTTGCTTGTAAATTGATTGCCATGTTGAGATTACTATAGGACATTCGCTCGTCCTTTCCTGCCCACCCATTACAATATGAATATCGTCTGGATTCGAGCCGTAGTCAATGAAATCAGATCTCATCTGGTGGACAAGAGAAGTTGTTGGAACAATCACAAGCGTTTTTGCTCTATACCACTGAACAAGCATCCATATGATAAATGATTTACCAGATGCCGTTGGAGAAATGATCAGAGCTCTATTATTTCTTACACAATGAGCGAATGATTCGAGCTGATAATCTCTAGGTTTGAGTTTCGTATTAATCTGCTGTACAAACTCTGTCGCTTCTTTAAGAGAAAAATTTTCCTGAGTATAGAAATCGTCTTGATACTCTACTTCGTAGTCACGTTCTCTAACAAAATATTCTACATATGGAAGCAAACCAAGATAGAGTTCCTTGGTCATTGCATTGAAAAGACGAATTCGCCCATCCCACATTCTATTACGATATGCCGGCATGAATTGAGCACCTGGCACTATGAATGTGAAATAATCTGACAGCTCCTGTCTGATAACAGGTTCTGCTTCAATTCTCATATAGACTTCATTTACTTTACTAATAATCAAAGTATTCGCTCTTATATCATTATTGCCCAGAAGTAAATCTGAGAAATTCCAAGCTGTTCTTGATGACATAACCCCTCGAGTTTATATTTTTTATAATTTCTTCGAGGACTTCAACAATTTCGGTCTGATATGCTATACGAATATTCAGATCGACCATCTCAGAATCACCTTCTACATAATATGAAACGTCCTGTTTCAGTACTTTCTTTGGCCATGGTTCACGGCCAATTTCAGCCAAATCTTCAGGATTATTCAAATCACCTCTATAATAATCCATCAACTTTTGAGTGAGTTGCTTATGCTTCAATTTAAGACTACGAAGCTTAAGCCGTTCTTGTGAGTAGTGTTTCAAATACTTGCCATGCAGTAGTGGGATATTCAGACTTTCACGAGACAATTCCGTCTCATCAATCTTGCAATCCACCTGCCACATCTCAATCACATCTTCAATTTTCATCTCTTAAATAACCAATCCTCACATTTTGAAGATAACCGCTTGCATCATATGATACTGTTGGATCTTCGTTTTCAATATATCTATCACTATTTATATAATGCTCTTGGCCCTTCCAAAGTGGAGTGACTGAAGCTCCTATCTCTTGATCATAGAGTACTTGATTTCCCCTTCTTAAATGCACTTCGATAATCTTACCACCAATCATCTCAATATTCAGATGGGGACAATCAATCTCATTGATAAAGTCAGGTAAAAGAATATCTGTTAATTCTATCCTAATCCACTTTTCGAATTTTGTCAATTCCTTTTTATTTTCAATGCCTTGCATAGCATGAAATGGTTCCCAAGCAAAGATCGAACTAGAAGGAGATTTTGTTCTTTTAAAATCAATGCTGATGTGATCGCCTTCAAAATATTCACACCAAAAATATCCAGGAGGAATCAATGCATGGTTTTGCATATCATCCGCTTCTGAGATATCGATTCTCCGAACGTGAGAACCTATACCCATACCATATAAATTATAGGTGGGGCGAATGATGTAGTTGTTTGTTTTTGTAATTGGTACACAAGCTGGGCCTGCGTCATATCCGAGTTTGAGAGCTAACTCGAGTTTATTATATACCCATCGATATTGTGGATATTCTATCCATGCCTGATAATCTTCAGTAACCAATTACTATTACCTTTAAACGGACCCAAATCCTATTATATCCTTGTTTTTAAAAATGTCAATAGATTTAGAGATTTTCAATCGTGAACTTACGGTATCGGAATGTTACTTCTGCTTCCAGATATTCAATATCAGTCTGCGTGACATCAAAAGAAAGTGGTGAAAGTGAGAGTGGAAACATATCGTTGAAAGCAATTCGTATGGCAGGATTATTATTTGATGTGAGGATAATAACCGATCCGTCAGATACAGCTGAAGCAAGATTTTTATATTGATCGAAATTATCAGGATGGCCGAGACCAATAATCCAATCGTGTATTTCCAGATAATTAGTCATGTTTTCATCTACTCTAAAACGAAGAGTAAATGGTTCATACACGATTCTATCACCTGGTCGAGGAATAGCAACGAATGGATTTTGCTGAACAACTTCAGTCATAGAAATTGATGGTAGAGTAGCAGCCTGACAAAAATATTCTACGTTTGGTGCTCTATTTAATTGAAAACGAAAACCAAGTGGTGAAAGAAAGTTGACGTTAGTAGTCAGTGATCCTTCATCGACTGTTATTCCGAGTTTTTGAATGAGTGTCATTTTTAATCTCTCATTGAAAGTTATATTATTATTTATATTGACATTTTTTGTCAATTGTTATACTATTAAAGATCAAATCTGGATTCAAGTCTGGATTCAAGCCAGGGCTCAAGGTCGGCATAATTTATAAATATAATAAAGGAGAAAAGGATGCCAACGTATACTTTTTTTAATGAACAATCTGGAATTGAATGGGATGAAATTATGTCCATTTCAGAACGCGAGGCATTTCTTCAAAACAATCCACACATCAGACAATTCCCGCCGGACAGAGTTAATATAATAGCAGGCCGTATGGGTGGTATGCGTAATGATGATGGTTGGCGTGAGAATATGTCAAAGATTGCAGAAGCACATCCAATGAGTGCTGTTGCAGATTCTTATGGTGATAAGTCTATTAAGGCTGTCAAGACTCGTGAAGCTGTAGAGAAATGGAGAAAGAAGAGAGCCAAAGACGCTACATAATGATAATCCTCACAACGAAGGGTATCGTATGTATAATAACACTAACTTAACCCTTGATGATGAATATTTTGATGTAAGAGAAGATAAGCCAAGACGTAGAACTAAGAAAGAGAAAAGAAGAGGGCAAAACGCAAATTTAAATCTGAGGGATGTCTATCCAAAAACAAAAAATCAGATTCGAACTTTCACTGATTATAGCAAAGGCAATCACTTACTTCTTCAAGGTGTTGCTGGAACTGGTAAAACTTTTATTTCAATATATCTTGCGCTTCAAGAGATTCTCAATCAAAATTCAAAAAAGGATAAGTTAGTCATTGTCAGATCGGTAGTACCAACAAGAGACATGGGATTTCTACCGGGCAACCAAAAGGAAAAGCAAAGAGCATATGAGCTACCATACTACAGCATTTTTACAGAACTCTTTGGAAGAGGTGACGCGTATGACTATCTCAAAAATCGTGGAACAGTTGAATTTATATCTACATCCTTTGTGCGCGGAACAACTCTCAATAATTGCATTGTTATTGTGGATGAATGTCAGAATCTAACGTTTCATGAGCTCGATTCTGTCATTACTCGAATTGGTGACAATTGCCGCATTCTTTTCTGTGGTGATTTTCTCCAAAGTGATCTCCAAAAAGATACAGAAAAGAAAGGCTTGCTGCAATTCATGCAAGTGATTCGATCGATTTCTGAGTTCAAGACTGTTCAATTTGAAGAGGGTGATATCGTTCGAAGCGCTTTGGTGAAAGCATATATTATTGCAAAATTAGATCATGGCATTTTTACATAATAACAGATTTGAAAGATTTGAATTAGAGACTGTAGAGACTGATGATGGGAGATTCTATAAGACTCCTGGAGGTCTCTACGAGTCTATTACAACTGCGCTCGGAAGAAACGAAGAAAAGAAGAAATCACTCGAGCAATGGCAACAGAGAGTTGGCATACAAGAAGCTAGAAGAATCAGTAGAGTATCAGCAACTCGAGGAACTTCACTTCATAAGATAGCAGAAGATTATCTTAATAATAATCCTCACTATGAACGCGGTAAGATGCCAGATGCGATTGCCATGTTTCGAAAACTCAAACCCATCTTAGATAAGAGCATCACTCAAGTCTACATGCAAGAATGCCCGTTATTCAGCTATGAGTATAAGTTGGCTGGGCGATGTGATTTGATTGCCGAAGTTCTTAACCAAATAGCAATCTGTGACTTCAAGAACTCACTTAAGCCTAAGAAGCGTGAATGGATACACGACTACTTTCTGCAGACTGCAGCATATTCATTCATGTTCGAAGAGATGTATGGAATGAGAGTTCATCTCAATCTTATCCTCATCTCAGTTGAAAATGGTGAACCTCAGATTTTTATGAGTGATCCCTATAAATATAAAAAGGATCCATTCTTCGCCAACCGATAGAGGGGCAAAAAACGAAGTGGTTTCTTTTAGCTGTAATGGTGGTTTTTAATCCAGGTAAGCCAACCGAATGCAAAACATGGGCATTCCAGAATCAAGAAAAAATTCTTTATACTCTTTATGAGAACTTTAATGGCGCTGAAATGAAAATATCTTAAATCAGATATTAGGCTGAGCACCTAAACAATTTTATACTCAGGTACTTCGTCAGCGGTCAAGCGATCAATTACAGACCGTATATGTCGGCACTTTCCATGAAAGGCAAAGCCGTAGCAGGAACATGTAAATCCCGCATCAGTAGCCTCGACGTAATACTTATTATCACCCTTTGAGCTGATAATTTCCCACTCATAACCAACGAGCCAGTGATCCTTCAAGGACCACCTGTCTGGCTGTTTGAATCGCTTCTTAATTTTTGACAAGGTGTTTCGCTTTCCGCGTATACGTCTTCTTGCTCTTAACAAGACGCGGCTTGAAGGGGCTGCCCTTAACGAACAGCACCTTTGCAAGCCGGGATTTGCTATATTCCATTATGCTGCCCTCCGAGCAATGTCATCATCAATCATCTGGTTCATAC